>Ga0247770_1000001_pt1 | contig 298686 bp, 242 predicted proteins | sample UWRJL136409B6_FD_179943 | JGI IMG/M metagenome (GOLD analysis project Ga0247770, IMG submission 179943) | Plant litter microbial communities from Arlington Agricultural Research Station in Wisconsin, United States - UWRJ-L136-409B-6 | ecosystem: Environmental > Terrestrial > Plant litter >...
ATTAAGGGTGAAAATATCGGGAGCGCAATGGAATATTGAGAACGTTTCCTCTATGCTTGCTCTTCGCTGTGCTTATCTCAACGGTCAACTTTCAATTTGATGTATGTGCAAAAGTGAGATGCACCCGTTCTCAAGCGTGGTGAGGTATGCCCACGGAGGCCTATGCCCACGGAGGCCACGGAGGCCTATGCACGTCGGAACATGTTACTGAGAAAGGCTATATATTTATCAGTCCAAATATCCTGCGGGTATTTCAGCATCTGTAAAAATTGGCAGCGTTTCCCAATTTTTTACCCATTCCGGCAATTGGGTTACTTTTTTTAGCTCAAGCGACATTTCTATTAAGGAAAATTCTAAATTGTGGAAATCTTGAATAAGTTCGGCTTTCAAGAAAATTTCATTTTTAGCTAAATCGGGACCATTAGTCGCAATGACAACGCTGTTGCCGGTTTCTAAATTGCATATATAAACTTGTGCGAACACAGTTTGAATCGTTTTCAGCGCTGCCGCATTAAACTCTTGTTGGTGGAATAGGTGGACAACTAGAACACCTGCGCTTGACAAGCGAGTTTTGCACAGTTGGTAAAATTCTTGTGTCACCAACCAATAGGGCATATAGCCGCTGCCAAAACCAGCATCCACGATAATTATATCGTTTTTTAATGTGGAATTTTGTTGGGCTAGATATTCGCGCCCGTCTTGAATGGCTACTTTGAGTCTGTCGTCGAATTGAATGCCAAAAAATTTTTGAGCTACTTCGACTACTTTTTGGTCAATATCTGCACATTCGACTATCGCGTTAGCGAAATAGTGGTGAAAAAAACTGGGGAGGGTGCCGCCACCAAATCCAATTACATAAATTTTTTTTGGTAAATTTTTCCAGACTAATGCTAGCAGCACGGCTCGGGAATAAGGAAAGATTAAATTTAGTGGATTGTTGAGGTCTAGGATTGATTGAGCTACATTTGTGATTAAGGTTTCTCTGTCTGCTAAAAGCAGTAGTAGCCATGAGTTTATTTTTTTTACTGCTATGGAGTTATCGCCGGAGTTTTGTTGAAATAGGATGCCGTCTGGCTGTTGCTGAAGCCAATTTATTTGTTGGTTAATAAGTGCTAACTTGCTAGGAGGCCGATTGCCTTTATAATCAGTCATACGATTTGAGATTTGAGATTTGAGATTTGAGTTTGGGGAATCACTGATGACTATCATGGTTGGGAGCAGACCTACAGTTTCATTCTTTTTGGGAACTGTATCACATCTAAAATATTAAATTTATATTCTCACATTTAATCACTTCAAACCCAATAATAGGGCGATTCCGCCGATCGCAGCCACTACGCCCACAACAGCCCGAAGGCTCACTTTTTCTCCCGCCAGCACCGCTAAAGGCAGTATAAACAGGGGACTGGTAGAAATGAGTGCCTGAGCTATTCCTGCGGGTGCATATTTCAGCGCAGTCTGTTGCAGGAAAATTCCGAGATAGGTTCCTAAAAAAGCTGCTATAATTATTGCACCTAATATTTTTGGCGCTTTTAATTGTTGGAAAGTGCCAAGGTTTGTTGGGTTCAAGAAGCATAGCATGACTGCGATGCCGCCGCTCAAACGCAAGGCTGCTGTCCACAGGGGATCAATATCTATTTGAGTGAAGGCGGCGCGGGATAAAACTGCTCCGGCGGCGTGGCTTGTTTGTCCTAATAAACTAATGGCTAATCCCTGCCAAAGATGTTTTGATGGTAAGGTTGTTTCTGCTGTTCGTTCTGCAATTACCCAAGCTACGCCACAGATTGTTAAAAGAATGCCTGTACAAGCAATGGGCGATAAGTTTTCTTGCAAAAATATTAAGCTAAATAAAGCTGTTAAAGGCGGAGATAGGGTTTCTAAAAGCAGCGTTCGCCTCGCGCCTAAATATTTTAATACGAGAAAGAAAGCGGTGTCTCCGATGCCAATTCCTAGGGCGCCGCTGATGAGCAGCATTGCTAAAATATGGAGATTGACGGATGGTAAAGATGTGCCTAAAATTAGTACGGTGGCAAGGAGCATGAAAAGGGCGATCGCGCCTTTGAGCAAGTTTAGCACCACTGCGGGCATTTGCTGTCCCACTCGCTGCCAGATGGTGGAAGATAGAGCCCAGACAAATGCAGCGCCTAAAGCGGCGATTTCACCCATAAAACTTCCCATGCGATTGGATATTTTAACCGATTAATGCAATTTCATAAACCGTGCGTTCAGTCGCAGGTATCGAATGTTCTATAGCAATCCTAAATCCTTTGTAAACTTCTTGCTCCCGGACCGCGGGTTCGGGGAGGGTTGGGGTGGGGTAAAAAATTTACGACTCCTGCAAAGATTGCTATATATTGGCGAAACCGTAGCTTTTGATCGGCACAGGTTCCCCTGCTTGCACCACTGCGATCGACATTCCAGGAATGTGCATTTCTGGCATCAAATTTTGAATGCAATCGTCAAGCATGGTGGATATCTATAAATTAGGGTTCCCGGTGGCCTACCTGGAACCCTAGATTTATTAAGCTTTTTTAGCAGTGGGCGGTGAACATCAATCAATACCATCATGTCCGAATAGAGGAACGAAGCAATTCGCTTGCAGTTGGGGATTGCTTCGTTCCTTTCTTCGGACACCCAATATATATGTCTACCTACTGATTAACCTTGTGGTAATTCCGGAGTTTGCGTAGGTTGAAATTGTGACCGCATATCTGTTCTTACCCAAGAACTAAAACGATCGGGACGAACACATTCAGCATTCTCTAATTCGTCTTTGAGTCTCTTGGCGAAAGATTCAAAGATATCCCCTAAAGCCTGACGATCTGTTAAGCAACCTTGGAGAGCAATAAGTTGTTCCAGCGTCCAGTTATACAGTTGAGTGTCCCCTTGTTCAATGCGTAAATAGAACTGATTCTCAAACTGTGCAAGATTAGAGTAGAAGTTCTCCACTTCTGACTTTATCAAGTTCATATCCAGGTAGAATTGTTGCTGTCTCAATTCTGAAAAAATCGTATTTTTGAGGTTCTGCGTGAAGTTTTGGTTCAGCTCATTTTTGACGATTGTAGAGACATCATTACGGAAGTTGAGAATCTTGTTATCCAAGCTAACATTAATGCGATTGTCAAGATCGTTGACAATATTATTAGTCACTAACTGCACGTTGCTAGTGCTAGATTGATTAACAACCGTATTGATGCGGTCATCAATGTTAGATTCCATCTGCTGAATGACCAGATTTTTAATGTGTTGGCTTTGGTCAGCAATTTTGAGATTAACTACGGCATTAATTCGCTGATCCATGTCGTGTTGAATTTGCTGAACAATTTGAGTGTTAATATCGTGAGATAGATTAGACACTTTGAGGTTCACGACATTATCGATGCGTTGATCGATGTAAGTTTGCATTTGCTGAATCACCAGATTCTTCACATTCTGGGTTTGATCAGAAATCTTGATGCTCACCACATTCTCAACACGCTCATCAATAGTTTGTTGGACTTGCTGAATTACCTGATTAGTGATCTCTTGAGATTGATTGGCGATTTGGACATTAACCGAGTTACTAATGCGCTCATCAATATCAGTCGATATTTGATTAATTACCTGGGTATTAATCTCTGTAGACTGATTGGCAATTTTGATGTTAACTACATTCTCAATCCGTTGATCAAGTTCAGTTTGCATTTGCTGAACTACGAGGTTCTTGACTTCTTGAGTCTGATTAGACACTTTGAGATTAACGACGGACTCAATACGCTCATTGAGTTCGGTTTGCATTTGTTGCAGCACTAAGTTTTTAATCTCTTGGGTTTGTTCAGAGACTCTTAAATTCACCTGCTCACTAACAATCCGGGGGATTCGGGAAATAAATAAGTCGTTGAGAGTTTTGTTGAAGTACCCCGACCAATTGTGGAAATTCTGATTAAAACTAACTTCCATTTGTTGGGTAAGAGTCTTAAACATAAAGTCCAGCCGTGCTACCCTCATGCCTAAGTCTTTAGCTTGAGTTTGATAGCCTTTAAGCAGCCATTTTTCCAAATTGTCCCAATAAGCTTCTTTTTTCTCGTTGGGGTCGTCTGTTACTGTGATGGAAGTATTGATTTGGGAGGCCATTTGCTGCCACATTTGTTCCATCTGAGCTTGGTCAAAACTGAAGTTAAATCCAGTGCTAATATTGACATTTTCAGAACCAGAAATACTTGAACTACCAGTGGTAACTGGTATACCACCAGAGCTAGGTATACCACCAGAGCTAGTTGAGCTACCAGAGCTAGTTGTGCTACCAGAGCTAGTTGAGCTACCAGAGCTAGTTGAGCTACCAGAGCTAGTTGTGCTACTAGAGCTAGTTGTACCACCAGAGCTAGTTGAGCTACCACCACCCACTACACTAACAGTGCTTTGGCTGCTGCCCGTACCAGATGTTGCTGATGACTGTGCATATTCTTCGCCTAATTCTACATCACTGATGTTGTTGATTTCTAAAACAACTTGCCCTTGGTTATCTTCTATGTATGTATCAAAAAAGAAGCCGGAGATGGTTGTTTTTTCTTTGACTTCAAAAATAACCTCATCTTTGAAGCCATTTAAGGAACACCAACTTTCGCTAACTTCAATTCCTGTCAACTTGGAGATAAATTTTCCCCCTTGAATCAAGAGTAACGCCCAAGGTTCTAATTGGAATTTTTTTGCTTCTGCTCCATAAGTGGCATTGCTTTCCCGAATCTTGACGCGATAGTTTCCTGGGGCTAACTCGATAGAATTAGCATTGGCTTTTTTAAGATTTGAGAGAGAATTTCTATCAAGCGGATAGCAGTTTGTCTTGCTATCAACGGTTAAAGTTTGGGAAGTCTGTTGATTGCCAGTGATTGAAACAGTGACTTGTCCTTGATTATCACCACTATAGATATCAAAGAATAAAGCACAGACTACAGCTTTTTCTTTGATATCTAACTGCAATTTGTCGTTATAGCCGTTTAAAGTTGCCCAAGTTCCACCTGTCTCAACACCTGTCTTTGTGTTGATAAAGGTACTGCCATCAAGTCCATAAATCCAGAGAAAAACAAAAGGCTCACCTACCGTATTGTCGGTCCTATAACTGTAGGTACCACTGGTAATTTGGATGTCAAAAGTTCCTTTATTTAATGTCAGAGACTTAGCAACATTTTGTTGCAAGTTATTCATCTGATCGGTATTGATAACGTAACAGTTTTCTTTGGTATCAATGGTTAACAGTTGCATAGTTTCCTCACGAGTTGTTGTAGTTGTTTCTGGAGCTTGTGTAGCTTGAGGGTTAACTTTTGAAGTGACGGTTGCGATCGCTTCTGCTGCTGGTTGATAAACCGCAATTCCTGCCCAACGACCGCTAGGCTTGGTTTGAGCCACTAATGTGCCTTTACCTGTCTTGGTATTAATGCGGATTAATTGACCGTTTTTTCCCAAGTTAAAAAATCTGCCGGTAACGCCATAAAGGACATTGCCAACAAATTCCATACTGCCAATAGCAGGAAATCCGGTATCACCAATAGTTTTAACTTCGCTAGTATCGAGATTGCATCTAGCAAGTAATTTCTTCTTTTGGTAACCAATTAAGGTGATATATGCTATGCCATTGCTATCAAAGGCAACTTCGCCACAGTTGTAGTCTTTATTAGCTACGGTAGCTACTGGTGTACCTTTTCCTGTTTTGATATCAAGGGCAATCAGTTGTTTAGCTGTGCTGGCATAAAGGGTTTGACGTTGGGCATTATAAGCCAAGCCGGCTGTAGAAAAGCCCGTATCCCCAATGACAATCGTCTCGCCCGTTTTGATGTCAATTTTTACGAGCTGCGTTGTGCCGCCTTCTCGATCGATGCCATAGAGTTGTGAATCAACAAAGGCAATATCATACACTTCTGTAATGATCTCACCGATGAATATTGCTTTACCTGTGGCTAAATCAAGAGTATACAGTTTACTTAACTGATTTGAGACACAATCTTGGATATAAACTGTGCCTGGAACCATAGCTAAATCCAAAGAAGGTATATTGCTTGCCTGATTACTCATCTTTTTCTGTTTTTATTACATAAAAAAGCAGATGAAAGTAACAGTGCAGTTGGTCATCAGTTATTTCAACTGATTTTGGGAAAATACTCGGCTAGCAAGGACAGCCACCAGCGAGTGCGAGATCAAGTGATCAGAGATGCAGTTGGAAGTGCTTGGCTATTTAGCACAGAGCGCTTTGTTAAGACATCACTAGCTTTCCTCGCAGTGGGCGGGGAGAGAATCGAACTCTCATACCTTTCGGTGTCAGATTTTGAGTCTGATGCGTCTACCAATTTCGCCACCCGCCCTTTGTGTGGGTTTCACCTAATAACAGAGCGATCGATTTCCTCCAAGCAAAAATTCACAATCTTTTGAAATTGCCCAGCGATCGATCTTTCTGGCGCGCTATACTGGTAAAGAATGGGACAACTGAGCCGTCTGAGCTTGTTTGAGGATATCTCCGAGTTGAGTGCTGCTGAGGTCGTCGTAGGCTCGCGCCTGCGCCAAAAACGCATCTACATTCAGTTTTTTGTAATCACTTAATGTGATATATGCTATTAGACTGGTTTTGCCAAACTGTTAAGAAATCCTAATCGAGGTTGCTGATGACGGTATTTCCGTTAGTGCTGATAAACTCAGGATCTGCTATAATTAGTAGCCAGTTTGACCGATCCGGGGATGATTATTAGTCTATCTAGAAGGGTAGATAATTGGTATTTTCGTAATAAAACGCAACATCTTTCAGTCGTGCCAATTCAGAAGCAACGAGCATTTTATCGAGCTGGTACTCGATCGATGCAATAGAGTTGTGAATAAACAAAGGCAATATCATACAATTGTGTAATGAGCTTACCGATGAAGGTTGCTTTACCTGTGGCTAAATCAAGAGTATACAGTTTACTTAACTGATTCCAGACACAATCTTGGATATACACTGTGCCTGGAACCATAGCTAAATCCAAAGAAGGTATATTGCTTGCCTCCTTACTCATCTTTTTATGTTTTTATTACATAAAAAAGCAGAGGAAAGTAATAGTGCGGTTGGTTCTGAGTTATTTCAACTGAAGTTCGGAAAATACTCAGCTACCAACCACAGCCACCAGCAAGGGGGATATCAAGTGATGAGATATGCAGTTGGAGCTACTGGGCTATCTAGCACACAGTTGTTTATTAAGACATCACTAGCTTTTTTAGCAGTGGGCGGGGAGAGAATCGAACTCTCATACCTTTCGGTGTCAGATTTTGAGTCTGATGCGTCTACCAATTTCGCCACCCGCCCTTTTGGGTTTCACCATCATAACACACCGATCGATTTCCTGCAAGCAAAGATTCATAATCTTTTGAACTTGCCCAACGATCGATCTCTCTGGCCCGCAATACTGGTACAGGATGGGACAACTGAGCCGTCTGAGCTTGTTTGAGCAGTTCTCCGAGTTGAGTGCTGCTGAGGTCGTCGTAGGCCCGGGCCTGCGCCAAAAACGCATCTACATTCAGTTTCGGGGCTAAAGTCGGCGAACCTCCGGCCAGTTTCATCAGCACCGATGCTACCACTTTTGGGTCTTGGGTGGCGAGCAAGGCGGCGCGATCGCAGGTAAATTCGGCACACCGTAACCATTCCAACATTTGCGCCTGCAAACCCTGCACCAGCACGGTTCCCACAGGCGAAATTTGACCGGCGGCCAACACAATTAAATTAGCCAGAGTCAGGTAAACTCCGTGTTCGCACTTCAAATGCCCCAACTCGTGAGCGATTACTGCCTTAACTTCCTCGTCTGTGAGCAAATCAATCAGCGAAGTGTGCATCACCACAAAAGGCTGTTTTCCCCGCATCGCAAAGGTGTAAGCATTCGGCATCGGATGCTGGCGGACATAAAGCTGCGGCACCTCCAAATCCAGAGTTTTGCAGGCTGACAACAGCAATTGATGCAGGTGGGGCAATTGATTTTCGCCGACTTGGACGCTGGAGGCTAGATTTTCGAGCATGAAAAACTGTTCGCCAAGTTGTCCCAGCAACTGCCGCACGATCAAATCCAGGCCAGGCAGTTGTTTGAGAGTGCTGGTGGCTTCCAAGTCTAGCGGGTGGCGAAACTGGTCTGCTTTCAAACCGATGAGCGGTATGTTGGACATTGTAGTGATTATTCATTAGTCAACAGTTAACAGTCAACCGTCAACCGTCAACCGTTAACCGTCAACAGTCAACAGTCAACGGTCAACTGACTAATTAACAGTTTAAACCCGATCGCACGGGATTGACAGGAGCCTCAGCAGTCGCCGGGTCTGTGCCCTCTTTGACGCGCCGCAACTTAGCTCCCAATTTTTGCAGTTTGACCTCTAACTGCTCATAGCCACGGTCTAAGTGGTGCAAGCTGCTGATTGTTGTGACACCATCGGCTGCCAGTCCTGCTAGCACTAACGCCGCCGAAGCCCGCAAATCTGTTGCCACTACTGGCGCACCCGACAGCAGCGACACTCCCCGCACAATCGCTACATTGCCTTTAAGGCGAATGTCGGCGCCCATGCGGTTGAGCTCTGCTACGTGGCGCAAGCGATTCTCAAACACGGTTTCTTTGATCAAGCTGTCTCCTTGGCTCAGGGTCAGCAAAGCCATAAACTGAGCTTGCATATCTGTGGGGAAACCCGGGTAAGGCAGAGTTTCGATGTCTGTGGCCGAGTGAGTTTGGCCGGGAACTATCCGCAAAATGTCGGGGGATTCTGCAATAATTTTCGCCCCAATTGTCTTCAATTTGGCAATGACTGCGGTCAGGTGCTCGGGAATTACCGGCGACAAAGTGATTTCGGAGTGAGTGATGGCTCCTGCTACTAAAAATGTTCCGGCTTCTATGCGATCGGGAATAATTGAATAGTCTACCGCGTGCAGCTTGGGAACTCCTGAAATGACGATCGTATTGGTGCCGGCGCCTTGAATTTTTGCTCCCATAGCGTGGCAGAAATTCGCCAAATCTGCGACTTCCGGCTCTTGAGCGGCATTTTCAATCACGGTTTCTCCTTCAGCCAGAGTCGCCGCCATCATCAAAGTTTCTGTGGCGCCAACGCTGGGGTAGTCCAAATAAATTTTGGCTCCTTTCAGGCGGCGGTTCGGCCCTTTGACGTAAGCGTGAACCGTGCCGTGGTCGATGTGGACTTCGGCGCCGAGGGCTTGGAGACCGCGAACGTGGAGTTCAACGGGTCGGGCGCCGATGGCGCACCCACCGGGCAAGGGTACTTTGGCAAATCCCAAACGCGCTAGCAGTGGCCCGATGATGAAGAAGCTCGCCCGCAGTTGGCTGACTAATTCGTAGGGGGCTTGAGCGTCTATGAGGTTGCTGGCGTTGATGTCTAAAACGTCCCCGTTCTGCTGTAATTTGACTCCTACAGCGGAGAGAATTTGCCCCATGCGGGCGACATCGACCAGACCGGGAACGTTGCGGAGACGGCAATCCTCTGGGCATAGCAGGGCTCCTGCCATGACTACTAAGGCCGAGTTTTTGGCGCCGCTGATTTTGACCTGTCCTTTAAGGGGCTCCCGACCCCAAATTTGTAATACTTGTTCGTCGCTTTCAGGTGAAGCTGGCAGGTTAGACGAGTTCGGAGCTGGTGTAATGGGTTTGCCCTCCATAATGCGCTTCGTTACTTTATACATTATTAATTTTGGTTCGATTTTACCGGAAAGTTTTTATATGTCTAGGGGGCACATGAGTAATTCCAGGCATTATATTTGCTGCCATTGAGTCGGGGTGAGGCTTTCAGGTACGATGGCACAAATAATGTCGATCGAGTCTCCTGAAGTTATCTGTATCAAAATTTACGTTCGTTTGTGGCGGTCGCTCGGATCGCAGATGTTGTACCTTTGTCAACAAGGTTTTTAAGTAAAAGCCGACTGGGTTGTTGACAAAGGTGTAAGATATCGGTTCGATCGACAATGCCGGAAAGTTCACACATTGTCGATCGCCCCAGTGCCTGTGCTACCCTGTGACAACAACCTAGAGCCAAAGCTACTCCTAGCATATGGTTCACATTAAACGGATTGAACTAACTAACTTTAAATCTTTTGGCGGCACAACGTCCATTCCCGTGCTGCCGGGTTTTACTGTGGTTTCCGGGCCCAACGGTTCTGGCAAGTCCAATATCCTCGATGCTTTGCTGTTTTGTCTGGGGCTTTCGACTTCTAAGGGTATGCGGGCCGAACGTTTGCCGGATTTGGTCAACAGCGCCCAAAACAAGCGCGGTACGATCGAAGCTAGCGTTACTGCGACTTTTGCGCTGGAAGATGTGGGGGAGGAATGGTTCGCCCGGGATGAAGATGAGGATGAAAATGCAGCAGATGAGTTATCGGTTGAAGCAGAGGAAGTCGAAGGGATAGACATTGCCGAAACTCAAGACAACAACGGTCAATCATCTCCTGTCAATCGAAAATCCCCTCTATCTGTTGAAGAAGCCGAAGGGATTGAAACGGCCGAAACTCAAGACAACAACGGACAATCATCTCCTGTCAATCTAAAATCCAAAATCCAAAATCTAAAATCGGATGAGTTATCTGTTGAAGAAGTCGAAGAGATAGAAATTGCAGCAACTCAAGACAACAACGGACAACTACTGGCTACCAATCCAAAATCCAAAAACGAAAATCCAAAATCCGATGAGTGGAGTGTGACGCGCAAACTTCGGGTAACTCGCCAAGGTACTTACACTTCAACTTATTACATTAACGGCCAACCTTGTACCCTGAGTCAACTTCACGAACAACTCAACCGCTTGCGAATTTATCCCGAAGGCTATAACGTCGTGCTACAAGGAGACGTTACCAGCATTATTTCGATGAATTCTAAGGAACGCAGAGAAATCATTGACGAATTGGCTGGGGTGGCTCAGTTCGATCGCAAAATCTCTTTAGCTAGGCAGAAGTTGGATGAAGTTAAGGAGGTGGAAGAACGCAGCCGGATTGTGGAAAAAGAGCTGATTTCTCAACGGGATAGACTTGCAAACGATCGCACAAAAGCGGAAAAATATCAAAAATTGCGGGCGGAATTTCAAGAAAAGTCGCAGTGGGAAATAGTGCTGAAATTCCGCCACTTGCAGCAGCAAGAATGGAAACTGCGAGAACAAATCGAAACGGGCGATCGCACTTCTGCATCTCTCACCGAACAACTGCAAGCAATTAGCAACCAAATTCAAGAAGCAACGGCCGAACTTGATGCGCTGAATGCCCGGGTTAAAGCTTTGGGAGAGTCGGAATTGTTGGCTTTGCAAGCGACGATTGCGACTCAGGAAGCGGAACGGCGACAACTGCAAAACCGTAAACAGGATTTAGAAATAACTGCTGGCCAAATGGCGGCTAATATAGCACAAACAGAGTCAGAAGTTCGGCAATTTCGGCAAAGTTTGGAGCAAATTGAGATTGAAATATCTTATGTTAAGTCTCAGCAGGAGAGTTTTCAGGAACAGCGGGACGCAGCCCAGAAAAGTTTAGATGAAAATCGGGAAGTTGCAAATGCGATCGCCTCGACGGCCGAAGTTTGGGTACAGCAGCAAACGGAACTGCACCGCCAAATCGAAACAATTCAACAAACTTTGGAACCACAGCGTACAGAACAAGCTACTATCGGAGAAAGAGCCGATCGCCTAGAAAGCCAAATTCAAGAACAAAACCAATCGCTGCAAGTATTGGAACAGGAAATTGAAGCGAAAAAAGCTCAGCAATCTCGCCTTGTGGAAACCAAAGGTCTTGCCTCTTTGCAAGTAGAATCGCTGAATCAGATTTTAGTCGAAGCGGAACAAGAATTGCAACTCCAACAGGAAACTCAAACTCGTTTGTTGGAAGAACAGCGGGAAAGACAGCGCAAATTAGACAAACTAGAAGTGCAGTTTCAAGCTTTGCAAGAAGCGACGGGAACGTTTACTGCAAAAATTGTCGCGCAAAGCGGAATTGGCGGAGTTTGCGGCTTGGTGGCTCAATTGGGCAGGGTAGAACCGCGCTATCAGTTGGCGCTGGAAATAGCGGCGGGCGGGCGCATGGGTAATATGGTGGTGGAAGATGACAGCGTGGCTGCTGCTGCGATCGAATTGCTGAAACAAAAACGGGCGGGAAGGATGACGTTTTTGCCTTTGAATAAGATTAGAGGTGGCAGGTTTTCGGTGAATGAAAATTTGCGGCGTGCCGCTGGGTTTGTGGATGCGGCTGTTAATTTAATTGATTGCGATTCGCGGTATCAGGAAATTTTTGCTTACGTTTTTGGCAGTACGGTTGTGTTTAGTAACCTCAGTGATGCCCGCCGCTATTTGGGACAGTACCGGATTGTCACTTTGGACGGGGAAATTTTGGAAACTAGCGGGGCGATGACTGGGGGAAGTTCTACTAATAGATCTACCTTGCATTTTGGCACGGTTGATGCTAGCGAGGCTGCTAGTGAAGCGCGGACGATCGCCTCTTTGCAAGAAAGGTTGGAGGAAATTGAGCGGATTTTGGAAAGGTGCAAAATTGCGATCGACCGCGTGTCTATTTCAGTCAAAACTCGCAGCCAAGAATTGATGGAAGCGAAACAGAATTTACGCGAAAATCAGTTGCGCTTGGAACAGTTGGATTCAGAAATTAAGAATTTGCAAGGGCAACAGGCACAAGTGCGATCGCAAATTGCGAAAAACACACAGGAATTAACTAATTCGCGATCGAGATTGCAGTTGCTGGAGGGAGAATTGCCCGCACAGGAAACTCAATTGCAGCAGTATCGGCAAACTTTGGCGCAGTTGGAAGAGTCGAACAGTCACAGCGAATGGCAGCAAATGCAATCGAGTTTGCGCGCTCAGGAAGCGCAACTGCAAGGGCGAGAATTGGCTCTGAGAAACGTCCAGCAGCGCCAAGGAGACTTGGAAAATCAATTCGGGCGTTTGTCAGAGAAAATTAAGGAAGGCAGCGAGAAATTGCAGGAATGGCAAGTGCAGCAAAACGCGGGGGCGGATGCGATCGATCGCCTTGTTTCGCAGCAGTTAGAACTCGATCGGCAAATTGCCGAAGCTAAGGCAGCTTTGGGGGAAATTGAGGAAAAATTGGGCGTGCAGAAGCAAGATCGCGATCGGGCGGAATCTCAATTGCGAGAGAAGCATTTAGCCAAACAACAGTTACAATGGCAGTTGCAAAAACTCCACGAAACCCAGCAAGAACGCCGGGAACAATTAGCCGCAATCCGCACTCTATTGGAAACGCAGCGGGCGGAAATGCCCGACCCCGTGCCGTCGATTCCTGAAAATGTTGAGAAAGCCAATTTGACGGAATTGCAGCAAGAAGTAAAGGCGATTGCCAAACGCATTCAAGCCCTAGAACCAGTCAATATGCTAGCCTTGGAAGAGTACAACCGCACTCAAGAACGCCTTCTTGAATTGAGTCAAAAATTGACAACATTAGAAGGAGAACGCACAGAACTACTGTTGAGAATCGAAAACTTTACCACCCTCAGGCGGCGCGCTTTTAAGGAAGCTTTCGACGCGGTTAACGAGAACTTTCAGACCATCTTTGCGGAACTTTCCGAAGGCGATGGCTATCTCCAGCTAGATGACCAGGAAGACCCCTTCAGCAGCGGCTTGAATTTGGTTGCTCACCCGAAGGGCAAACCCGTACAGCGGCTGGCTTCCATGTCTGGAGGCGAAAAGTCGTTGACGGCGCTGAGTTTTATTTTTGCGCTGCAACGCTACCGCCCATCTACGTTCTACGCTTTTGATGAAGTGGATATGTTTCTGGATGGGGCAAATGTGGAGCGATTAGCTAGAATGATAAAACGACAGTCTGAACAAGCCCAGTTTATTGTTGTGAGTTTGCGGCGACCTATGATTCAATCGGCACAGCGTACAATTGGTGTTACTCAAGCACGGGGAGCTTATACTCAAGTCATAGGACTGAAGTTGTAGTCCCGGAGTCTCTGTTAACGCTCGTGTTGAGTGATATGAGTGATATATGTACTTAATAAATCAGGATTAAACTTAGAATGACATCCGAACAAATTTGCCAACGCTCCGACATTCTCGGCACTCAAGTCATCACCCGCGACAGAGGTAAACGCTTGGGGGTGGTTAGTCAATTGTGGGTGGACATTGATCGGCGGGAAGTTGTGGCGATCGGTCTGCGTGATAATATATTCGCGGTCGCTGGAATGCCGAGGTTTATGTTCCTCAGCAATGTCAGTGAAATCGGCGACGTGCTGTTGGTGGAAGATGAGAGCGCGATCGAAGATGATGTTGATGTTGAAGTCTACAGCATTTTGATTAACAGCGAAGTTATTACCGAAACCGGCGAACTTTTGGGTAGGGTGCGAGGCTTTAGGTTCGACCCCGAAGACGGTAAGTTAGTTTCTATAATTATCGCTTCCCTGGGCATCCCCCAAATCCCCGACCAAGTTCTCAGCACTTACGAGTTGGGGATTGAGGAAATTGTCAGCAGCGGTCCGAATCGCTTGATTGTGTTTGAAGGTTCCGAGGAAAGGCTCAGGCAGCTTACTGTGGGTTTGCTGGAGCGCGTCGGTTTGGGTCAAGCACCTTGGGAACGGGAAGAGGACGAGCAAGGTTATTATCCCAAACCCGTGGCTACGGCCAATCAATTGGGCCCGGGCGTGCGGATACCTGCACCGGAAATGCGCAGCAAGGTAGCGGCGCCTGCGGTGGAGGAAGTTCCTTGGGATGAGGATTTGCAGTGGAATCGGCCTCCGGTGCGCCAGCCGATGCGCGCGGTGCAGCCTGAGCCGATTATCGACGATTACGAGGATTACGAAGAGGATAATTGGGGCGGCGAGGAGGACGATTACGAGGAGGAGTACGAGGAGAAGCCACAGTACACTCGCTCTGAGAGTTCTCGCCCTAAGGAGTCGGTGGTGGAGTACGAGTACGAAGATGATGTGGAGGCCGATGCTTGGGCTGACGATGAGGCGCCGAAGCCTTACAAGGCTCCTCGGGTGAATATCCCTGAGAAGACTAAGACTCCTGAGTACGAGGAGGAGCCTGGTTATTAGAAATTAATCCATCGGTTGCACGGGGGCGGGTTTACGAGATTGTTGTTGGTTTGAGACATAGATAGTTGGTGAAACCGGCCCCTACAATGGCCCTGGGGGGCGGGTTTTACAAACAATATTAGATGTTCACCCACAATTTAGATAAACCCGCCCCCACACAGCCGATAATCTAGATTAACTTGAGGTTCCAGCTCATCGAAAAAAATGTAGATTCCGATTATTCGTTGGGCGGGGGCGGGTTTATTATATTGTTGGTCTTACGCCGATATGGTTGGTGAAACCCGCCCCTTCGATAAATTATGAAAAAAAATTTTATTAAAAGCTCTATTTTCAGGTTAATAACTTATCTAATTTTTCCAATATTTCTATCTGCTACCAGTGCAGAAATCGTCTTGCGAGTTGCGGGATACAAACCCTGGCAAATAGAAAATGTTGATGTTGCCGTCGAACCAAAAGGTAACTTTTTTACTAAAGACTCGGAACTCGGCTACAAACATTTGCCGGGAAAATTCAAGGTGACACTTAACGGCAATTACTCATTTAATGCAACTCACCTCAATAATAGTCTCAGAATAACACATCTACTCAATACTTACAATCAATCCTCAAAAAAACCTGAAATTTGGATATTTGGCTGTTCTTTTACCTACGGTTGGTCATTGAATGACAGCGAAACTTATGCTTGGTTGCTGCAAGAGAAATTACCCAAATATGAAATAGTTAATTTTGGCGTTAACGGCTACGGCACGCTGCACTCTTTGATTCAATTCAAAGAAGCACTCAAACAAGGAAATAAACCAAAAATTGCGGTGATTGCTTATGCGGGATTTCACGACCGCCGCAATACTTTGTTAAGGGCGAGAAGAAAGCAAATGGCTGCTTGGAATAAACTGGGTATCCTGTTGCAGCCCGATGCTAGGCTGAATGGAGAAAATAATTTTACCTACAGCATGGGAAAACTTGAATATCGCGAGTTCCCGCTGATGCGGGTTTCTGCATTCAGCCATTTTTTGGAGGTTAATTACAATCAATTTGAAGAGAGATTGTATAGAAGCTATGAGGTTTCTAAGGCAATTATTGAAGAATTTAACCGTGTGGCTGAGGCTAACAATGTTAAGTTAGTTGTTGCGGGAATTAATGCCGGTTCTGCTAAGATGTTGGAGGAGTTAAGTCAGGAGGGAATTGCTACGGCGGATATTTCGGTTGATTTGAAAATACCTGCAAATAATAATTTACCTCATGACATTCATCCAAGTGCGATCGCGAATCGGCAATATGCAGAAAGGTTGGAGTTTTTTTTGCAAGATACTGTTTTAAGGTAAGTTAACGAACCGCGAAGGCGCGAAGGACGCGAAGGCAGAGATAAAGAGGAAGTTTAGGAGTTATTTAGGGTTGCTAAACTGATGGGATTATTTGATTTTATTTCTTTTAAATTGCCTCGAAAATTTATAATTGATGGGTTTTTCTTGTTTTTAGTTGTTCTCGTAACAGTTGCAGTAACTTCAATCTATGTATCTAGGGAACATACTTTTTATTGGTGGGATTACGCGGGATACAATACCGCTACAGTGAACACGGCAAATTTATTTCGAGACTCGCCAGATCAAGCATGGCGCGGAGTTAGAGAATCGCTATCTAAGGAAAAAAACCTGTTAATTTCTCTGCCTTTAGTGCCGTTTATTCTCTTATTTGGCGAGTCTCGGCTGAGTTACATTCTCAGCATATCCCTGATTTATGTGTTGCCGTTTCGCCTGTTGCTGGGGGCTATTTCTGCAAAGCTAATTCGAGTTTATTCCCGCCGGGTGTTTTGGTCAACTGTGCTGCTGAGTTTATTAATTCCTATGAGTTGGATACCGACTCTACGGGGATATTTGGATAGTGGCGGCTGTGTGTTTGTAGCTTTGGCAATTTTGGTTTATTTGCAGGATGTGAAGCTGAAATCTTGGTGGAAAATTCCGTTAATTGGCTTTTTGCTGGCGGCGGCTATTCTGTTGCGGCGCCATTTTGCTTATAGTGCGATCGCATTTTTTGGTGCCGCGGCTTTACAGGTTTTCATCGAGTTTATTGTACTAATATACCCTAGGGAAACGGCATTGTCGTCTCCAAAAGACAAGGAGGGGGTAGTGCCGTTTCCCTACAGATGCTTGTGTGAATCAGGCATCAAATTGGGTTTGATAGCTGCAACTAGCTTGACTATTTTAATGTTGGTAGCGGGAGATTTTACTCGCAGTGCTCTGACGATTGACTACCGCAATTTGTATGTCGCTTGGAGTTTGCCTGTAAATGATATTTTAACTCGTTATGCGGATTTTTACGGTTTGGGGACTTGGCTGCTGGTACTGATTGGTTTTTCTGCGGGCATTCTCGCCCGAATCCTGGTTCCGGCGGAGGCTATTTTTGTTTCGTTGTTTGGGGTTTTGTCGCTGATTCAATGGCTGTTAGTCTTGCGTTACGGCTACTTGCACTATACAATTCATATTACACCGATCGCACTTTTAGGAATATCCACGTTTTTTTGGACAACTTGGCTGACACTCAAGGGAAAAGTCCGGTATTTCATGCTGGGCGCGGCGGGTTTGTACCTGGTTTTGAATGCCGCAGTCGGGTTAATTCCTCTCAAAATTGATTTGTCAAGACTGTTTATGGCTAATTTTCCGCCGTTAGTGCGATCGGACTACGACGAAGTTGTAAAATTAGTAGAGTTTCTGCGAAAATTAGCACCCAACGAAGAACCGATTTATATTGTCGGTGCTTCTAACAATTTCAATGCTAACATCCTCAGACAAGCTAACCGAAAATTAAACCCGCCGGAGGGTTGGTGGAAATTAAATACAATCGGGAGGCCGCAAATTGACTCGCGCGATACTTACCCGCTACCGGAGTTGTTGCAGTCACAATATGCGGTGGTTGCTGTACCTTTTCAGCAGGTGTTACCGACTGACGAACAAGTTTTGCGATCGCACGAACAAGATGTTGTTAAAGTTGTGTACGATGCCTTTACTCAAAACTGGGAAATTGCCCGCGATTTCCAATTGCTACCGGAACAGTTTAAGCTAGAAAACGGCGTGACTGTCAGCGTTTACCGGAGGGTGCGGCCGACTAATACAGCAACGGCAGTTAGGACTCTGGATGCGATGCAGCGGCAAATAGTCGATCGACCAGGCACGCAGTTAGATTGGATTAGTTTGCATCAATCAATCTACACAAGTGCCAATTATTCCGTCAGCCAAGAATCGGATCACCTATATAATATTGTAACTCATCCAATTAAAAACAGCAAGAAACTCGATACATCTTTCCTGTATTTAGGTTCCATCTCAGACAAAGCGAAAGTTACCGGCCAACTCAATTTACCTAACAAACAATGTCCGGGAATTGCCCTGCGCTTGACTTTGTGGGACAAGCAAGGTAAATTAGTAGACTCAGCAGAGATGGCTTATAGTCAAAAAAGTGATCTCGGCTTAAATCTATTAGTTGAGGGCAAAAATCCCATTTATCTGCAGCTTGAGGTATTGAGTAGCAGCAAACAGGATTTAACAAACCAATGCCAACTGGAGATTAACAATTTAGCTGTCAGTAGGTAAATTGAACCGTCAATGCAGAAACATCAAAACTCCCACTGGTATTTTAATCTATCTCTATATACTTTTGCCATCATCGGCTCCCTGATGGCAACTGGCTATATTTTCCCCATTGGAGGCAATTTTCCCGAAGTGCCGCCCATTCAATTTATGCTAAATCCTGAACTGTATAAAAATGATTATTACGTTCAGGAAATGGTGAAATTTAATCCCAGGTACTACTATTATTATATTATCTATTTGCTCGCCAACTTAGGAACCAGCATTCCCCTAGCGCACTTTATTTATCAATTCCTAGCCTTTGGTTCATTTATCCTCGCTTGCTACGCAATTATCAAGATCTATACTAATTCCAAACTGCCTGCCGCAGCGATGGCTTTTTTATGTATAGCCGCTTCATTTACAGATGTTGGTAACACCCTGATATTTTCCACCAAATCAGTACCCAGTACCTTCGCAATGGGTTTCGCAATCTGGGGAATTTACTTTAGTTTGCGCCAGAAATGGCTGACCGGATATTTGTTTTTTGGGCTGGGTTGTTTGCTGCAATTTTTAGTTGGTTTGTTGCCGGGATTGATGATGCTTCCCGTTTTAGTTATTGAATCTGTAAGACAGCGGAAGTTCAAAACATTGATTTTGGCGATCGCACTTTTAGCAGCAATGGCAAGTATCGTTTACGTACCGATGTTATTAACAGGTACTACCAGCACTCACACTATCGACAACGCCGAGTTTGTCTACATTCACGCCAAAGTCCGCAACCCCCACCACATCCTCCCGTCAAATTGGGATTTTGGGAATTGGTTCAACTTTATATGTTTCATAATTGGTGGCTTGCTGTGCATCAAAAATGCCGAATTATTGCGAAAAGAAGACAAGATTAATTTTTATGTAATTGTTGGCACCTCAATTTTTGCACTGTTTCTAAATTACATATTTGTAGAAGTTTACCCTTTAGCTTTTATCGCCAAACTACAGTTAGCTAGAACCGTACCTTTTGCTCAATTAATCATATTTATTGCTGTTTGTTTGACAATTGATATACTTTACCGAAAAAAAAGAATAGCTATTAGCTTGTTGCTGTTAGTTGTACTAACTTTGCCTTTTAGGGGTATCATTTTCCTAGGATTATCAGTTTGGCAGACAAAAAAATACGTATTTCCCAAACGATATAATATATTGTTGTGGATTTTAGCAATAGGAACGGTAATTTTCAGCTTAATATATCCGGTGACTGATTCATGGGAAATAATGGGCGATCGAATAATTAGCATCCCAGTCCTTTTCTCAATCCTCGCCTTCCCATTCATTTTAGAAGAAACATCCCTGGCTACATCTATAAAACAGACTCTAACTCACACATTAGCCTTAATAACTACCGCCACCTTAGTTTTTGGAGTAGCAGGAATTCTGCCCAAACCTATATTAAAGGTATTTCAAACAAGAGTTAATATCAATGCCGTTTCCAGTGACGACTTAAGCAGATTAGCTATGCGATTTTCGCAAATTAGCAGCCGCGATTCACTCGTATTAATTCCACCTTCAGTTACCAGCTTCCAGTTTTTCTCCGAAAGAGCGATTGTCGTCAACTTCAAGAACTTCCCTTTTACCGAAAAAGGCATCAAAGAATGGCAAAATCGCATGGAAGCTGTTTTAGGGGTTCCCTTAAACCCGCAAATGATTTGGGGAGGTAATGACTTATTCATCCGACGCAGCAGTGCGGATTTAGTCAAAGTAGCCAGAAACTATCATGCCGATTATATCCTGACTCGCAGCGATTGGCATCCAAATATTGACGGAGAAATAGTAGAGCAAGAAGGCAAATGGATACTGTTTAAAATTAGATAATATAGCCTTTCTCAGTAACATGTTCCAACGTGCATAGGGCATAGACCTCCGTGGGCATACCTCACCACGCTTGAGAACCGCTATAGGTAATTGGTAAAACTTGTTAAATCCAAATATGACTTTTATCTTAGTCGGCGGACGCAGACTTTGCTTGTGTAGAAGCAATTTCAATATCCGATTAATCTGCGTTAATCAGCCTTAATCAGCCTTAATCAGCAGTTAAATATCAAAACCCGAATCATCAATAATTTCGCTAATTTGCTTATCCACATAATCAGCATCCACATTCCGCGCCATCAACTCAGCTAAAATCCCCAAAGAAATCAACTGCACCGACAGAATTGTACACAAAATCCCAAAAAATAACAAAGGTCGATTCCCGATCGGCCCAAAATTCATCCCCGCCAAATTCAGAAACCAAATAACTATCAAATAACTCAGCGAAACAGTTCCAACAAAGCCAAAACACAATCCCAAACCCCCAAACAAATGACCCGGTTTGTGTAAATACTGCGTCGTGGCTAACACCGTCAACAAATCAATAAATCCTCGCGCATAACGTTCCCAGCCGTAATTCGATTTTCCGTGCTTGCGCGGATGATGTTCCACAACTACTTCGCCAATTTTAAACCCTAAATTGTTTGCTAAAGCTGGAATGTAGCGGTGCAATTCCCCGTACAATTTAATCGACTGCAAAACTTCCCTACGGTAAGCTTTAAAGCCGCAATTCATATCGTGCATTTGCACCCCTGTCAGCAAACACGCAACGGTATTAAACAGCTTGGAAGGTAAAGTTTTAGAAAGCGGGTCGTTCCGCTGTTTTCGCCAACCAGAAACTAAATCAAATCCCGATTCTAAATGATGTAAAAACTTGGGAATTTCAGCGGGGTCATCCTGAAGGTCAGCATCGAGAGTAAAGATAATTATCCCTGCTGCCTTGCGAAATCCTGCTGAAAGTGCAGCGGATTTGCCAAAGTTGCGGCGCAGTTTAATCGCTTTAATGAATTGAGGATGTTGGCTGGTTAAATCTGTGATTTCTTGCCACGAATAATCGCGGCTACCGTCATCTATGAAAATGACTTCGTAACTGTCAATTTCTGTTTGGAACATGACAAGTTGGATTTTTTCAAACAGTAGTTTGAGGGTGGCTTCTTCGTTGTGAACAGGGATTACGAAGCTGAGATGTTTGGGCATAGGGCTATTTTATTTCATTTGTGTTGTAAATGAGATTTTTTTATTAACCGCAGAGGGCGCAGAGGGCGCAGAGGAGGAGAAAGAGAGGTTTTTTAGTTTTTATTGATGACTTGGGAGTTTCGCAAGGCTACCCAACCTTTGCGGTTTTTTAATGAGGCATAAGCTGTCAATAATTTATCTGTTGGTGATGTTTGAATGTATCCTCTCCAAGCTGCGAATTCGTAGGAAGGGCCAAACAAGTTAACTAAATCTGGGCGCGGAAATCCTGACATGGCAAAACCTCGAACGACATTTTCTTGGTTGAGAATGGCAATACATTTTACATTGTTTTCAGGGTCTCCTACCCAGCCAGTTACTCTCGCTGCTTTTGGTGCAAGTTTGGTGACTGTATCAAAATATCCTGGTACTCCGTCTTTGGGTGCTGAAAGTAAGTTTGGAGCGATTTTTGTGGCTAATGCTGCACAGAAGTTGTGTTTTTTGATATCTCGGTTAAATGGCACTAAATTGTTAGTTTTTAAGGCGTCGATTAACCCGATAAAAGCGGCAGGTCTATTGCCTACGCGGTCTTTAATTAGCGTTACGTCGGTGATGCCTAATTGCAGTGATAATGCTACTAACGGTTGATAGGTTGCTCTGCGGGCGATCGCCATTGCAGTTTCGCCTCCCACCCCGTACATTAAAATAATGGCGACTGTGGCGACTGCAAACAGCGGTGTCAGCCAACGCCCTTGGATTCTTGGTGTTGGCTGCAACTCGCGCACCCACAATACTGTCAGCACAATTGTGCTCATCCAAAACAAAGCTGGGAGTGTGGCGTAGCGGGAAGCGGTGGCTTGTTCGACGCCAAATCCCGATCGGCTAACCGCGGCCATTAACGCCGTTTGCAGCGTGTAAAGTTGGATTGATAGCCAAGGCAGCCAATCCGGGCGATCGACCTTTTTTACAAATAGCCAATAACCCACAAAACCCGTCACTGCAATCAAACCAATTATACCAATAATTGAAGCAAAAATAATATTTTCGCTAAAAATCCCACCGAGATAAGTTGGAATATATTCGATAGTTTTGAGCGGGTTAATTTTAGTTAAAGAAGGGTGATGAGATGGAGTTTTATAAGTTAAAAAATAAATCCCAATCACTGCAATCGAAGCAATGAAATACAAATAAGTTATTTGCCGAGGAAACCTCAGCACAACAGCAGCAGCACACAATATCGGCCACAAAGCTAAAGGAGTGCTGTAACTAATACAGCCTAAAACGCCAAAAACAATGCTGCCAATTACCCACTTATTTTGTAAATGCGGGGGCGGGCACAGGGGCACCGCCCCTAAAAACTCGTTCCCACCCTCTGCCTGGGAATGAATATCAGGAGGAAAAGCCTCCCTCTTATTTAACAAAACTGTCGCATAGGATTGCAAACAAAATATCGAACAAATCACAAATAAATTAGCAATTATCCAGTGAACCCCGCTGAATCCCCGCATCCAATTGTGAGCCGCCGCCGGAGTAAAATTAAAAATAGAAATGCAAAGGAGTAGCGAGATAAATTGCAGCGGAAAACGCCTCAATTTGAACGGCAGCAGAGCAATTAATACGTGGCACTGAATCCAAGCCAAGAACCAGGCAACTAAACATAAACCAATATTTGAACCTTGGGTGACAGCTATATTCAAGCCATAAATAATTGCCGGAATCAAGACAAAATGCTCGTTCGCCCGAAATATCCAATTAAAAGGATTTGTAGAGAAACCGTCTAATGAATAAAAATTCCACGTCATCCACCAATAATCAAAATTAGACAAGTCTCCCGCTTGGGATATCAGATACAAAATATATGACGCTGGTATTAGAATGCCGAAAACTGATGCGGCAATTAAAACATATTGTTGCTTGATTTTCATGGATTCAGACATGGGGAGATTTTAAATTGGTAGGAGCGGGTTTAGCCTAGAAACTTTGCATCTAACAGATGATTTCTGAGCAAAACCCGCCCTCGCGTTTTGAGTTTACCTCAATTTTTATTTCACTTCTCTTGCCAGCATTTGTCTGAGCCCTTGCCGCCAGTGGGGAGGATGCGTGCCTAGAAGTGCTGATATTTTTACCGTAGAGAGGACAGAAAAAGCCGGACGTTTTGCGGGTGTCGGATATTCGGAGGTGGTGATGGGAATTACGCGCTGAACTTTTAGGGGAAGGCCGAGTTTTGCTGCTTCCTCAAAAATGGCGATCGCAAAATCGTACCAACTACAAACACCGCTATTAGTGTACTGGTAAAGCCCAAAAGTTTCTGACCCAAGGAAAGGAATAATTTGCGAAATTGCCTCCGCTAAATCCCGAGTCCAAGTAGGACTTCCGATCTGATCTGCTACTACTCGAATTTCTTCCCTTTCCTTTCCCAACCTCAGCATTGTTTTGACAAAATTACCTTTGCCGCCGTTGCCGTAAACCCAGGCGGTTCTAATAATAATATGTCGGTTTCCCGCTTTCCGAATTGCTTCCTCGCCTGCTAATTTCGACTTCCCGTAAGTTCCCAGCGGCTTTGTAGAATCTGTTTCCAGATAAGCAGAACCGTGACTACCGTCAAATACATAATCAGTAGAAAAGTGAATCAAACTTGCTCCCAGTTTTTCGCATTCTTCGGCGAGAATTCCGGGTGCAATGCCGTTGACTGCGTTTGCTAATTCCGGTTCGCTTTCCGCTTTGTCTACCGCAGTGTAAGCACCCGCATTGACGACTAAATCCGGTTGAATTTCAGCCATTGCTTGACGGATGCTTTCGGGTCGGGATAATTCGAGGCGAGTTCGATCGACCGCAATTACCTCTCCCGAAGATAATAAAATCGGCTGCAATTCTTGAGCTAGCTGTCCGCTGCCACCTGCGAGTAAAATTTTCATTGTTCAAAAACTTCAGCTTTTTTGAAGGTTTGTCCGGCTTGGTCTTTAGCTGATAAGATTGGTTGGGCACCATCTAGCGGCCAGTCGATCGCCAAATCCGGGTCATTCCACAGGATACACCGCTCGTGTGCCGGTGCATAATATTCTGTAGTTTTATACAAAACTTCAGCCGTCTCCGAAACCACTAAAAAACCGTGAGCAAATCCTGCAGGCACCCAAAGTTGCTGCTTATTTTCAGCACTCAGCAAACACCCCACCCACTTTCCGAAAGTCGGCGAACTTTGTCTAATATCCACCGCTACATCAAATATTTCGCCAGCCACTACCCGCAGCAATTTGCCTTGAGGCTGCTGCATTTGGTAGTGCAAACCGCGCAACACATTTTTAGAGGATTTGGAATGATTGTCTTGAACAAACGCTGCCGTAACACCTGTTTTTTCGACAAAAGCTCGGTGATTGAAACTCTCAAAAAAGAAACCGCGATCGTCTCCGAAAATTTTTGGCTCAATTATCAGAACTTCCGGTATTTCAGTAGATATAACATTCATAGTTGGCTGTATCGCGTGATAAACTCATAGTCAGTCAAGGCTATTTTACTATGAAAACTGACACATATCTCAAAAAGTTGTACGCCAATCGATTTGATTCCCGACAAATGCAAGCTAAGATTGCACTCTGGAAAGTTTTAATTGACGATTTTTTACAAAATTATGTTCCTCCAGACTCAGCGGTTTTAGATATAGGTGGCGGTTACTGCGAGTTTATCAATCAAATTATGGCTAAAAAAAAATGTTTAATTGACCTTAATCCCGATTCAAAGTTATTTGCTAATCCTGATGTGAATGTGCTTAATATTGATGTGTTGAATTTGGACGCTTACACATCTTTTACCGAACAGTTCGATCGTATTTTCATCTCAAATTTTTTTGAACACCTCCGCAACAAAGAGGAACTTGTAGAAATTATCTCCTTTTGCTTTGATGCCCTCAAGCCTAGCGGTTCTCTGTTGGTAATCCAGCCTAATTTCAAATACTCCTACAAGGAATACTACGATTTTATCGACCATCAATTACCGATAACGCATTTATCGCTACAAGAGCTTTTACAAACTGTCGGGTTTGAAATTGACCTGATTCTACCGAGATTTTTACCGTTTTCGACGAAAGGCAGACCCGCCTCGCCATTGCTGTTAAAAATTTACTTAAAATTGCCTTTTTTGTGGCGATTTTTGGGAGGGCAAATGTTTGTTAAAGCATCGAAACCAAACAATTGAGTATCTTCCTCTATATCGACACTTCCCGTCAGAGGCGGAAAATGAGAATGTAGGGAAATTGCTCATTTTAATAATTCATCTACGGGAATGCTAAAACCGGGTAAAACAATTTGGGTGCTAATAACTTCCCCAGCAATAAAGATGCTTCTGGTTTGTTTTGTTACTACAATAATCCATTGGTTTTCCGGATATACCAGCCAAACTTCCTCACTTCCCGATTCTAAATATTCTGTAGCTTTAGCAATTACATCTTCCGCCAAATCTGTTGGCGAAACAATTTCAGCACATAAAGGAAAACTTTGCGGCAGCACTTTGAGATGGCCAAATTGTGCTGCTAATTCCGGGGGTAGGTAGGCAACATCAGGATAGCGCCCCTGCTTGTTTGTGCGGCAGGGAACATCGGTATAAACTTTTCCTCCCTGTCCGCTGGATTCTTTGTAGTTTCTCCAACAAAAGTAAAGATTTCCCTGTACTTCGCTATGCTTGAGAGTCATGCCATTTTTCTCCAATAATTCGCCATCAACCCACTCTTGCAGATCCGGTGGACTTTCCATCCATGCTTCTAGAGAGTAGATTTTCGATTGGGCAACAACTGTAGAAGTTATCATGTTTTTGCGTCGGGGCAGGGAACTTTTTTTCTATGATACCAGATGCGATCGAGCTTTGGTTGACAAAAGGGCGATCGCACTTTGTAGATTAGACTTTTAAGTGTTATCATAAAATTTACAAAGTATCCAGGATTTCGGGCTTTGCCAAATGAGGATGAAGCTCGCATAAAAGCATCACTTTGAGGACAAACATGATGACACAAACTCAATCATATGCCGCCCTTGCAGTCAATATTCCACTAACACTAACACTCACCGTTACCCGCGAACAGTTCATTGAATTGGCGATCGCCAATCGGGAGTTACAATTAGAACGCACAGCAACAGGAGAATTAATCGTGAACCCACCAACCGGAGGCGAAACAGGATACAGGAACTCTGATTTAAATGGGCAACTCTGGCTGTGGAACCGCCAAACTAAACTGGGAAAGACATTTGACTCTTCTACTGGTTTTCACTTGCCCAATGGAGCCGATCGCTCTCCTGATGCGTCTTGGGTGCGTCAAGAAACGTGGGACGCACTCACCCCAGAACAAAAAGAAGGCTTTCTTCCCTTAAGTCCTGATTTCGTGGTAGAACTTCGTTCTAAAAGTGACAATATGAAGCCACTGCGAGAGAAAATGAAAGAATACATGGAAAACCAGGTTCGTTTAGGTTGGTTGATAGATAGGAAAAATCGAAAAGTGGAAATTTACAGGCAAAATCAGGAAGTGGAAGTGCTGGACAATCCTGCAACTTTGTCGGGTGAAGATGTGTTGCCGGGGTTTGTTTTAGATTTGACAGAAGTTTGGGGATAAATGCTGAGTCGTGTTAAAAATCTGCGATCGCGCGAGCGGGCATACCTCATCTTCTAAGCTGGGAAAATTTGATATATAATATACAAACAAACACATTATGATCGATCGCAAAATCTTACAAGAATGTCGAGAATATAGCTTTCGTTCATACTTTGAATTACCTTACGAAACCGACGAAATTTTAGCAGAATTTGATTACTCGCTAATTAAAGCTGAGTTATGTCTGCCGCATACCTCTAGAGAACTAGGAGAAATAGACTCTCTAAAACAAAGAATTAGAGCAACTTTGCCTTTTCTCAGTCTTAGCAGCGAAACAGCTAGAAGAGAATCTTTAGTATCGCCTGTTTTGCTGGATATCGTTCGATACTGCCAATGTCAACTGCGATTTGAGTATACTCTAAACGTTAATAGCTGGTTAAAAGGAAATTTAGATTATCTCGTGCAGTCAAACCAAGACTTGCTAGTTATTGCAGCCACAAACGACGATATGACTAGAGGATTTACTCAACTAGCTGTACAATTAATTGCTATGTCGCACGTTGCCGACAAAAATATTTTTTACGGGGCGGTGACAATGGGAGATGTCTGGCGATTTGGCAAGTTAGATCCAAGTCAGCAGACAATTTTTCAAGATGTCAATTTGTTTAGAGTGCCTGATGATTTAGAAGATTTAATTAAGGTAATGGTGGGAATTTTAGACGGTGTGGTAATATAACTATCTCAAATATTAACAGTAGGAATTAGGAGCGATCGCTTTTGCCAAACATTTATTATACCTACTTAATCCTAGGTGGGATATTGCCATAATTTAGCCTTTATACATATTTAATAGCGCGTTTTGTAATGAAGCTTGAATCAAAGTTTGAACCAGCTTTCTCAATCTACTCTTAACACCAAATTTTCTTGATCTCCTTGGGTTGTAACCCATAGCTGTGGCAGTAAAATTCTCGAAAACTGAACCCACTGCCAAACTAAAATCTCCCTTTCTTGACAAAATGAAATCAATTGAGTTTTTGAGAATGATAGGGCAGATTAAAACTCCCATTCATGATCTGGATCGTCAAGGGCTGCTCTGACAGATGTCAAATCAGCAAGGTCTTTGAACGGACTAGACTTAGCTATTTCAGTAATTGAAGTCATGGCTAAAGCTAACTGGTTGTTATCACCCATTGCTATTGCCTCATCGACCTTTTTAAACAGAAAGTTAAAGTTCTTAGCACGCTCATCAAACGAGCATTCAAGATAGTTGATTAAAGCATCGCGTTTTGCTTGAATGTCGGCAAGTGTTGCTTTTTCCCAAGCTACTATACCACGCCGTTTAGTCTGTTCTTGCTCGGCAACTATTTTGTATTCGGTGTAAGCTTCAACAACATCGCGGAAGCACTCAGCAGCGGAGCCGGGATTAAAGATTTCTACAGGATTTTTTTTAGCTCTCATTTCTATTTCCCTGGTAAAATTCGACATTTCAACAGAACAGAATCCTAAAACAGCCGCGTCTGCCACCAAGGAGTATTCTTAATTTCCTTCTGAAGATTGCGGACTTCTTTTTGAAGATTTCGGACTTCATCCATCATGGATTTTTTCCGAAAGAGGCTGATAGCTTTCTGAAAATCTGCTACCGCTTCCTCTCTTTTTGCCTTTTCTCTGCGTATAGAACCCCTTTTAACGTAGGCATAAGCATTGTCTGGCTCTATTTTGATGACCTGATTGTAGTTGGCAATAGCTCCCCGCTTGTCTCCCTTTTCATGGCGGACGCATCCCCGGTGAAAATAAGCATCTGTACAGTTTGGTTCTCTCTTGATGACTTGATTGTAGTCAGCTATTGCACTATCATAATTCTTGTTTGCTACGTGTGCATGACCGCGATACAAATAATTAACGGCTTCATTAGGGCTAAGCTTTATAACCTGAGTGAAATCGGCAATAGCTCCTTTATAATTCTTTACTTTTCCGCGAGCATAACCCCGCTGAAAATACAGGTCAGCATCATTAGGTTTAGTTTTGATAACTTGAGTGAAGTCAGCAATGGCTTTTTTGTAATGTTCTAGCTCAACAAGTAAACGACCCCGCATGAAGTAGGCATCGACACAGTTAGGGTCAAGTTTGAGAACTTGAGTATAATCAGCAATTGCACTCTCATAATACTCTAGTTCAGTAGATGCTAAACTACGACAGTAGTAGGCATTCACATTACTAGGATCGATAGTGATAACTTGAGTGAAGTCAGCAATGGCTTGTTTGTAATTTTTTATTGCGCTGTAGGCACTTCCTCGTATTAAGTAGATATCGGCCTTGCTGGGGGCGAGTTTGATGACTTGGGTGTAGTCGGCAATTGCCTTGCTATAATCATTTTCAGCCATGTAAATATTACCTCGATTGCGGTAAGCATCGACATAGCTAGAATCGATGTGGATAGTTGTAGCGTAGTCTGAAATTGCTCCTGCATAATTGTGCTGTTCATGGAGAATACAGCCACGCACAAAGTAGGCATGAGCATTTTGAGAATTGAGTTCGATCGCTTTCGTAAAATCTTCAATAGCTGCCCCGTACTCTCTACTCTCAAGCCTTTCTATTCCTCGGTTAAAAAAGTCTTCATCGCTCTTGAATAAATCAAAAAATCCTGTAATTCCCTTAGATACGCCTTTGCCTACATTCTTAACTGTAGATTCTGCTGTGGCACCAGCCATTGCTACGCCTTTGCCTACATTCTTAACTGTAGATTCTGCTGTGGCACCAGCCATTGCACCGCCAACTATGATTAAAGGAATAGCCAGAGGCCCTAGAGCAGCCGCACCCAAAGTTACACCAGCCGCAAGTGCTGCACCTCCTCCTACAACTGCACCCGCTTGGTTTTCTTTTGCGAACTCATTCTCAGTACATACCGTATGTAAATCACCAACATTTCCTAAAATTTCCCAAGGATTCATTGCAACCTCCTTATTTTTAAGTAGTAAGGTGGGAAATGCCCACCCTACAAATAGATTTTCTGCCTAAGTCTTGAGACTACTTCGAGCGTGATTTCTATTTCCCTGGTAAAATCCGATATTTCTCCAAAACCTGCACAGTACCGAGATTAAGCTTACCGTCATTGTTTAAAACAGGGGTTTTCAACATTTCTACAAGTCCCTTCATCAGAAGACCTACCTGTTGGAACTTCTCAGCATCCCTCTTAGCATCAAAAGGCTGAGATTCTAGTTGACTCAAACCTTCAACAGCACGAGTGTTCATGGATTCAAACACTCCTCTCAACTCAGTTATCCGCTGTCTTACCTGTTTAGCAAAGTCCTTAGCAAGTTTCATGTCTGCGATCGCCTTATTGACTTGAGCTTCATGCTCTCGCGCCTTTGTCATCGCTTTCTCGCCTTCACTAGCAGCAAAAAAGCCACCAATCGCCAAAGCTGGTAAAAGGGTGATACCGCCTAGCACAACAGCACCAACCGCCATACCACCCCCACCAGCCGCGATCGCTCCACCGCCCAACCATGCTAAAGTTGCATTCCAAGCAGCCGCTCCACTGAGAGTTGAGATAGCGGTTCCGGTGCTTGCTGCTCCTAGTGAAGTAACAGCACCAATAGCACCGCCGTAACCTGCTGCGGCTGCTCCAGCAGATTTAACGCCAGCCATAAAATATTGTTCTGCTCCTACCGCCGCAGCTTTGTACTCCTTCATCTGCTGAACTGAAAAATCCATCCCTTCTAAAAGCCGCTTTTCACTTTCTGAAGCCTTCCGACCAGTATTTTCAAGGAAGGTAACAAAGCGCTTAATTGTGCTTCTTATGGCATTCAGTTGCAGTTGACCGTACTCTTCGGCTAATCTATTTGTGGCTGCTTCTTCTCTTTTCAAATCTTCAACCGCACTCTCGAATCGCTTTTGAGCTTCCTTGGCAAGTTCATTAGCTTTCTGGCCTGGATAGAATGAAGGCATAAAATACTCCTAAGTCTGATTTTTCGACAACTTAAAAACAGAGGATTTTTTAGAGACTTTGGCTTAATAACTCTGTCTAGCAGAAAACGGTACCTCGCAAGAAGTGAGCCTTCCCCGGATTCCCGGTGTACAATTAATCACGATTCTGCTTTCCCTGATACTAATCTAACTACCCTTAACAAAGAAACTAATAAGCATTAGGAATCGTGTTAGACTTTGATTATAAAGAATCCAGAAACCTATCCCCTGCAATGGCATCCTCTAACGATCGCTTCCCCGAAGCTGCCCGCGACTGGGACTTAGAAACCCTTTACACAGACCTCGCATCCGCCAAGGGAAAGCGGCTCACGCCTACAGAGAAACAACATCTACGGGGTCTACTCTGTGGCTACAGTCCCGCCGAAATTGCCGAAACCCTCAGTAAAAACCCCAAGGGAATTGCGGTAGATTTCTGTAATACTTTATACCAATACGTAAAAAACCTTGTAGGCAAAGCGGATGAAAAGGTAGAAAACTGGAGGAAGATTTGTGAATGGCTGGAGGAGGCAGGATATAAAACTCAGTCGTCTCCCGAACCTGAATCAGGCGATTGTTTATCAGCAAAAATTATAATAAAAAAAGCAAATGTAGTTCTTGATAAAAATCAAATCATAGTTGATATCAACCTGCGAATAGTAGCCTCTTCACCTTCAGATATTCCCATCCTCGAAAACTTCGACCTCAACGGCAATAATTAACATAAGACTTACGCACTCCGACTCCTCGAAACCGGGTTTTTCAACCAGTAGCAAGGGCTAAAACCAAGAATTGTCATAAACCAGCCCAGTTTCTGCGTAAGTCTTATGTATGTAGGGAAACGGCAGTGCCGTTTCAATACCACAGAAGAAATGGTTTTATTACCCAATTCCACAAAACATCTACGGTGCAAAAAATCCCTACAAAATAGAACTTAAAACCACCTCATTAGCCGCAATCCAATCATAAATATCCTGCAAAGCCGCTTCCGGCCCAATAACAGGCTGCCACCCTGTTTTCTCTATCACCCTAGAAGAATCAGTAATAAAAATCGGAATATCCCCCGGGCGTTCCTCCAACACAGGATTAATCGGAATAGACTTTCCCGCAATCTTTTGGCACAAATCAGTCGCTTCTACCAAAGAAAGACTATTGCTCAAACCGCCGCCTACATTAAAAACTTCGCCGTTAAATTCAGCAAAATGTTCTAACTGATAATTAACTAACCTCAACAAATCTTCAACGTGCAGCAAATCCCTAACTTGCTTCCCGCTGCCACCAAAACCGATATAACTTAGCGACTTTTGAAAATAGTGAGCCGCCACCCACAAACCGTAAACACCCTGATCTACTTTACCCATTTGCCAAGCACCGGTAATTAACCCGCAACGGTTAATAATTGCCGGCACATTGTATGCTTCCCTGTATTCCTCAATCAGCAATTCCGAAGCTAATTTAGTTGCTCCGTACAGCGAACGGTGTCCTTTTAATGGAAAGTCTTCTGATATGCCCAACTCGGATATACCGGGTAAAGTTTGCTCAGGGGCGATCGCAAATCTATTCGGCAACTCTAACAGCTTAACAGATTTGACACTGGCGATCGGATAAACCCGACTCGTAGACAAAAACAGCAAACTCGCACCCGTTTGTCTCGCCAACTCCAAAACATTCACAGTGCCCAGTAAATTCGTCTGCAAAACGTACTGTGGCGAACTAAAACCAGCCAGCACAGAAGGCTCTGCAGCACAATCTATAATGCAGTCAGCATTGAGTGCAACTGGATCTAAATCTGCCGTTGTGCGAATATCCCCGTAAACAAACTGAATCCCGCAACTTTTAAGCCGAGGCAGATTCAATTCTGAACCCCGGCGACGCAGGTTATCTAAACAAATTATTTGCCATTCCGGGTGCAGTTTCTCCAGGCCAATTGCCAAACAACTGCCGATGAAACCCGCACCACCAACAATTAAAATTCTCTCAGGCATTCACTTTTAATTTTGCTATCTTTCTAGTCCGGTGGTAGTCGCCACGAGAGAGATGTTTTTCCAGCCAGACATACAAGACAATAAACAAATACCGACTGCCCATCTCTTTTATTTTCAGCTTAGAAATACCAGCAGTCCGATTGTACCACCTCAGAGGAATTACCGTATAGGAAAAACCTCGGACAATTGCTTTTAAAGGCAGTTCCACTGTCAAATTAAAATGATGGCTCAAAATCGGTTGCACGCCTTCAATCACTTCTCGGCGGTAAATTTTAAAAGCATTGGTGACATCGCTGTACCGCAAGCCGAAAATACTTTTGACAAACCAGTTTGCTAAGCGGTTAATTGCTAACTTGTGAATTGGATAATCAACTATAAAGCCGCCTTTGATAAAGCGGGAACCGAAAACGCAATCATATCCTTCTTGCAACTTGCGGTATCCTGCTACCAAATCGATGGGATCGTCGGAAGCATCCGCCATCACAATTGCCGCAGCATCTCCGTCAAATTCGGCCAATCCCCGTCGCACGGCAAATCCGAAACCGTTGGGAGGTTGATTGTTGATGTATCTAACTGTGGGAAAAGTCTCTGACAACTCCTGGCAAATATCAATTGTTCGATCGACACTGTTGTCATTCACAATCAAAATTTCGTGCGGAATGCCTTCTAAATCTAGCGTCTGGGCGATCGCCCGCACAGTACCGTACAAACAGCCCTCCTCATTGTGGGCTGGTATTATCACAGAAATTTTCACTCCTCATCCTCCGCGCAACTGGACAAACTGGTTGTCAACAGGATTATACACCCAAGCTTTAATTTCTGTTTGGGCGATCGGCAAATCATTACCAGACAAATCAACAGCCCACCTTGCATTATTGTATAACTCAGATTTTAAACTCTTAGCAATGTCGGGACTGTCTGAGTTGACATAAGCGTTAGCAAAAAAAGATTGTTTATCGCCGACAGATAGCAGTACAATTTTCGGCTGTTGCAAATTTCCTGGCAAAACCGCCCAACCAGCAGCCTTGACAGCACCATTTTGCTTAACAGTCAAGGATTTCTCGCTGGTTTGAGGTTTGTCTAAATAGCCGTAAACTTTCTCGGTATTAGAAATAAACTCTACATTTTTCGCGAACCTGATCCAACCTATTTTGTCGATAATTGCAGCGCCTTCTCTCACCAGCCAAGTTTTTTTGCTCAGCACCCTCAAACAGCTTTCCGGCGAATTCTTAAAAAAATCCGATGGTTCCAGATAGTTAATTAACTGCAAACAATCTTGAGCGCCTTGTTTGTAAATAAGTGCTGAGCGAGATTGGGCGATCGCCTGTTGAGAGTTAAGAATAATTGTACAAATTAACAGCCCTGCAACTACCCGATAAATAAATTTATAATTACGTTTTAACGTTGCTTTTGTTTCTGGATAATTACCTCGGGCAAACAATTGCCCTAGCTGAACCAAAGCAATTAATAGCAAAATCGAATTACTCGTATATCTCGACGATTCGATCGCGTGAATTGCCCCAAATTCTGCCCTCCCAGCGGTAATAAACAGAGCCGATAAAACCGAAAAAAAACCTATTGACAGCCAAGGTAAAGCCTGATAACTCTCAGCAATCTCCTTCCTCTCTGTGATTGCGAGGGACGAAGAAGGACTCGCCGGGACTTGAGGTTGCTTTTCTGAGTTAGCACTCACAGAGGAAGCTACCGAACTAGATACAATCTTTTTCCCAAAATAAACTACAAAAAATACAAATATTGCAAATATTACCAATCCAACAAATGCCGAAATTCCAGGCGCTCGAACAATTGGCGAACCCAGCAAACTTAAAAAGTAATCAATAACCACAAGCGGCTTATTCAACAATGAAATAATACTTGCTTTCCGACTAGGATGATAATCAATTGAGTAAACAGCACAAGTTGCCACAAACAGCAGCATCCATGCGATCGTTCTTTTTCGTTTCTGCGCTGCATTTCCCTCCAAAGCCGCCACAGCCGGAATCGCAGCCAACCAAGACAGCAAGCCTTGAGCAAGCGAAAAACTAGCAAAAAAGCAGAATAAAGCCGCAATCGATATTCTAAGATAGTGAAGTGCAGATATCGGGTAGGGAGAAGGCACTGCCGTGTCCCTACTGTATTTCATCCGATTGAAAACTGCTATATTAGTAGGCAATAATTTGTGATTTGAAACCAGCGCATAAACCGCCGCTACCAAACAAAAATTTACGAAAAACCACGCTAATTGAAATCCCCACAGCCAGTTTTCGTGCTGAACTAGAGAGCCAAGCAAAATACAAGTTAAAATATTAGCTAAATGCCACAAATCATCCGCGACATTCTTAACTTGCATCGAGGATAACTTGTACATAGCGATAAAAGTTATCGCCGCCAAACCTATGCTGAGACACAACTGATAATTAATATTCCATCTGGAAACAAAAGCCAGAACCGCAATAATTATTTTAGGGAAAACTATGCGGTGGTTGCTGTGCAAAGCCCAAAAATTCTTAAAAGTTACATTTCCCTGAGCTATTTTTTCAAAAAGGCTAGCTAACCTCCACTCGTCATCAACGGGAACGTTAACGCTAAAATTCGCGACAAATCCGATTAATAAGAGGACAGGAATTAGATATAAAGTAAATAAGATTAACTTTTTCATTAATATCAAATCCGGTAGCATCGGAATTGTAAAATCTAGTCATATAGCGGTTCTCAAGAAAGTGAGGTATGGGGCGAGTCCTATGTCCTATGCCCTATGCCCTATGAGCACCTCATGTTACTGAGAAAGGCTATATCATGTCCGATCGATTAACCATAATATCCCGGTAGGGGCGGGTTTTTGAGATGGTCAATTATTGGCCGGTATTGTTGGCGAACCCTCCCCTACAAAAATCGCGGTCGCTCGACCGGACATGATATTATCAGCTTTTCGACTGATAATCAACTCTCAACAGTCAACAGTCAACCGTCAACCGTCAACCGTCAACCGTCAACAGTTCGCTACTTAACCGTCTTGAACGTCTCCACTTTCCCAGTAAATCGGTTGATAAACATCTGCAAAACAGTCCGCTTGCCGATATTGATATTAGAACTCACGGACATTCCCGACTGCAAGTTAACCGCCACTTCATTTGCCTTGCCCTTGTTCAAAAGAAACTTCTGATTCTTGAGCTTAATTTTGGTTTCGTAAGAGTAGTATTTCCGCAGTTCAGTAGGAGGCTCAGCATCGCTGCTAATCTCTATCACTTCACCCTCAGCAGTACCAAACTCCAGAGCCGGGATAGCTTCTACATTCACATCCACCGGCAGGCATTGGTATTTGGTCAAACCCAGTTTCTCTCTGTTAATTTCCTTCTCTGGACAAACGCAACTTTTACCTGGTTCGCAGTCAACCTTTTCTCCGTCTAATTGTTTGCCGTGATACGGCTCCAATTTTTCCCGCTTCTGTCTCAAAGCATCCAATACCAGAGCCACATTGCTGTTTTCCAGGTAAACAACTGCTTCCAGACCGTTTTCGTCATCCAAAACCTTGAGTAGCTTTTCAGTTTGCTGCGCTTCGTAATAAGCTTCTTCGCAGCGTTTTGGGCGCGGTTCGCCCGGTTTCACCACGGAATTAATAATGGACTGGCAGATCGGATCTTTCGCGATATCCAACTCAGATTTCTCCTTCGTAGAAGGCTTCAAATCAAAGATTACCCCCGATACCGGAGCCTTCATCACTTGAGTATCGCGGTTTTGTTGAGCCTTTTCTAGCTGAGCGTTCACCTCGGACAACTTTTTCAGGTTTTCCACTTTGAAGCGGCTTAGCTGAGAATCGCTGCTGGCAATTTGTTTCTGGTTTTCAGCAATTTTGCTGTAAAGTTCTTTTGCCCAGGCATCCTTGGTGTTTGTTAACTGTTCTTGGGCGCGGTCGATCGACTCCTGAATGCGGTCTTGCTCTCCTTGCTGACGCTGTATTTCAGCAGTAATTTTTTGGATGTCACCTTGGCGCGCGTTAATTTCGCCTCGGCGCGTATTGATTTCACCGAGGCGCGTGTTAATTTCGCCTTTGCGAGAGTTGATTTCACCTTCGCGCTGCTTGATTTGATCGAGCTGTTTAAGAACGTCGCTTTGGCCTTTGAAAACATCTTGTTCTTGACGTTCTTTTTGCAGTTCAGCGATGGCTCCTTCCTCCACCAGGGGGCCGAGTCTGCCTAGAATGTTTTGATTCGACTTCAATACTTGTTGGGATTTCGCTAACTGTTCTTGGGCTAAATCTTTCTGGGCCAGGGCCGATTTTACTTGCTCTTCGGATGAAGCTAACTGCTGCCTGGCATAATTTAATTGGTTTACGGCAAAACCCAATTGTTGCTGTGCTACGGCCATTTGATCGCGGGCGGCTTTCTCAGCATCCGCAGCTTGTTTCTGTTGTTTTTCCAACTCCTGAACTTGCCCTTGGGCTGCGGCTACGCGAGACAGAAACTCCGATCGATAATTAACATAAAGTCCTTGCTGAGCAGCATCAAAATTTCCGCTGGCTCCCCTGTTGAGGTACAGCTCGTCAATCAAAGCTTGCAGCACTTGATTTTGTGCTGTAAGGCTTTGTCTGTCCTTGATTGTTGATTCTAGGTTAGAAGGAACAGCGCCTTGAATTTTGCCGCTCACAACATCTTCGTAAAATTTATTTTCCTTTTCCAGAGCTTCTTTAGTTTTCTGAATCGATGTTAAATCGGCAGTGGGTGCAAGGGGGTTGAAAGTGAGCAGAGGCTGGTTTTTTTCCACGCGATCGCCATTTTCAACGTGAAGTCTGACCACAGCGCCCGTAGCAGGTGCTTGGATGTCTCTAGCACCATCTTTTAGCTCTAATTGGCCCACAGCGGGGACAGCTTGCTCTACCCTAGCAAAATAAGCCCAAACTACAGCTGAAGTGGTCATCAGCATGATCATCCACAAAAACAAGTGCGACCAAATCGCTGGTTTTTCGAGAATAACTGGTTGCTCAGAAAGTATTAACGATTTCATAGCCATTTGTGAGTTTTCAGTTGTTAAGCGTTAGCGATCGGTTGTGAGTTGTTAGATATCAGGTATTCGATGACTCTTGTTGTTGGAAGAGGCAGTAGTAACGCCCTTTCAGAGCCATTAATTCTTTATGAGTTCCCCGCTCGACTACAGAACCTTGATCCATCATAATAATTATGTCGGCGTTTTGGATTGTCGTCAGGCGGTGAGTAATGAAAAACACCGTGCGGCCTGCGAAAGCTTCTGCTAAGTTATTGCAAACTTGGCGTTCGGAATGGTAGTCGAGGGCGCTTGTAGCTTCGTCCAAAATCAGCAGTTTCGGGTTTTGCAAAATCGTGCGGGCGATCGCCAAACGCTGCCTTTGACCCCCAGAAAGCGACGCACCCCGCTCTCCGACTATCGTATTGTAGCCCGAAGGCAAACTCATAATAAAATCGTGAGCCACCGCTAATTTCGCAGCTCGCACAATCTCATCCGTACTCGCATCGGGATTGCTCAGAGCAATATTTTCCTGTACCGAGCAGTTAAACAGCAAAGTATCTTGCAGCACCACCCCAAGTTGGCTGCGCAGCGAATATAATTCCACCTTGGCAATGTCATAGCCGTCAATAAAAATCCGGCCCGACAGCGGCGGATAAAGACGCTGTAACAGCTTCATCGCCGTACTTTTACCGGAACCGCTTCCCCCCACAATTCCCACAAAACTGCCAGCGGGAAATTCCAAATTCACATTCGCCAGTTGCAGTGGTCCGCTTTCGAGGAATCGGAAGGAAACCTCCTCATACGTAACCTGTCCTTGAATTGCCGGCAGCGGGATATTGTTCCGGTCTTCATCGCTGGTTTCCGTCGGCGTATCGACCACATCCTTAAGCATATCGATCGACATCGATACTTCTTGGAAACTCTGCCACACGCTGACAAAACGCAGCAGCGAACCTGTCACGTTCCCGGAAATAATTCGGAAAGCAATCAACTGACCCAAAGTAATCTCATTTCCCAGTACCAAATAAGCTCCCACCCACAACTGAGCTAAGTTACCCACCTGGTTTAAAAAGCCACTAATCGTACCGGCCGCCGTCCCCGTGATAATTGTTTTAAAACTGGCTGTAATGTATTTTGCGTAGCGGCTCGACCATTCCCAGCGGGATTTCAATTCAATATTTTGAGCCTTTACAGTTTGAATCCCGCTGACTACTTCCACTAGATAAGATTGAGAGTCAGCAAAACGCATATTTCTCTGTTTGATCAGGCGCAGCACCAGCGGATTGATTAGAATAATCATCAGCCCCAGTATCGGTACCACTGCCAAAGATACAAACGTTAGCTGCACGCTGTAAGAGAGCATAACGGCGACGTAAACCACCGAAAATACCGCATCGAGAACCACTGTCAGAGCTGTACTCGTCATGAATTCCCGAATCTGGCCCATCATGCTGAATTTGTAAACCAGATCTCCCACGCGCCGGTTGTCAAAGTAATTCTGGGGCAGCCGGAGCAAGTGGTCGATGACTTCTGCACTCAATTTGACATCAATGCGGTTTGAGGTGTCTATAAACAAAAAGGTACGCAAACCGTTGAGCAGTCCTTCAAACAGGGCAACACCTAACAGAAATGCCCCCAAAATATCCAAGGTGTCAATGCTGCGCTGACCTAATACTTTATCAATAATTACTTGGCTGATTAATGGGTTTGCCAGACCAAATAACTGTACAAAAAACGAAGCGAGTAACACCTCAAAAAACACTGTCTTGTGTTCCATGAGCGCCGGCACAAACCACCAGAAGCTGAACTGCTCTTTTTGTTCAACTTGCGGAGCTTGCAGCAGCAGGACTTCTCCTGATTCTCCCCAGATTTCTTTAAACTGAGGTATCCGTTTCCGCATCAGCCCCTGTTCGGGCGTGGCTATCACCAATTCTTGCTCGGTGATGCTGTAAATAATGGCAAAGCTATCTTGCCATTTAATCATTACGGGGGCTTTGATGCGGTTGATGGCTTCTGCTGGCACTTGGGCTAATTGAGGCGTTAGGCCGATGCTTTGGGCGATCGCCCCGCAGGCTTGCATACTGATAGAACCCGCGGTTTTTAACTGATTTTCTAGAACTTTGCGGATGATATCTCGACGAAATTTTAGACCGAAATACTTGCTCAACATCTGGAAGCAAGCTAGCGGGCCCTCAATCTGCCCTTTGGCGCGGAAAACTGGGTATCTCGCCGAATCCTTTGGTTGGTCGGTTGCTGGTTCTGGGGGACGCTCTGGGGCTATCTTAATGTCGAGCAATTTTCCGGCCGGATTCTGGCTATCGACAGCAGGCTCTGTCGTGCCATTTAATGGGTCTGGCTCGGGTTGGGGTTCTGGGGGTTCCCGGAAGCCGACCAAGCGGGCGCCGAGGCGGCCTTCTACTTTTAACGATTTGGCTGCGTTTTCCACTATGAAGCGGCTGCCGGTGGGAAAGTCGCCCAAGACGCCGCTGCTGACGAGCCAAACTCGATCGGCATCTAGCTCTTTGGCGAGGTCTTGAGTTTTTTTGTTGCCGTTTGGTACGTTGACAACTGTCGCGTCTTGCCAAGCTTGCAGGGTGAGTTCCTTGATATTGGAAGTGCCGTCGGCTTGGCGCTGCAACTCCAGGCTCAACAGTTCAAATACTTCGCTCAAGGAACTGTGTTCGCGAAAGGCTTCTCCAAATGTCGGCTGTTTTTCCAGTACGCTCAGGAAATCTTCGGCAGCTAGGACGATCGCGATCACATCTGTAGAGGCGATCGCCGTCTCGCAGGGAACTCCCCTAAGCAAGCCAGCCCAGCCGAGAATTTCCTTCGACTGCACCAAGCGCAAACTTACGTGGCGCTGCGAGCGCTGGTCAAAGCCCAGCAGCCTGGCCTGGCCTTGATAGATAATTGCCACCTGAGTCGGCATTTTTTCCCGTTCAAACAGGGGTTGCCCCGTCCGGTAGCCGAGGAGTTGGCATTTAGCCACCAAGGCTGATAGAGCCGTCTCTGAGAGTCGGTCAAAGGGAGGTGTTTTAGCTAGGAAATCCTGAATCTGGGAGAGGGAAACAGCGGAAGAAGTCATGATATTGAAGACACGGAAGAGAGGGGCTGTAGCGGGCCTATTTGCGATATCTGTTCGGCGAGCCAGCTTTCAAAGAGTTCGTTAATCAAGTGCAGCCGCATCGATTCATCGAGCTGGGCTGGCATGAACTTTTCTAGTCGAATAATCACCATCCATTCTGCCAGAGGACGCGGCGTCCAGAGTTGATTTGGCTGGCTGACGGACAAAAGTTTGCTGATTGCCGGGTGGGGCTGCGAGAGCGGTACTGGGCCCAACAAGCCACCGGACTTTGACTCGGGCCCTTCGGAAAAGTCGCGAGCCACTTCGGCAAAGGTTTGTTCCCCTTCGAGGATGCGAAAGTAAAGTTCGTTTGCCAGCGCTGGATTTTTGGTGCGTATCAGGGAATAGACTACGTGGTCTAGGCTGGCTTTGCGGGTTAAAAAATAATTATCTACTTTAGGTCTCCAAGTGGCTTGCTTAAATTTTTCGATCAGCAAGGGCCTAACTGCCATCTCTTGAAGTTCTTCTTCCGTCATGTTTTGGCTGCGCAGCCAAGCTTCTTTCGCTTCGGGGGCTGTCAGTTGGTGTTGTGCCAGAAAGTTCTCGACGGCGGAGTGGCGTTCTTCGTCGCTGCAACTAAAGGATGCGATCGCTTGGTCTACTATTACACCCCGCAAGAATTGCGGCATTAACTGGTACCGCTTCAGGAGCGATGGCATATCCTGAGCTTGCAGTAATTTATCGCCTATTTGAAAAAGTCCTGTCATTTTTTTATCTCCAACTGACTTGCGCTTCCCCTTTTAATTTAGCTGTGGCAGGAAAAGAGCGACAACCACTAACCCCTCGATTCCCCGATGATAGCAGGCCGTCAGTGGGCTAGCGCTATTGCTGTCTATTTCTTGACGATCTGCCGAAGGAGGGGTTCCCCGCCTGCCTCACAATGGTACCGGGATAAGGCGAGAGTGGGAGAATGTCCGAGTGGCAAAATCTTTCTTCTGCCATCTTTCTTCTGCCATCTTCCTTCTTCCCTCAACATCCATCCGTTAAATCCCGTACACTGTTTCGTTACCTTTCTTCCTTCTTCCTTCACTCTCGGAATAGTCTTTCAAAAAGTGTTCCGAGTTGCGTCGAGCAAGCGTGACTGTCGAGATGTTTAGGGTTTGCCGCCATTTTTTGCTGGATTCGCGCGCGGTAGTGCCGGCGCAGTTCTGGGTTGGTTCCCAGTGCTGTACTCAGCTCTACATAAGACTTCTCGCTGTTTGCTACCAGGAAAGGAAGTAGCAGTTCTTCGAGCACGGAGGCTGATTGTCGCGATCGAGTGGTTTGCCCTTTTCTTACCACTACAGGCAACCCGACCAACAGCGCTTCTGCTAAGGAGCAGACATCGCTGTATGGATAGGAGTCTAAATATATATCAGCCAATTCCAGACATTTTATGCAATCGGCGCGAGATGGCAGCGTTTTAATCACAACTAAGCGCTTTTTGTCAATCCCAAATTCCGCAAAGAGCGATCGAATGTGTTTGTAAAAAGGCACCGTCGGATAGTTTCCATTGCCGGAACTAAAGGGATACAAAACTAAAATAGAATTCGGTACGGCAGCAATAATTTTTGCCCAAGTTTCTCTCACTTCTGGGATAATTGTAAAAGCTTGAGCGCCGGACATGAACACTACAGATTCGTCGGTGGCTCCCCAACTTCTGCGAGTCGGTTCAACTGTGGCAGGTGCTGAGCCTACAGTATAGCTTAAACAAACTCCCGAGCCTTTTAAAGTAATTAATTTTTCGCGAAACTCTGCAGCAGCACCTGCGGGCAATGTCAAATCTCCGGCAATGAAATAATCGATATTTCGGGTGCCGGTGGTTGCGGGTGTTGACGCATTCGTAGCTATTTGCACCCGCGCTAGTCGGTGCAGGCACAGCAGCGCGCTTGGTTGGGAAGTGTCGGCGGTATTGGTGCAGATTAGCAGAATATCTAAATCGTGCGATCGAATTTCTCGGACTTGATTTGGCAAATCTTCTGACAGTTGCACCAGTTTGTCAGCGCAATTTCCGCAATATTTCCCCAGTCGCTCGTCTTGTACCTGGAAATGATACACTATAATTTCAAATTTGCTTCTGTCTAAATATTCAAAACTCCCAATTGCAGCACGAGTCTCGGATTCATCACTAATTTTATCAAGCAAAAACCCCACTCTAATTTTAGTTTTTTCAGATTGCATATGAGCATAATTCCAGTCTATTTGACAGCCCATATTTTTCAAATAAAATTCCAAAATATCAGCTCGCTGACTGAATATCTCGAGCAGATTAGCCTCGCTCAAATACAAAGCTTTGAAGCTAACATTCTGCGCCATAAATGCCGCCAAATAACGCCAAACTTCAGAATCGGGAAAACTGGCGATATTAGCAGCGACGTACTTGATTAGCTGCTGGAAATATTCAGAGTACCTTTCAACTTCCCACTTTTCTTGAAAATAACTGGGAGACTGAAATAAGAATTTCAGAAAATCGTCAAAAAACCACTGGGGAATCGCTGCATTTTTATACTCAAGCGGCAACTGATAAGCGTCGCGGTACAACATCGCTGCGAGGGGATATTGAATCTTATCCGCAATTTCCCCTGCTTCAGCAAGTTTCGAGGATAACTGCTGAACAAAACTTTGTTCTGACTCAGTTAAAGTTTCATTTTTGAGACCGCTATCTAGTAGCAATTTATGAGCTTTCCCCGCTTCTTGCGAGTAAGCACTTTCTAATTTTTCCGCTGGGAAATTCAGCCAATTTATAGCTATCTGTTGGCGGTATTGCCGCAGTTGCGCGAGAATAGACTGGTTTGAGGGCGATTTTTTGTACTGCTCAACCAGTGCTGACAAGTCAGATATACGAGGCTGGGTTCTTAATGCCAATTTGTGGCGAATTGTCTGTTTTATTTGTTGATTCAGGAAACTGTAATCAGGAGTCTTTAGTAGTTTATTGTAAAATCTTACTACATCCTTATGATTTTCCCCAGCAGCGAAGTTTTTCCAAGTTTGTTGTTCGGGATGAATCCGCAGTGACGAGAGTTTTTCATCTACAAATCCGATGTGATAATTCCCCATGATTCGCCACCACATATCTAAGTCTACATACTGAGATAATCCCGAATCAAATAATCCTATTTCGGTAAAGACTCGGGCCGCAATTAAGACGGTACTCGGTTCGCCAATTTTGTTGATAGGGTTGCTCAAGCAGTTAGTATCTGCCAGTAATTCTTTTCCTGGCTGAATAGATTTTAAATTTGCCCAACTTTTATGCAAATCTTTAATTGATTGGGAAGCTCTCCGCAAAATCGGGTTAGATTCATCTTCAGCTATGGTGATGCCGCGCCGGGAGAAAACCATACCTATTTCTGGGTGTTGTTGGGCGACTGCGACCATTTTCTCAATACATTCTGGTGCGAGCAAGTCGTCTTGAAAGAGAAATTTAATGTATTGACCTTTTGCTTGGGATATGCAGAAGTTCCAGTTTTGTGATAAGCCGTAGTTGCGGTGCAGTACGATGCGGAAATCGACTGAGGTTTGTAATTGGAATGATTGGGCGATCGCAATTGTGCTGTCTGTGGAGCCGTCGTCGGATATAATCAGTTCTATGTTAGGGTAGGTTTGGGCCAAAGCACTTTTGATTGCTTCCCCAATAAATGCTTCTCCGTTGTATGTCGGAATGCAGATGCTAACCTTCGGCTGCTCGTTTGGCATTTCTCCTTTTGATTGAGTTTGTTGCTTTGATTGTGGCAAGTTAGCCCTAATTTGTGCAGACTTCGCTTTGGCTGTTCCTGACAGAGGTATGCTTTGAAAGTTATCGGTAATCTCGGCAATATATTCGAGACGTTTTCTAATTTTATTCCCTGTATCTTGCGGGTTGAGTAAAGTCTTAATTTCCTCAGCAGCTATCGCTCCAATTTGTTTGGCCTCCCGGTAATTGTTGAAGACGTACCGCATTAAATCAGCAGCGTGTTCGACATCCGCTTGGGCCCAAACATTGCCTTTTTTGTAAGGCCCGCAATCTTTCTCAATTGGGATTAACTTATACTTGACTAAATAGCTGTTGCCGACATTCATAAATTCTGTATTTGATGAATAGCCGGTGGCAATTACGGGTTTGCCGTAAAACATGGCTTCAGCCATTGTTAAGCCAAATCCTTCGCCGCGGTGCAGGGATAGATAACAGTCGCAATTGTACAGCAAACCGTTAATTTCATCTTTGGACAAATACCCGTCTAGATGTTTGATATTTGAAGAATTTTCTATGGCAGAATTTAACAATTTTTGCTGCTCAAAATTTTTGTCGGAGTTGGAAGTTTTGAGAATTAACAATAGGCGGTCATCTTCGCCAAAAGCTTGTTTAAATGCTTGAATAGCCGCTAAAGGATTTTTGCGCTCGATGCGGCTGCAAAAGTCGAATACAAACAAGAAAATAAATTTATGTTTAGGTAAATTTAGTGCTTCTCTGTTAAGGGAAGGTGCGGGGAGAGCAATACTGGGCATGATTTTGATAACGGGAATTGGCGAGACTGCGGAAATTGCCTCGGCGCAATAGTTGCTATAAGTCCATATTTCGTGAAAGTGATTAAAGGCTGGCTGCCATTCAGGGGGAAATGCGGGAAGTTCCCAGGCCCAAAAGCCGATATTGTATTTGTTTTCAAAATAGCTGGAACCTGTATGTTTTATAAAGGTTGCAACTTCATCGGCGTTGACTTGAATTAAGTTTACGGGATGGGGATTGTCTTGGCTAAAATTTTGATATGTAGTGTCTTGTTTGCGGTGGGGACTGCGGGTAAAATTGTTGATATTGCAGGGAATGTTGGCGGCTTCTGCCGCTCTGATGTTGGCTCGGACACCTTCTCCTATGCCAAATTCGCCGCTGATGTAGCCGGCGATGTTAATTCCTAGATTTTGGTTCATAGTTTATAATGTATTCAGCAAATTGTTGGGTTGAATTTTTGGAAAAAAGCCGAATTAATTGAGATCCTCAATTGCGCTAAAGGAGGGTAGGAGTTGAGAATAAATTATAATTTTGCTCAATATTTGCTAAGATATAGCAATCCTTGCAGGATGGGTGAATAAGATTAAATGAACCGCAGAGGGCGCAGAGAACGCAGAGGAAGAGAAGAGAGGGAAGAGAAAGAGTTGGCAACAGAAATTTTGGTGCTTGACAAATGTGCCGATCGCCATTGTATACTGGCATCGCAATGCTAACCTTCGGCTGGTCGTCTGTTGGCATGGGTGGCTGTGTTTTATTTTACGATAAACTAATCAGGAATTTTAGAGAAAGTGATCGATCGCGTCAACCACGACCTCTTGAAGCTGCTACCGCCGGATGCTAAAGTCATTGTTGAAATTGGCTGCGGTACGGGCTCGACGGGCCAAGAGTACAAGCTGATCAATCCCCATTGTCAGTATATTGGCATTGAATGCGATCGAGAAAAAGCTAAAATTGCAGTCGATCGCCTAAACTGGGTGACGTTCGCCAATATTGAAGAAATTGCCATCGAAAGTCTCGACATCGCCCCAGGAAGCGTCGATTGTTTGGTTTTTGGCGACTTGCTACCCTACCTCAAAAACCCTTGGGATGTCCTCAAGCAGTACACTGCTTTGCTGAATCCAGAGGGGCAAATTCTCGCCAGAATCCCCAATGTTCAATACTGGCGACGAATTGTCAATCTGCTGCGCGGACATTGGGAAATTCCCGACAGCAAGATGCAGCACTGGTTTACCCTAGAAAGTATTAAATCACTATTTGCTCAAGCCGGATTGCAGGTTTATGAATTTCAAGGAAAGGGACACAAAACCGAAAATTTTGTCCACTTTCAGCAATTGCTGCATCCAATGGTCAAGGCTTTAGAGCTAACCTCGAGCAGTTTTGCTACCGAAACCGGTGCTGAATATTATATCGTGCGATCGACCAAATCGACCCTACCTGCGCGCAGACTGCTGATTCAGACTATCATTATGGCTCCTACAGGGTGCGATCGCGTGCGAGTTTTGGAACCAGACAAATTTAGCGCCACAATTCCCGGTGTCCGTACCGTATCCGGCGTGAAAGCAGCAGAATTAATTCCGCCCCTGTCAGGAGAAGAAAAAGTCTTCATCTGGCAGCGGACAATTATGCAATATCCCGCCTATATTCCCCAACTCAAAGAACTACTTCAACAAGGCTATTTAATAGTAGCAGAAATTGACGATAATCCCGTCCGCCGCCGCGAATACGCCGACAATAATTACCTCAGCTATCGCGGCTGTCACTGTGTTCAAACTTCTACAGAACCGCTAGCAAAAATTTTGCGGCACTACAATCCCAATGTGGTCGTATTTCCCAATCAATTAGCTTATCTACCTCCGCCGCGAATTTATCCGGCAGAAGATACAGTCACAATTTTTTTTGGTGCGCTCAACCGCGAAAAAGATTGGCAGCCGATTATGGCAGCGCTAAATCGAGTTTTAGTTACACAAAAACACCAGATTCGAGTTAAAGTAATCCACGACCGCAGATTTTTTGAAGCCTTAAAAATACAACAAAAAGAATTTGAACCATTTTGCAGTTACGAACGGTATCAAGAAATTATGTACAGTTGTGATATCGCTCTGTTGCCTCTCGTTTCCAACCCGGTTAACGAAATGAAATCCGACTTAAAATTTATTGAATGTGCAGCGCGGGGAGTAGCGGTACTGGCAAGTCCCACTGTGTACGAACATTCGATAGTCGAAGGTGAAACCGGATTGATTTATAGATATGAAAATGAGTTTGAAACCAAACTAAATTCGCTGATTTCTGACACTTCTATGCGCCGGGAAATAGCCGCGAATGCTTACGAATGGGTGCGCGACAACCGCTTGCTGTGCGGGCACTATCGGCAGCGCCGAGATTGGTACTTACAGATGCGGGACGAGTTGCCACGTTTAAATGCTGAGTTGCGCGATCGCCTGCCGGAGTTATTTGGTGACTAAATGCGGTAAGATTTATAGGCGTTATTTTGCGCTCTTTCTGTTTTATTGTTTAATTGTTTAAATTTTAAGTCTTACTCCACACCAATGCGAATTCTATTCACTATTGCTCACTTTTACAATCCCAGCGGCGACGGGAAACACGCTTCCCAGCGAAATGATCCGCAACCGCGATTAAATGCTTTAACCAATTGCGTGACATCGCTGCAAGCTTTGTACGGCAAATCTCAGTCCATGATTGACATTAGCGAATGTGCAACTATCCCAGCAAATCAATCTCAACAGCACGAAATTGACATTGTTGTTTGCACTACTCAAGGCTATCATCTGTTGCATCAACTGCCAGTGCAGCCCAGATGTTTTATGCAGCACCCTACAAAATGCGAACCGCTGCTGTTGGGGTTTGAGTGTCAAGCAGTTTTGCGAGCGTGTCTTAACAAATACGATTATTTCTGTTATTTGGAAGATGATTTAGTTCTGCACGATCCGTGGTTTTTTAGTAAATTAAAGTGGTTTACGCATCACGCAGGAAATGGGAATTTGCTGCAACCTAATCGCTATGAAATATCGCCTCAAGGGGCTGTTTTTAAAGCATATGTTGATGGTGATTTAGCGGAGGCAGCTACTTCTCCGTTTCAAAATGTAGAGGAGCAGCGACAGTTAATGGGAAAAATTATGGAACAAACAATCGCTTTTGAGCGCGCTTTGAATCCTCATTCCGGCTGCTATTTTTTGAATGCAGAACAGATGGCACACTGGGCTAACCAGTCTCATTTTTTGGACAGGGATACTAGCTTTATCGGCCCGCTAGAAAGCGCGGCGACTTTAGGAATTATGCGGACTTTTAGAGTTTACAAGTCAACTCCTGCTTATGCTAATTTTTTGGAAATTCAACATTTTGGAGCGGGTTTTCTGAAGCTGATTGGTAATAAGGTGAGGGTGCCACAAGAAGGATGAGTTAAGATATTCAGGTAAGCTGCAATACTTGAGAGGTAGCATGACCCCGGCAACCGAAAAAATTGTCCTTCCCTCTCCTTTCCCCGACCACACTCAACTGCCAGAGGAAGACGGCACTTTTGTGAAGAATTTTCAGGAGCATCCGCAGAGTATTATTTTGACTGATTCTATTGGGTCGGTATTGCAACGGCTTCATCCCGATGGGCAATATGCTATAGGGCAAGACTGTGGCATCTATTGGCGAGAAACAGACCCGCTTGAAAAGGGAGCAGAAGCTCCTGATTGGTTCTACGTGCCGAACGTGCCACCAAGACTAGGAAATCAGATTCGTCGCTCTTACGTGCTGTGGCGGGAATTCATGGCTCCGATGATTGCTTTGGAGTTTGCATCGGGAGACGGTTCACAAGAGCGAGACACAACGCCGCTATCGTACTCAGAAGTCGAATCGGCGCCAAGGCCTGGGAAGTTTTGGGTCTATGAGCGGATCATGCGGATTCCGTATTATGGCATCTATGAGATCAATAGTGGCAGGCTGGAGGTTTACAGCCTGAACAATGGGTTTTACCAGCAGTTGCTTCCCAACGATCACGGTCATTATGCGATCGCGCCAATGGGCGTAGAATTAGGACTGTGGCAAGGCAGTTATCAAAACCAGACAATGCTGTGGCTGCGGTGGTGGGACAGCCAGGGCAATTTGCTGCTGACAGGTACAGAACGAGCTTCCTTAGCAGAGCAGGCTTTGAGTGCAGAAGCCCAAGCACGGCGGGATGCCATCCCTCGGTTGTTGGCAATGGGATTGAATACACAGCAAGTGGCAGAAGCACTCGGTTTATCAGTAGAGGAAGTTAGGCAGCATTCACAATCTTAATGTGGCTTTTGATTAAGAAGTCAAAACATCGCCGATTTTAACTGTGCCGCTGTTGATAATTTTGGCTAAAACTCCAGTTTGTGCGTGACCGAATTCCTTTTGGAGTAAACTGAGTAGGGAAATATCCCGATCGCCCGTTTCTGGATTCACTTCTATATTGACGCAGCGGCCGATTCGTGCTGTAACTTCTATGCGCGCCGTGCCTAATTGAAACTGTTTTCCGATCAACTCAAATTCTGACCAAGCTGCCATACCTTCTAGCACAATGTTCGGGCGAAATCGGCCCACGTCAATGTTTTGAAGTGCAATTTCTGTTAATTCGTCTAATGTGGCTTGACTGAGTAAAGAAATGTGTACGGGTTCTCGATCGGGATAACGAGTTTCGCCGCTGGTGTCGCCGACTAAGTGCAAAGGTGCAAACTGCGGGTGTCTCGCTTCTTTTGTGGGTTCAATTGCCGCCAGATATTCTGTGAAAAAACTGCCGATGCGATCGCGCCCCGCTGCTGTATTCGTTTCTGCCGATAACACTGCAACTCCTTGACGCTGGACTGTTAAAACGGCCGTTTCCGGTTGATAATGACATTCTAAAGCTGCTAACAGAGGCCAATCGTTTTGAACGGCAAAATATTTTTTGCTCATCCAAGGCATATTTTGGGCTGGCATCTGTGCAGCTTCCCGATTATCTGCAAACATTAAGGCAAAAGCTCGATCGCCCTTAATTCCGTGTCCTGCTGTTAAAGCAAACTCCGACATTTCTTGCGGCGTCAGCCCTTTAATTGGATAAATAAATAACTGTTTTATTGTTGCTACTGTCATAATTTTTTTTAGCTGTGCTTCCATTTCAACTGAACTCTTGTCCCCCCCTTACTAAGGGGGGCTAGGGGGGTCCAAGCTATTTCACACACATTAATAAAACTGAACTTTTGTCCCCCCCTTACTAAGGGGGGCTAGGGGGGTCCAAGCTATTTCACACACATTAATAAAATTGCTATAAAAACCCGATTAAGCTAGCAATTCATAGCGGCGGATATCTGGAGGTCCAGCGGCCAAACCGTCTAATTTCTTCACGGCGTCTTGAATGTGAGTTGAACCGAGATGTTGTTCGAGCAAAGCTGCACTTTCCCACTCTTCAACAAACGTAAAATCTGTGGGATCGGCTTGATTTTGCAGGAGTTCGTATGTGATACAGCCTTTTTCTTTACGAGTTGGCTCTATAATGCTCAGCAGCAGAGATTTAAGTTCTGCTACTTTGTCGGGAAAGGCAGCAAGGCGGGCGACTACTCGCAAGGTTGTTTTGGACATAGGAGAAAAAAGAAACAGATATGACGAGCGAATTTACCGCTTGCTATGAGGCAAACTCAACAAAACACGATTTTACTTAAAATAACCTAAACAGGTCGATCGGTCAATCGATTTTAGATTTTAGATTTTAGATTTTAGATTAAAGAATTGAAGCATTGACCCCACGGATAAATTCGGGGGGCAAGTTTCATCGGATACAGGTTTTTTATTTCTGGACGGATGAATCCGGGGGCTTGTATCCTGGATGCTTTCGGTCAACCGCAGTAAAATTAGTCCAGGACGCGCTCAAATCTCAGCAACCCGGTTTTTTTGGGAAGTCTTCGTTACCAACCGCATATCGTCGTATAAACCGGGTTTCTTGGTATATTTTGGCGAATACTGGAGCAACTCAATCTTTGGGATAAAATCGCTTTTTTTCTGTAGAATATTCCCAGGCGATCGCTTCCGGGTCTTTTTCGCGGCTCCACTGAGCAAACTCCGGCTTAACTTTCCACTTGCCGATCGTACTTGCGTGAACTTTGAACCTGCGGGAGAGTTCCGTCTGGGTAAAAGAGATTTTGGGTTTTCCAGGAGTCTTGGTTTGAGCAATGGGGAACAAATTTGGTTTTTTCTCTTGTGTTTTTTCCAGATTTATGGGAGGCTCTTGAACAGCTACTGCCGCATTAGGTGTTTCGCTTTGATTGACAGTTGGGGCTATTTGAAAATAATACAAAATTCCGCCTTGTTCCGTCACTTCAAAATCCGCTGCAAACTCAGAGGCCCGTTCGTCGAGATACTCTTGAACCTTTACTCCGGGGAGTTTCGCATTCATCGCCAAATCCAAAGCCGTCACTCGCCCTTGATTTTCCTTGATCAACTTGTAGAAAACCGAGTCTAAATGAGCGAGTTTATTTTTTTGCTGCTGCTGATAGAGCCTGCAAGCCCAAGCAATGCCCGCTGTGGTGGCGATCGCCCAAAACATCTTTCCCGACTCGAAACTGGCAACCGCGGTCAAGGAAATAGGCAAAAGCAGGGTAAGATATCCCCAAATGCTTCCCTTTTTTAGGTTATTGCTGTTTTTGACCATAGTTCCTAAACAGGTACGTAGTTTAGCTTAGTAGAGCGTGTCTGAATGCCGCGAAAGTTTTTCGACTGTCGATATATCGATCGGCTAATCGCTGACGCACTCTACTACAAAATTCCCGAATCTACTTTTTTTTGCAACCGAGGGTTCATGTACTTTTTTCGCAAACAGATTGCCATCTTGCTGATAGTTGTTGCTTGCTGTACGCTGACGATTAGTTGCAGTAATAGCCGAGCTGTCCAGTGTACTAAATTTACTGCAATTATCACCAAAGGGAACGCTCTCATTGATGTTAAGAAAGACCGCAACGATGCTGCAACCACCAAGAACTTAGCTAAGGACTTGAACCAAACAGCGAAAGAACTTGAGGCTCTGCGAATCACAGATAAAACCCTCAAACAAATTCAGGGCCAGTCGGTTAAATCCTTCCAGCAAATGGGTCAAGCACTCGGCGACATAGGTAGAACTCTTGAGGCCGGAAATCTGGCTTCTACAAGTATAGAAGGTCGAGTGCAAATCCAAACAGCTCAAGCAAATATTATCAGAGCCGGACAGCAAGCGAATCAAGCAGCGGAAAATCAAGACGCTTTGACTGACAAACTGATTAATTATTGTAAGAGCAGTTCCTAAACGCTAATAGTTTTGAGTTTTGAGATTGCAACGCGATCCGCGAAGAAGGCTGCGCCGTGCATGAGTTTTGGAAGGCGGATCCTTCACCGGGCATCTACTAATTCCCAATTACCCATCCCCAATTTTAGTGATGAATTTCTAGATTCAAAATATAGCGACCGAGTTGCACTTTGTCCGACCACAACTCATATTCTAACCGCAGGTGTTCCGGTTCCGGCTTTCCTGTCAGCGTCAAGTTGCGAGTGAAGTTACGGAGTCGCAACTGTTCGGGAGTCGCCAGCGATTCGCCCTGAAGCCAATAACGGCTCAGCCCGTACATTTCTCGTTCCCAGCAGTGGCGGTAACTGTATTTGCCGTTTCCTTGCATGGTCATAATGACTCGATAGGGTGAAACTTCTAGCCAGAGCAACCGGGGTTTTGTAGTTGGGGGTAAGATTGTAACTTGCTCGCCAGATTCGTCGGAGTCGTCGGAAAATTGGCGATCAATTATTGCTGGTTCGTGCAACAACAAGTGAAAGCGATCCCGGTCTTTTTGATAAAGTGTACCAGCGGTTTCAACGACTGACCACAAAGGTAAATCTGTGGATACCAAGGATAAACTTACAGGCTTGCGGTGATGGGTCAGCATAAATAAAAGTGTAGGAGTTGTTGTGGATCGGGCAGTTTGAGATTTGAGACTTTAGACTTTAGATTTTAGATTGGCTGGGTTCCAAATTCCGGAGCTTTTGCTTTAAAAAATGAAAACTCTACAACTCGCAATCGAAAATCTAAAATTGTTCTGTCAAAATTCCATCATCTGGTCGATAACTGAGAGCAGAACATGAAATCTAGGCAGATAGACAGATAGTATTTGTCAGGGCCCCCTATGGGGGCGAGAAAGCCGGTTTCTACGAAATTGTGCATTTAGTAATGATAAATATACGAAGAAACCGGTTTTCTGAGGCCGCAAGTGCGATCGCGAACTATTTGTGAAATTAAGGTGAAATTAAGGTAAAATCCGTGCAGTTGCGCCCGCTTTTTCTTGTCGCTGACAACTGACAGCGCACTGTCCCGGCGAGTTTAATCAGCCTTGGAGTTAACCGGACACATTGGGAAAAAACCCGCAGGGATACCAGAAGACGACTGACTTAGGACTGGGAAAAAGGTAGGATAGCTAACGCCATCCCATCCTAGTTTATCTCAATGCAAGCTGACATTATAACTACTTCGCTTCTTGACAAAAGTCAAACTTTAAGCATTCAAAAACCTGCCTCGGGCTTGTCGCTGGCGGGGAGGATTCGAGTTCCCGGCGATAAGTCGATTTCTCACCGAGCTTTGATGTTAGGTGCGATCGCCCAAGGTGAAACTACAATTGAGGGACTGCTGCTAGGAGAAGACCCCCGCAGCACGGCTAAATGTTTCTCGCTCCTGGGAGCCAAAGTTTCTGAACTCAACGCGGAACGGGTGAGGGTCCGGGGCGTCGGAATTGGCGAGTTAGAGGAGCCTGTGGAAGTCTTGGACGCGGGTAATTCCGGCACGACGATGCGGCTAATGTTGGGAATTTTAGCCTCTCATCCGGGGCGTTTTTTTGCGGTAACGGGTGACAGTTCTTTGCGATCGCGCCCGATGTCGCGCGTCATTAAACCGCTGCAACAAATGGGAGCGCAAATTTGGGGTCGAAAAAGCAATTCTTTAGCTCCTTTAGCGATACTCGGACAGCAGTTAAAACCGATTCACTACCATTCTCCGATCGCCTCGGCTCAAGTTAAATCTTGCATTTTGCTCGCCGGTTTGATGGCAAGCGGAGAAACTACAGTCACAGAACCGGCCCTGTCGCGGGATCACAGCGAGCGGATGCTGCGAGCATTTGGAGCCCAATTGAGCGTCGATCCAGAAACTTGCAGCGTCACAGTCACTGGGCCGACACAACTGCAAGGGCAGAATGTGATTGTACCGGGGGATATTAGTTCGGCGGCATTTTGGCTAGTTGCTGGGGCGATAGTCCCGGGTTCCGAGCTCGTAGTCGAAAATGTCGGCGTCAACCCAACTCGTACAGGCATTTTGGAAGCTTTGGAGATGATGGGAGCCGATATTGAACTGCAAAATCAGCGAGAGGCGGCTGGGGAACCGGTAGCGGATATTTTGGTTCGCAGTTCCGGCCAATTGCGGGGATGCACCATTGCTGGCGACTTAATTCCCCGACTGATTGACGAAATCCCGATTTTGGCCGTAGCGGCAATCTTTGCATCGGGTACTACAATAATTCGAGATGCAGCGGAGTTGCGAGTCAAAGAGAGCGATCGGCTGGCCGCGACTGCTGCCGAACTCAACCGCATGGGAGCCAAAATTTCCGAGTTACCCGACGGTTTAGAAATTACCGGCGGAACTCCTTTGATCGGCGCCGATGTTGACAGCTACACCGACCACAGAATAGCGATGAGTTTGGCGATCGCAGCCCTCAACGCCACAGGTATTACTAACATTCACCGGGCAGAAGCTGCTGCCATTTCCTACCCCGACTTTACCGCCACTTTGCAACAAGTTTGCCATCCAAATTGAGAGCGCCAGAGCCGGAGAGCGGGAGATTGGGAAAGCCTGGAGTGCGAGATTGGGAGAGGGGAGAGTGGGAAAAATCTTCTTTATTCATTCTTTCTTCTTCATTCTTCCTTCTTCCCTCTTCCCTCTTCATTCTTCCTTCAACATCCGTTTAAGAATCTTTACCTACAACTTGTTCTTTTAAAGAATCAATTTCCGTTAACAACTCTTGGCGATCAGAAGCCTTGAGCAGATAGCGGTAAACAAACCAACCCGTATATCCCATCCCAATCAACTCAAAAACTGGAGCTACCAAAGGGACATCATTAAGAGCACCTAAAACTCCCAGCATTACCTTAATACTAATACCGCCTGCCAGAATTAAACCAATAGTTATGAGGGGCTTTTGGTAGTCAGCAAAAAAATTGGAGACATAGGCTGGAAGTTCCGACAAAATTGTCAGAACTTGGTCTTTAATATCTTGGAACTGGCTCGTCGGTGTTTCTGTGGTTGTCACTGTAGTCATGACCCCCGGTTGGTCAGGCACCAGGTCTACTGTGACGACTTCAGTCACTGTTTGTGCCTCGTCAGAAAAGTTAGCTTGTGTCATTTGATACTTCCTCCGGTGTCAAGTACAATTGCAGGCTTTGAGTTGCTGCCAGTAATTCTCCGGCAATTAGCACAGCATTCGTGCTGCCGGGGCTAATTGATGAGACTAAGGCAGAACTTCACAAATTGCAAGCAAAAATAAGGATAAGACTTGATTGTAAACAATTTCCCTCGTTGCCAAATCGGTCTTTTGACTCATCTTTTCACTTGATCGAGGTCGATTTGATTCGCGCAAGGGCGTCCTTGTTCAAAGTCGGTGATATTGCCGATCGTGGTTTCGGCGATATTTTTCAAAGCTTCCTCGGTGAAGAAAGCTTGATGTCCGGTAATCAGGACGTTCGGGAAAGTCAGCAAGCGCTGAAATACGTCGTCTTGAATAACGTGATTTGACAAATCCTCAAAAAACAGATCCGTCTCTTGTTCGTACACATCTAAGCCGAGGTAGCCAATTTTACCCGACTTCAGTGCTTTGGTAACAGCTTTAGTGTCAATCAACTGACCGCGGCTGGTATTGATCAGCATCATCCCCGGTTTCATTTGTTCGATCGCCTCTGCACCGATCAAATGGTAAGTTTCCGGCATCAGCGGACAGTGGAGGCTGACAATATCAGAGGCGGCGAACAGTTCCGGGAGTGCGACGTATTCCATGCCTAGGGCGAGGCAATCTACGTTTTGTAAAAAATCGTATCCCAGCAGGCGACACCCGAATCCGTGCAGAATTTGGGCAGTAATTGCGCCAATTCTGCCAGTCCCGACGATTCCCACCGTTTTGCCGTGGAGGTCAAAACCCAACAAGCCGTCTAAGGCGAAATTGCCTTCGCGGACGCGGTTGTATGCCCGGTGGATTTTGCGGTTGAGGGACAACATCATAGCGACTGCGTGTTCCGCGACGGCGTAGGGAGAATAAGCAGGAACTCGGAGGATAGTTAAGCCTAAATCCTTCGCTGCTGCTAAATCCACGTGATTGAATCCGGCGGATCTCAGGGCTAGCAAGCGGACGCCTTTTTCGGCGATCGCCCCGAGGGTTTTCGCGTCCAAGCAGTCGTTCACGAACGCGCAGACGGCCGGAAATCCAGCAGCCAAAACGCTGGTTTCTAGGGTCAGATGCGGTTCAAAAAAAACCAAGTCGTGTTTACCGCCGACATTGGCTGCTGTCAGAAAAGTGCGATCGTAGGATTTGGTATTAAATACGGCTACCTTCATGATTTTTGCCTGCAAATCCAGTAATATTTGGCAGTTCTTCCCAGCTTAGCTCCAAACCTTAGTTTTTTTAATTAAATTTATAAAACTAGACTAAGCAATAATCATTAATCTGCCATCACCGAGGAGAGGAGCAAATGCGTAAACAACTCAAAACAGTCCTATATGAAATTTTAGAAGTCTCAGACAGCACTAATTTCTACAGCTTAGCCGACGATATTATTTCTTCCTTAATATTTTCAAACCTTACAGCTTTTATTGCTTCCACTTTTCCTGTAAAATCACCCTTCTCAGGTTGGTAGAGAGGAATAAAATCCTCACTACCAACCAATAAATAATTACCAATCAGGCGGCAAATTGTAATATTCTAGAGTTGATTTATCAGCCAGCAAATCTTTAGTTTTTCTGTCAATTTTAATCTCACCATCTGCCAAAACTAACGCCCTTTGAGTCGTTTTCCCGATCCAATTCAAATTGTGAGAAGCGATCAAAATTACCTCGATCGGCAATTGGGACAAAACTGACGCCAAGTGACGGCGCCACGAGGGATCGAGTCCGTTAGTCGGCTCATCTAAGATTAAAATTGCCGGCTCTAATGCTAAAATTGCTGCCAAGGCTGCTAACCTTCTTTGACCTCCCGAAAGTTCGTGGGCCGAACGGTTGGCAAATTCTACTAAACCGAATTCGTCTAATAGCGATAAAGCTCGATCGCGCGCAACTCCCGGCGGCACCCCATAATTGCGCGGCCCGAACATTACATCCTCCAAAATAGTCGGCATAAATAGCTGGTCATTAGCATCTTGAAAGCAAAATCCAATCAGCCTGCGCGCCTGGGATAAAGTCGCCGGTTCCAGCTTTCTTCCCTGCACTCTAATCTCGCCGGATTGAGGCATTTTTAATCCGATTAAGTTTTCGAGCAAAGTGCTTTTACCAGCACCTGTCAGCCCGAGTAGAGCAACTCTTTCTCCCGGTTGCAAAGTAAAAGAAATTCCTGCCAATACTGGTTGTTGCTGCGGATAGCCGAATACTAAGTCTTGCACTTCGATTGTTGGCACTGATTGAAGATTAGTCATCCGATTTGAGATTTGAGATTTTAGATTATTGAAGAATTGCGACCGCGAATAAATCCGTTCGCAGGTCGATCGGACGCTACGCTACTGCCCAGCGGGTTGCTCTCGTAATTTTACTTGATTGAAATCAAAAAAAGAGCCATTTTTTTTAGGGTTAAACCCTTGACTCTCAGCATTTAATCAAGTACCATTAAATAATGGGAGTGGTGGCATTTTTTTATTTTTTGCCACCACTCCCATTATTTAAAATATAGCACAAAAAATTCCCCCAAGTCAATAGGTAATCCTTCTTTTTTAGGGCCGAGCAGTTATTGACAGTAACCTAGAATTATTGATTCCGAATCAATAGGAAACAATAGGAATGTTTTTTTACCGCAGATAAACAGAGATAAACACTTCAGAAATTGCATCAGCGTTCATCCGTGTTCATCCGCTGATATCTGCGGTAAAAAACTCCCAATCTAACTATACCACTCCCCAAATAACTTAGGACAAATTATGGTAGGGAGGACACAGCTATCATCCAATAACCAATAACCAATAACCACTTAGAAATTACCATAAGAAGCTATGGTTAACCCGGCAGCCATTAACACTGTTATTGTCAGCCAGAGTCGCTCGTTAGGTGTCGATTTTGAGTCGGCGGGCAAACTTCCTTGATATCCCCGAATTAGCATAGCTGCGTGTACTCTTTCTGCGCGATCGAGACTTCGCAAATAGAGGGATCCGATCATGGAAGCACTGGCGTAACGCAGCCATCCTCCGGCGCCGGACAAGCCTCGGAGTTGGGCGGATACTTTCATGCGGTTGACTTCGGCCAGCAGGATTTCTAAGTATTGTCCCGTTAAAAGTACAATCTCTTGCAAACCTGCTGGTAGGGGTAATCCTTTGAGGGCGATTCCGAAACTGTGGGGTGGCAAAGTTAGCAGAAAACTGTTCATAATTAACAGGCAAATTAGAGAACGCAGCAACAGAAAACTGGCGCGTTCCCAACCTTGGGGCAGCACTAATAAGGAGAGAAAAAGCAATTCTGCTCCCAACAGTTGCGCTAGGGTTCGCACCGGAGCCCTGAGGCAAAACGACCAAAAAAGTGCGATCGCCCCATAAATTCCCAGCCACAGCCAAGCGCCAGTCTTCATAAAACCCATGCCGATGACAATTATCAAAGACAGGCGCAATCGAAAAGGTATAGAGAGTTTAGACATCTTTAGGTTTTACCACCAACTGAGCAATACCAAAGGCCGCGCCGAAGCTGAAGGCAGACCCCAAAAGTCCAGCAATGCTAGTACCAATAGGCTGTTCTTCTAATCCTTTAACTGTGTAATCTGCTAAAGGAGTAGGATTTTCGATCGCCACAGCTTCTTTATCTTTAAAGCCGTATTTTTCGGCTACCGCTTCTAACCCGTCAGGCCAACTTGAAGCAAACAGCGAAAGCACCCCCGAAATTAATAAAACTCCGATTACAGGCACTACCCATTTCTGCAATTGTGGCTGTTCTCCCGGCAGTAAATCCGGTCGCACTTTGACGAGATAAGTTAAAACGCCGCCTGTAATTACCCCTTCGCCAATCCCAATTAAAATATGTACCCCTACCATTGCTGGCAATGCGATATTGAGCGCTACTGTACCCGAAATTGCGAGTTCGATCGCAACACAAATAGAAGCAGCAACGACACTGAGGCCCGCGGCGAGGCCCGCGGCTAGGGGCAAACGATTTCGGGAACCTCCCAACAGTTGCTGCAACGGCTGCAACAGCCACCAGCCCACCCAAATGCCAACTAGCCCCATGTTAAAAATATTGGCTCCCAGGGCGGTGATGCCCCCGTCGGCAAACAAGACGCTCTGAATTATAAAAACCGTGCTCATTGCCAAAGTTGCCGCCCAAGGGTTCCCCAAAACGACCGATGCCAGCGCCCCTCCCAACAAGTGCCCGCTGGTGCCACCTGCTACGGGAAAGTTGATCATCTGGGCTGCAAACACGAAAGCTGTGGTTAAGCCCATGATTGGGGCTTGTCGGAGTCCAAGACTCGCGCGGGTTCGATTCAGGGCAACTGCAATTACTGCTGCACTTGCTATGCCAGTCGCAATGGCTACTGGCGGTGAAAGAAAACCATCAGGTATGTGCATTCATGTATCCCAAACGAGAGAGCTTCCAGCCCTTTAGTCAACTATTTTTTACAAAAATTTACCATCCCCTATGGGGGCATTGGTGCGATCGAGCGATCGGGGGATTGGCAGCGGGCGATCGCTTATTCGATATAGATTAGCGCCTCAGGGGCTGAATTTTGAGCAGCAGAAATTGTACATTAAATAATCCTGAAGAATTATTCGGATATTTTACCGACAACCCGCACCTAGAAGCTTTTTGATAAAAGTTATCAATAGTTTTTGACACATTCACACGCAAAATGTATTCACCGTAAAGCTCAAACAAGAATATTAAAAAAATATAAAGAATAAACTGAAAATCTCTAGGATCAGAAACAGCACCTAGTGTGGCCTAGCCAGCCTCCGCCGCAGTAATTACTGCAGCAATTGGTTGTTTGACAATGACGGTGACTCACCACTTGTCAGACACATCTAAAGCCACATAAAAAATTGAGGGTTGCTGATTTAGGGTATGAAAAGCTAAATATGCCAGTCATAGGTACCAATATCCACAAAGATTCTGGATTTTAACTTACTCTTTTCATACCCTGATTAAGCAACGCCCAAAATCCTTTGGATCATGTTCTTAATAAAAAATCAGGAAAATCAAGTAGATATGTATCTTTTTTAACGGTTATATCAATTCCTGGCGGGGGTGGATCGAAAAAGTTTACCAAAAAGAATAAAATTCTCAAAGCTGCTTGGGAAGCACTTCATCAACTAGCATCTGACGGTAAAATTAGGATATATACTCCCGAACAAGTTGCGGAAATGATTCGGCAAAATCCCAAGAGACTAATTAGTAAGCAAGCTAATAATGTCAAAATCGCAATGGAGAAAAAGGGAGAAATTCTCATAGAAGGTCAAATACCGGGCGCTCTTATAGCTTGGGTAAAGTAAAACTGCCAACAGAGGTATCTTTATGGATGAACTACAGACAGCAATAGCCAACTTGCAAAACTCAAACCCTGATATTCAAGAGTTAGCACTAGATAAGATAGGAACTCTTAAACCTGATAATGCTCTGAAAATTATACTACCTTTTCTATCTGACCCTAACCCTGAACTACGTGTAGCCGCAGCTTGTAATTTAGGAGAGATTAGCGATAGTCGTGCGGTATCGCATCTGATTGAGGTATCCAGAAAAGATCCAGAAGAGAAAGTGCGTGGTGAAGCTTTATCTTCTTTAGATAATTATAGAAATCCAGAAATATTAAAGTGTCTAGTTGATGAGGTCTACCGAGAAAAAAAATCAAGAAGACCCAGACAAGTAGCTGCCCAGCAACTACAGCACTACAATAACGAGCAGTCAGTTGAGGCATTAATTATTCTGCTCGTGGAAGATGAAGATGTTTATGTGCGTATTTTTGCAGCTGACTCGCTTTTGGCACTAAATCGTCCCAGACTGTATGAAGTTTGGAAAGAAGCTTTGGAGGATTACAGCACTTACATAATTGAAATAGCAAATAAAGCACTTCAGGATTTACAAAATTATGAAGAATTAATAAAGGTTAGGGGATGAAAATTTTGGCGTTGCTGAATACAGGTATGAATTCAAGATTTCCCAATAGCTATAAGCCCTCGAAGAGTGAGTTTTGTAACATCAAGCGAAAAGTTGATTCATACCGTGAATCAGCAACGCCAAAAAATGTTTTGAATCTCGGTTCTTGGATTCCCAAAAGCACAATTGATAGCCAATTGCGGGGAAATATCGGCAGTTACACAGGCAAAGAAACTATGTTGCTTGTGGGTTGCCCAATCGGTTAGTTAATTCTTCATGATTTATGGAAAAATAAGAATCTTAAAAGCCGCACCATATTTTTCTGGATGTTTTCTTTGTTGGTTGCTTCCACAGCTATGTGCTGGCCTCCTCTATTTCCCTATTTGCCGTTAACTTAAGTAATGTGAGGTTTGATAATGGAGACAAAAAATAAGCCGATACCAGCCAGAGAGATGCACAAAATAGTTTGGGTTAGCGTCGGAGTTTTGACTCTTTTCTTTATGACTTTTCCCATCCCAATGTAGCGCGTTAGCGAAAAAGAAAAGTTTCGCGGTTTTCACGTCAAGTCTTTGACAATCGAGGGGCAAAGTCCCGTTAATGCTGTTGCTAAGGGGCTAGCCCAAGCAGCTATTGCGAGTAGCAGTGCGCTTGCGGCTGCAAATAATTCCTATTTAGCTCTTGACAGGAAAAAAAAGCGGCCTCACAAGTCTCCAGAGGTTGTACCTTTCACTAATACCTCTACAGAAACGGCTATTGCGAGTAGCCCTACAGATAAGACTGTCCAAGCTGTATCTGTATCAGCAGGCTAGCAGGAAGTTCAGGCGGTGGATCGAACAAATCCGACAGCAGAAATTACCGATCGCCTAAAACTAGATGAGTTAGCTCTGAAAGTCTACGATCGCATTGATCGAAGTTGGCAAACTAGCCCTACCTTCACTCAAAATCTAGTCGATCGAGTCAGCGTCAGTCAAGCTGGGGCGATCGGCAATTTCGATCCCCTCAATCAACCAGCCAAGGATTACACCCAAGAAACTCCTTTGCCACATCTGCTCAAATCTTCCGAAACTAGCAGCAACAGTGCAGCACCAGTCGCTAAGTTTACTGTAGTGTTTGCTCCTACTGGAACCTTAGAAGTTAACCAGTAACTCACATACAACATCTCTCCGGTAAGGTGCGCCATCCGCACCTTACTTTTCATTTTTAACTTAAATGTGATATTATAAACAGCGCCCTCCAAGGCATTCTACATCTAAAACAACAAATGAAAGAACTTGACGAAAAAAAAACCCAAGAACTGCTATGCACCATCATGGAATGGGAACTAGCCGGTGTCGTGCGCTACACCCACTATGCACTAATGGTGACAGGGCCAAACCGGATTCCCATCGTGCAGTTTTTTAAAGCACAAGCAACGGAATCCCTACTCCACGCCCAACAAGCAGGAGAAATTCTCACCGGTTTAGAGGGGCATCCTAGTCAGAAAATTGCTCCCATCGAAGAAACCTACAAACACGCCGTGAAAGACTTGTTAGAAGAAAGTTTAAATCACGAGAAAAAAGCGCTTAAAAAGTATAAATCTTTACTTGAAGTCGTGACCGACTCCAGCGTTTATTTGGAAGAATATGCCCGCAATCTGATTGGACAAGAAGAATTGCACCAAGTAGAACTGAAAAAAATGCTGCGGGATTATAGTTGATTTAATCATTAGTTAGTTGTTATTGATCAATACTTCGGACAGTCTCATGGCCCATTGGGTGACTAGAAACCCGGTTTCTACGAATTTTGCGACGAGTCATGAGAAATCTAGGAAGAAACCCGGTTTCTGAGGTCTGCGTGCGTCCGCCCCCGCTTGCGTTTTTATGTCGTAGCATCACACCCTTGATTTTCACTTCGCCTGATAGTGTGCTTCCTAAGCGTTGCTTGCAGCTATTGGAACGCCCTAAAACCCTTATTCTCAGGTAGGCAATCAAAAACTGTCCGAAGTGTTGATTGGTTATTGGTGACTGTTAGTTGTTATTTCCAATGACCAGTGACCAATGCCCCATGTCTATGCCCCATACCCCATACCTCATAATTATAAAAAATGAATTTTAGTGAAGCGGTACCGACTTTTTTAATTACCCTGCGCGAAGGCGTAGAAGCCGCCTTAGTCGTCGGAATTGTACTAGCTTGCTTGAAAAAAGCCGAGCAAAGTCACCTCAATTCTTGGGTTTATGCAGGTGTCGCAGCCGGCATTGCTGCTAGCGGTATTGTGGGTGCTATATTCAATGGATTGCTCGCAGCACTATCAACATCCGAACAGCCTTACGCACCGGTAATTAAACAGCTATTAGAGGGCGTGTTGGGAATTTTGGCGATCGCAATGCTAAGCTGGATGCTAATTTGGATGACTCAGCAAGCGCGCTTTCTCAAAGCTGAAGTTGAAGGGGCCGTTACAGCAGCTTTGACAGAAAATACCAATGCCGGCTGGGGGGTATTTGGCTTAATTTTTATTGCGGTACTGCGCGAAGGTTTTGAAACAGTTTTATTTGTCAGCGCTCAGTTTCAACAAGGTGTGAGTCCCGCTTTGGGAGCTTTGGGCGGTTTGACTGGGGCGGCAATAATTGGGGCGCTACTGTTCAAGTGGGGCGTAAAAATTGATATCCGCCTGTTTTTCAAGTTTATGGGGATTTTGTTGCTGTTAATCGTAGCAGGTTTGGCAGTATCGGCGCTGAAACATTTCGATCAAGCCGCTGGGATTTTGTCGCAGATGAATAGCAAGTATGCAGCGATTTGTTTTTATTACGATCGCCTCGCACCAGTCCACTCTTGTATCTTAGGCCCGATGGTGTGGAATGCAGCGTCCAGTTTACCCGATCGGCAATTTCCGGGAGTGATTCTCAAAGCACTGTTTGGATACAGAGATCGACTTTATCTCGTCCAAGCGGCCGCTTACACAATATTCTTAGCCACCATCGGCCGTCTTTATTTCCAAAAATTAGGCTCTCAGGCGACTGTTTCCCCAAAAAATACTCAGTCGGCTCAAGAATCAACTCTTTCTCAGTAGTTGTGTCGGCTATGGTTATAGATTATTTCCCTGCTTTCACTGCTTCTGAGGCACCCAAAAAATTGCCTGATTTTCCAAAATCGGCCCAAAATTTTAGAGTTTTGGGATAGACTCTTTGACATTTGTATGATATTATTTAATAATGTAAATAGGGTTTTTTTTGAAAATAAATAGTTGGATTCCGATTATTTAATAATACAGTCAAGAGCTAAAAAAAGCAAGGCCTAACCCTCAAAAAAAACAAAATTTTTCTCAACCTCAACAACTTTATAAATCACAAGTCGTAGAGTGGGCGATCGTCGAAAATATGTAACTCGCAGAGAGGAGAAGTTGCTGGTAGTCAGGCCCGCAAAGGTGTCGATCGAGAACAGGGGCGACGGTGCACTACCAGCAAACAAACGCAGGGTGGCTCTAAAATCTCAAATCCCATCATCAATCGTCGCCACAGAAGTCGCGCCCGCCAACAAAAAATTTACCCCAGCCCAGATTTCTGGCGAACAGTCTTTCTGATAGCCACTGAAGGAGCTTATAATTAATACAACAATTTTTACATAGCTCACAAAGTTCTTAATCAACCTTATAATTCTTAAATGAAGCTTAAAATTAAAAAATTGCTTGTTAAAGTTACCTGGAACCCCCAGAAGGCTGTAGCGTCCCCCATCTGGTTAGCGGTGAGATAAATAATGATGCCTCGGATACTTGTTATTGATGATGACGCCGCGATCGCCGAACTCGTAGCCGTCAACCTAGAAATGGCTGGCTACGAAGTCACCCAGGCCGAAGACGGCATCAAAGGTCAGGCACTGGCCATACAACTGCTGCCCGACCTGATCATGCTAGACCTGATGCTGCCTAGAGTAGACGGATTCACAGTGTGTCAGCGGTTGCGGCGTGACGAACGCACAGCCGACATTCCCGTCTTGATGTTGACCGCCTTAAGTCAAACTCAAGACAAAGTAGAAGGCTTCAACTCCGGCGCCGACGATTATCTGACCAAACCCTTTGAACTAGAAGAGATGCTGGCGCGAGTGCGAGCCTTGCTGAGGCGCACAGACCGCATCCCCCAAGCTGCCAAACACTCAGAAATCCTGAATTACGGCCCGCTGACCCTTGTCCCCGAAAGGTTTGAAGCTGTTTGGTACGTTCAGACAGTCAAACTGACCCACCTAGAGTTCGAGTTGCTGCACTGCTTGCTCCAGCGCCACGGTCAGACAGTCTCTCCCAGCGAAATTCTCAAAGAAGTGTGGGGTTACGACCCCGACGACGACATCGAAACTATTCGCGTACACATCAGACACCTGAGAACAAAAATGGAACCCGATCCCCGCCATCCTCGGTACATCAAAACCGTATACGGGGCCGGTTATTGCCTAGAGTTGCCCAGCAACGAGCAAGTAGCCGAGGAAACCAAATCCTCTGCTTGAGCTAGCGCGCCAGATGCAACAAGCAGTTAAAAATCCCGCTATAAAAGCCTGAAAGCATTTGCTCTCAGGCTTTGTTGTTTGGAGTTTGAGTTGACACTCAAGCGGTCTGAAGAAACACTCGATTCTTCAAGAGACCAGAATCTGACCTCCTTACACTCAAAACAACCATCTTTCGATGCTGCAATCACCCTTACTTTTAATATGCTTTCCGAGTTCATCACGCTTGCCAAATACGGTACCCTCCCCACCCTGCCATTACTTGCTCTTTTTGTGTTGCCTCTCAATAGGCGTACTAATTGACGTAGGCATTAACTCTCTTGATTCTGAAAAAAACAATCCCCCACCCCCTGTAACCCCACTTTTATAGAAGCTTGGCCAGAGGAAAGTACCGGATTTCTTTTTCCACCTTGTCTTTTCCCATAAGATTAAATACTTACTTAAACAATACTCTAGCCTTAATAATACTATTTATCAATAACTTCTAACATATTCCTTGACTTGCTATTTTTCCTAACGGGAAGCCAACTTCCAAGAGAGCGCCCAAAACACTCATAAGCTTGATAGCACGATGTTTTTTACTATTCAGTTACAGATCAGAACTCAAATTAACCAAAAATTTTATCAACTACCCCTTGACGAAACTTCTAAAATTGTTGATTATTTATATCAATAACCTGCAAGCGCTTAAAACTCAACAGACATCTTTCTCAAGAGGTAAATCGCCGTGACAAGCAAGGCCAAAAAATCCTTCCCAGCCGAAGGAGAATCCTTTCCTTGGTGGGCCCGCAACGCCCGCTTAACAAACCTGCACGGCCGTTTGCTCGGTAGCCACGTCGCCCACGCCGGCCTCATCGTCCTCTGGGCGGGAGCCTATATCCTATTTGAGCTTGGACGCTTCAAGCCAGAATTGCCCATGTACGAACAAGGCTTAATCCTGTTGCCAAACCTAGCCAGACTCGGCTTGGGCGTTGGTGCAGCAGGCAAAATTGTCGATACTTATCCGTACTTCGCCGTTAGCGCAATTCACCTAATCAGCTCAGCCTTTCTCGGCTTCAGCGGCATCTTTCACTCCCTCAAAGGGTCAGCCACCCTGGAAGGAAGAACTTCTTTCTTTGGCTACAAAGGGGAAGACGCACACAAAATGACCACCATCTTGGGCATCCACCTAGTTTTGCTGGGTGTCGGTGCCTTCTTGTTGGTGGCCAAAGCTATGTATTTCGGTGGTTTATATGATACCACAGTCGGGCAAGTGCGGGTAATTTCGGAACCCAAACTCAACCCGGCTGTCATTTTCGGCTACCTGTTCGGTGCAGGCGGCAAACACTGGTTCGTCGCCGTTGACAACCTCGAAGAGGTTGTCGGCGGTCATATTTGGGTAGGAATTCTCTGCATTGCCGGCGGCTTCTGGCACATTCGCACTCAACCTTTCCCTTCGCCAAAACCCCTCTTCATCTGGTCAGGAGAAGCTTACCTCTCCTACAGTCTCGGCGACGAAGCCTTAATGGGCTTCATCGCCGCCTACTTTGTGACTGTAAATCACACTGTTTATCCAGAGTTTTTTTATGGCCCAGTGGGTTTGACAGGTGCCGACGCAGCGGTTTTTTCTTCGGGGACAAGGCTTGCGACAAGTCACTTTGTTTTAGCAATTCTGGCGCTTTCCGGTCACATTTGCCACGCGCTGCGTATGCGCACAAAAGTAGCGGGATTTGATTTTCGGTCTGGGGATTTTGTAGGGCGAACTGCTGCCGAAGTTCAATTTGCAAGTGTACCTACAGGGGTGAGTTTTTCTGACATAACTGTGACTTTTTTGAGGAACTTGCCTATTTACCGCAAGGGTTTGTCTGCGATAGTCCGGGGATTAGAAGTGAGTTTTGCTCACGGATATTTCCTGGTAGGATTACTTGCTGTGTTGATTCGGTTGCAGGAAAAAGGGTTGACACCGCTGGCGGGTTTGCTGGCGACGCTGACATTAATTCGGATTTGGGCGATCGCCCTTTCTGTTGGCGAACCCCCAAATCTGGAAAAAGGCAAGTCATTCTATTGGCATAAAACTCCCGAAGATGGGAGTTTATTCCGGGGCCGTTTTGTCATCGGTGGCACATCGGGAGCTTTTCTCGGAGTCTAAACTTAGATTGCTCATCAAGAAAAATACACTTTAGGATAATCGCACATGGAGCGCGAATAAATAACAGATAAACCAGTAAAATCCCCGTTCAACTTTTTTATTTTTTACGACATGAATTTATACAGCGCTAACTCACTCAAAGTCGAACTCAATCAGAGAGGCTGCCGCCTGACTCCCCAGCGAGAAACTATTTTGAGCGTCTTTCAAAGTCTGCGGCAAGGAAATCATTTGAGTGCGGAAGAATTATACAAAACTTTGCAGAATCAAGGAGAAAGAATTGGCTTATCTACGGTCTACCGAACCCTGCATTTATTAGCAAGGATTGGGATTCTGCGTGAACTAGAATTAGCAGAAGGACACAAACATTACGAACTGAACTTGCGAGAATTGCATCACCACCACCATCTGGTTTGTATTCAGTGTCACAAAACCTTTGAATTTAGCGATGAATCGATTTTAAAAATTGGCAAAAAGCAAGTTGAAAAAGCTGGTGTAGAACTGCTAGACTGTCAATTAACTGTGCGTGCTGTTTGTTTGGAAGCGCTGCGGGAGGGATGGCCTTCTTTGCTGCCGAGCAATTGGTCGTGTCCGAGATATCATTCGGAAATTGAGGAAGAAATTAGTTAAGTTGGATGAAATACACTTCGGTAATGGGGAATTGGTAACTTTTTAACTGAGGTACTCCAATAGCATTGCCAGGAATGTTAGCGAAGCAATTCTTAGGGAAGCAATCTGACGCATTCACAAACAACTGGCAGCCTTCCCCTTCCCCTTCCCCTTCCGTCAAGCAACCTCAGAATCGGAACGTTGATGTTCCATCCGAAATATGTTTGCGTACAAACTAGCAACAATCTGTTTGCCTTCCTGCGTCAACTGCAGGTAACCAAGAGATTCACTGATGTGTGGATAAATCCCGCTCCAGTAAAACTTAGAGTAGCTTTGCAGCAAGTCGCCCGGATGTCGGTAGCCCAAAAGTTTAGTAGCACCGCTTTCTTCCAACTCGTAAAACAGCGCGCCTATTTTCTGCAAATATTGCGGGTTGCTGAGCTGGCCTATCAAGTCAGCACCACGAACTAAACTAGAGTAATTAACTGCATCCTCGTCAGTGTTTCCGTCAAGCACCGAGAAACGAGTCTGTTCTATGTTCTGCTTAATTATCTCAGCATTAATTAGCTTGTGATTGCCGAAGCGCTCGTCAATGAACAATTTAGCTCTGTCAACTCGGTAAGGAGCTAAGCTAGCGGCTGTTGCACCGGGAGCAAGTGCAATTCTCATGCCATCTTTTCCCGTAGCATACAATCCTTCTGATTTTTGGTCTTGCCGGCAAACTCCTTTGACATATCCGATATCTTGGCATAGCAAAGAAATGATGAAGTGGAGCCAATCGTCGCAGGAAACTCCGCCCTTGCGAATGTGTTTTCCCCGCAAGATTTCTTGACCGACTAAGGTAATGCAAATGGCGTGTTCTACATTGTGATAAAGACCGTCGCTGTTGGCGATGTTTTCTAACGCCATTGCCCCCACCCAGGCAATAATGTCAGCATAGTCGGATTTGTAGCCTCCGTAAGTGCGGCTGTACCCGTTCTCAAGCTGTTCGATGAAAGCCTCGATCAGCAGTTCTGTAGAATTAAACATATCCTGTCCTTTTACCTTAATATTGCCTTTCAAGAGGGGTGAATCTATTTGGGAACCCTCTAATTTTATGGATGAGATTTTAACTCACAACTCATGCACCCCCTGTGCGTTGTTCGCGATCGCGTAGCAATCTCAAAACTCATTGACGCTACTACGCCCGGGGAGTCATGAAGCAATCTCGCGCCCCCCTCCAAACTCCCAAGGAACTCAGTCAATCACTGACGCCGATCCGGGCCGTACTGCATACAGCAGCCTGCTGACTATTTTTCGCTGGTCAGAACTTCGTTCGTCCAGTACCCCAACTTGCTTCGCTGAAGTTGGGGCTTCCAACATCAACTCAATTCAAGGACGGTCTTATTCGTCTTTGGAGCTTTCCGTCTCATCCGCCGATGCCTCTACACCGTCGTCTGTGTTTTGGTATTACTCGCCGTCCACAGGCATACCCTCGGCTTCCCCAAGAGTTATTTCTTTGTTTATTTGGCTGCCTTATGTTTGGACTTATTTTTCTACCAGTGACACAGAGGGCTATCTTAGACTGAGATCGAGAGCTAATCCCATGCACACTTCTGAGGAAGTATCAAGTTTTACTATAGAGAACGCCATGCTTGAGAGCAACAAAAGTAGTATACAACATTATTACAATAGAACAAAACTATGTTGCTTCGCTTTTATTTATTGGTCAAAATTCATCCCCACCTTTTAGAAGGATGGGAAATTCTTTTGACACTCAGTTAAACTCTGAGAATTAGTTGCGTATTGAATAAGCTGGAACTGAGTCCGATCGATCTTACCGAATGGACAAATGTTCAAGTAAAGTTCGGAAATTCCCTATTCAGGAATATAAGCTTTGGTTGTCATCTGCGGTCAACTGAATGTATATTTCTTATTGTCCGGCAATTTTAGATAACTTTATGTGATGTCGCTCGGCCGGTGACTTTGATGCGATCTCCGGCTTGAATTGATGGGCGTTTCCGAAAAATGGTGATTCGATCAAAATGATCAAAATATCGATCGTCATAAATTTTTCTGACGGCTGTGACAAGCCTCACGGTTGCCTTTAGATCGTAGTATGTCACATATCATTCGCCCGTTGAGATCGCAAGTCGAAACTGGCAGCAAGGAAAGAAGTTCGACAGCGTTGCCAAATTCCTTGCCAAAGAAAGTCGAGTCATGTACAATATAGAGTCTGGTATCCTCACTTACCCATAATTATTTTCATTCATCCCGTCCCCCTAGAGGGGAAGGGACTTTCAGTGCGGATACCGCTAAATCACTATATTCAGCAAAAAGCTAGAAATGCCGTAACTCATGCCCACTATTCAGCAACTCATCCGTTCAGCACGGGAACAAACGCAGAAAAAAACCAAATCGCCAGCTCTCAAGAGTTGCCCCCAGCGCCGCGGAGTTTGCACCAGAGTGTACACGACCACCCCGAAAAAACCCAACTCGGCGCTGCGGAAGGTGGCTCGGGTACGGCTGACCTCTGGTTTTGAAGTGACAGCCTACATCCCAGGGATCGGTCACAACTTGCAAGAACACTCGGTAGTAATGATCCGGGGCGGTCGGGTAAAAGATTTGCCCGGAGTTAGATACCACATCATTCGCGGTACATTAGACACCGCTGGGGTGAAAGACCGCAAGCAGGCTCGTTCCAAATACGGGGCAAAGCGTCCTAAAGAGAAAAAATAACAAGGACCTCGCCCGTCGGGATTGGGAAGCAACAATAAATCCCATCGCGCCGATCGACCTCACGCTTGATCGTCATAGATCGATATCTGATCCCAAAACCCCAAACTCAATCATTCAAAATCAAAAATCCCCAATAGAACTATGTCTCGCCGCACAGTTATTCAAAAACGTCCAGTTCCGCCAGATCCAACCTACAACAGCCGGTTGGTAAGCATGATGGTGAGACGGATCATGCAGCACGGCAAAAAATCCGTTGCCTCCAGCATCGTCTACGACGCCCTCAAAACCATCCAAGAACGCACAGGGGCTGAACCGTTAGATTTGTTTGAAAAAGCAGTCAAAAACGCTACACCCCTGGTCGAAGTCAAAGCCCGCCGGGTAGGTGGCGCCACCTACCAAGTGCCGATGGAAGTGCGTTCCGATCGCGGTACAACCCTCGCCCTGCGCTGGCTGATCAGATTTGCTCGCGCCCGCACCGGTCGCTCGATGGCAGCTAAGCTAGCCAACGAACTGATGGATGCAGCTAACGAAACAGGCAGTGCTATTCGCAAGCGCGAAGAAACACACCGCATGGCCGAAGCTAACAAGGCTTTTGCTCACTATCGGTACTAATTGCCAACTCGGGCATGGAGAAGAGCGCGATCGTGCGGTATAAAAGCATCGGGCGAGAAATTGGCAAGTGTAAGTTTTGAGTGTTGAGATTGCTTCCCTTGGCGCAGTTGCCCTTCGTGAAGCAAACTCAAAACTCCCAAATTCAAAATTCACGCACCCAAAATTCACGCACTCTCTGAATCCTCCATGTCGCATCCTTAATATTTTTGTAAACAAATCTTGCAAAAAATATTAAAATGTAACAATAAGCTCCAAGCACTGTTGTAAGTCGCTGGGGAGTGCAAAATAGGGTTACTGTGTAGTATAATAGTATTATAACAGCAACACAAGATTAAGGAGGTAGCTGTGGCACGTACCGTCCCGCTAGAAAAAACTCGCAACATCGGCATCGCAGCCCACATTGACGCGGGCAAAACAACAACAACTGAAAGAATTCTGTTCTATTCAGGCATGGTTCACAAAATGGGTGAAGTGCACGAGGGAACAGCAGTCACTGACTGGATGGAGCAAGAGCGGGAGCGGGGAATTACAATTACTGCCGCTGCTATCACCACCAGTTGGAAAGATTACAAAATCAACATCATCGACACTCCCGGACACGTAGACTTCACGATCGAAGTCGAACGCTCGATGCGAGTGCTCGACGGAGTGATCGCAGTGTTCTGCTCGGTAGGGGGAGTGCAGCCGCAATCCGAAACAGTGTGGCGACAAGCCGATAGGTACAAAGTACCGCGGATCGTGTTCGTCAACAAAATGGATCGGATGGGCGCAAACTTCTACAAAGTCTACGGTCAAATTCGCGATCGCATGAGAGCGAACGCCGTACCCATCCAAATCCCGATCGGCAGCGAAGAAAACTTCCGGGGAATTGTAGACTTAGTGCAAATGAAAGCCTATATCTACAATAACGACACGGGAACCGACATCGAGGAAGTAGAAATCCCCGATGAAGTAAAAGAGCTAGCTGCAGAATACCGCACCAAGCTGATCGAGTCCGTAGCAGAAACCAATGACGCCCTCACGGAGAAATACCTCGAAGGCGAAGAGTTAACAGAAGCAGAAATTCGTGCAGCTTTGCGCACTGGCACGATCTCTGGCACGATCGTCCCCATGCTCTGCGGTTCGGCGTTCAAAAACAAAGGCGTTCAGCTTTTGTTGGATGCAGTGATCGACTACCTGCCGTCGCCCTTGGAAGTTCCCCCAATTCAAGGACTCCTGCCCAACGGCGACACAGCAGAACGATTTGCAGACGACAGCGCGCCCCTGTCAGCCCTGGCATTCAAAATCATGGCTGACCCCTATGGCCGCCTGACCTTCGTTCGCGTCTACTCGGGTATCCTCAAAAAAGGCACCTACGTCCTCAACTCCACCAAAGACAAAAAAGAGCGGGTGTCTCGCTTAATTGTCCTCAAAGCCGACGATCGGATAGAAGTTGAGGAACTGCGGGCAGGAGACTTGGGAGCAGCCTTGGGTTTGAAAGACACCTTCACCGGCGACACCCTCTGCGAAGATGGAGCGCCAGTGATTCTGGAATCCCTGTTTATTCCAGAGCCAGTCATCTCCGTGGCTGTCGAACCCAAAACCAAACAAGACATGGAGAAGCTCTCCAAAGCCCTCCAGTCGCTCTCGGAAGAAGACCCTACCTTCCGAGTCAACGTTGACCCAGAAACCAACCAGACAGTCATCGCCGGCATGGGCGAACTGCACCTGGAAATCCTCGTAGACAGGATGCTGCGGGAATTCAAAGTAGAAGCCAACGTGGGTCAGCCGCAAGTAGCCTACCGCGAAACCATTCGCAAAGCCGTCCGCGCCGAAGGTAAATTTATCCGCCAAAGCGGCGGTAAAGGTCAGTACGGTCACGTCGTGATCGAACTAGAACCAGCAGAGGTGGGAACCGGCTTTGAATTTGTCTCCAAAATTGTCGGCGGCACTGTACCCAAAGAGTACATCGGTCCTGCAGAACAAGGGATGAAAGAAGCCTGCGAATCAGGTATTGTAGCAGGATATCCCGTGATTGACCTCAAAGCTACTATGGTAGACGGGTCTTTCCACGACGTAGACTCCTCAGAAATGGCATTTAAGATCGCCGGTTCAATGGCGATCAAAGAAGCCGTGATGAAGGCGTCGCCAGTGCTGCTAGAGCCTATGATGAAAGTAGAGGTTGAAGTTCCCGAAGATTACATCGGGAACGTCATCGGAGACCTCAACTCACGTCGGGGCCAGATCGAAGGTCAAGAGACGGATCAGGGGATTGCCAAAGTTTCTGTAAAAGTTCCACTAGCAGAAATGTTTGGTTACGCCACCGACATCCGCTCGAAAACCCAAGGTCGAGGCATCTTCACAATGGAATTCAGCCATTACGAAGAAGTGCCGCGAAATGTGGCAGAAGCCATTATCGCTAAGAACAAAGGGAACTAAGGATTTTAGATTTTAGATTTTGGATTTTGGATTGAATCCAAAATCTAGAATCTAAAATCTCAAGTCTAAAATCGCTAAAAGAAACAAGGAACAGATCAAGAATGGCACGCGCAAAATTTGAACGGACTAAACCCCACGTAAACATCGGCACGATCGGTCACGTTGACCACGGCAAAACAACTTTGACCGCCGCGATTACGATGACTCTCTCTGCACTAGGTCAAGCAAAGGCTAAGAAATACGACGAAATCGACGCCGCGCCTGAAGAAAAAGCACGGGGTATTACGATTAATACTGCTCACGTGGAATACGAAACCCAAACTCGGCACTATGCCCACGTAGATTGTCCCGGACACGCTGACTATGTGAAAAACATGATCACCGGTGCTGCTCAAATGGACGGCGGCATCCTAGTAGTTTCAGCGGCAGACGGCCCCATGCCTCAAACTCGCGAACACATCCTGCTAGCTAAGCAAGTTGGCGTTCCCAGCCTGGTTGTCTTCTTGAACAAAGAAGACATGGTAGACGATGAAGAACTACTAGAATTGGTGGAACTCGAAGTTCGGGAACTCCTGAGTTCTTACGATTTTCCTGGCGATGACATCCCCATCGTGAAAGGTTCGGGATTGAGAGCTCTCGAAGCGATGATTGCCAATCCCAAGACTGTAAAGGGCGATAATGAGTGGGTTGACAAAATTTACGACCTGATGGAAAAAGTAGATTCTTACATCCCCACCCCAGAGCGCGAAGTTGACAAGCCTTTCTTGATGGCTGTAGAAGACGTATTCTCGATTACTGGTCGGGGTACTGTTGCTACTGGTCGGATTGAGCGCGGCACCATCAAAGTCGGCGAAACAGTAGAAGTGATTGGCATTAAGGACACTCGCAGCACTACGGTGACTGGTGTGGAAATGTTCACCAAGTCGTTGGATGAAGGCTTGGCCGGCGACAACGTGGGTCTACTGCTGCGGGGGATTTTAAAGGCGGATATTGAAAGAGGCATGGTAATTGCCAAGCCCAAATCCATCAGTCCTCATACTCAGTTTGAATCGGAAGTTTACATCCTCAAAAAGGAAGAAGGTGGTCGTCACACGCCATTTTTCTCGGGCTACCGGCCTCAGTTCTACGTCCGCACAACGGATGTAACTGGTACGATCAACCAGTTCACTTCTGACGACGGCACGGAAGCGGAAATGGTCATGCCCGGTGACCGCATCAAAATGACTGTTGAACTGATCCACCCGATCGCGATCGAACAAGGAATGCGCTTCGCTATCCGCGAAGGTGGCCGCACCGTCGGCGCCGGCGTTGTTTCCAAAATCCTCAAGTAGGAATCGACTAACACTCTTGGATAGCAGAAAAGCCACCAAATTTAATCAGGCTTTTCTGCTATTTAGTGATGAGTTATTAGTCATGAGTCCGCAGTTAGCCGTTAGCCCAAACACAACTGCAAACAGACAACAGACAACAGACAGCAAACAACAAACTGAACCTAGAAAATTCAAGAAACAAAAATGGCAACAATTCAACAGCAAAAAATTCGCATTCGCCTCAAAGCTTTCGATCGCCGAATTCTAGACGCATCCTGCGAAAAGATTGTAGATACAGCTAATCGGACAGCAGCCACAGCGATCGGCCCGATTCCCCTACCGACAAAACGGCGGATTTACTGCTTGCTGCGATCGCCCCACGTAGACAAAGATTCTCGCGAACACTTTGAAACCCGCACACACCGCCGGATTATCGACATTCACCAGCCATCGGCTAAAACAATTGACGCTTTGATGAAATTGGATTTGCCAGCCGGCGTAGATATCGAAGTCAAGCTGTAGATTGACCTATCTCAAAGGCAGAAAGAAGGAACAAAGGAAAGAGTATTTGTTCCTTCTTTTTGCAGAAAGTTTGAGAGTCAGTAGTCATTAATTATTAGTTATTAGTCATTAGTTATTAGTTATTAGTTATTAGTCAATAATCAGCAATAATTTCTGGTCCGGCGCGAACTTAAATAATTATTCTTAATTAAGGGGGGAGGTTTACACAAACGCTCCTCGCTTCAGTCGCTATCATCGCCTTCAGGATCACTTAGTTCAGCAAATAGGTATATTTAGCATTTTGACGAAATGACGGCTTTGTCAAGCTGCCAGCACGGGCGATCGCGAGCAGTCGCTCCCGTTGGCGCCGGAAAAGCCGACCGCTCTTGCGCCGGAATTACTCAAATCAGTTAAAGTAAGAAAAAGAAGCGCAAGTACCGTCACTTTTGAGCGACAATGGCATCCTCTTCCTCTGTAGCAGTTCGCGAACTCCCCTTATTTCCGTTGCCGGAAGTGGTTCTATTTCCAGGTAGACCGCTGCCGCTGCAAATCTTCGAGTTTCGCTATCGAATAATGATGAATACGATTCTGGAGGGCGATCGCCGTTTTGGTGTGCTCATGTGGGACCCCAACCAAAACAAAGTCTCTGCCGTTGGCTGTTGCGCCGAAGTGATTCACTGTCAGCGCCTGCCTGACGATCGCATGAAAATTATGACTCTCGGGCAGCAGCGGTTCCGAGTGCTCGACGCCGTTCGGGAAAAACCGTATTTAGTCGGTCTAGTAGAATGGATGGAAGACGAACCGCCGCAAAAAGACCTCAGACCTTTGGGAAAAGATGTCGAACAACTGCTCAGAGATGTCGTTCGCCTCTCCAGCAAATTGATGGATCAGCCGATCGACCTGCCGGAAGACATTCCCAGTTTGCCCACCGAATTGTCCTATTGGGTAGCCAGCTACCTTTACGGTGCAGCGACAGAACAGCAAACTCTTTTAGAATTGCAAGATACTGCTGCTAGGCTGGAACGCGAAACAGAAATTTTGACTTCTACTCGCAATCACTTGGCAGCGAGGACTGTACTTAAAGATACGCTCAAGTAGCCAATTTGCGTAGGAAAAAAGCACAATCGGTTTTGCCTGCATTCAAGCAAGAATTACACACAAATCATACCATTTGCGATTTTCGATTGTCCATTGTGATTGGGAATGACTGATGAACTAAGGGTTTGGGGCTTGCTTACAGTTCCCTTATTTTTTGGAACTGGTATCTGTTTAATTCTTAACTTCAAACAGGTTCGGATAGGTTCTTTATAGCAGTAAATGCTTGTGTTAGAAAATCTCGACCAACCGAAACCATACGATGCAGTTAGAGGCGGTCAACTGCCGCCTCCTGTGGGCGGTGTCGTGCTCGGCGGACTAGCAGGAGTTAAACACCGGCTGTCTAGTTCTGTCAGCGAACATCGAATCGCTGCCCTGAGGGAGACATTGAATTACGGCGATGCAGGCTTAAAAATAGTCATCAAGATTTGTCAAAGTGAAACAGGGCCAGTGCAGCGGGCGGCCTGCGATTTGCTCCGAAAAAGACTCAGTTCGATCGCCCGCGAAAAATTACAGGCCTTTGTAGCTTCAAGTTCAGATTTAGAAGCTGAGGTAGACAGCACTCAAAAAATATTAGATCACTCATCCGGTGCAGTCTCAGAAAAAAATGACGATCGGCAATTGTCCGAAGCAGAGTTAATATTTGAGACAATTACACAGCAGATGCAACCAAATTTGTTGCTGTTAGAAGCATTGGTAGCCTCTGTAGAGCGCGAAAAATTTACCAGCGAACTGATGAATCTTTGGGATCTGTTAATCTTAGAAATTCAAGAACCTCTCAAAGAAATGCGTCAGGCTGTTGGTAGCGCGATTTCCGCCCAACTGCGTATTCAGTGGCTGTACAATCAAGCGGAATCTCAAGCCAATCAGTGGCAGCAGCGAACTTTGCTATCTCTTCAGAAAGAGGATAAAAATTCAGTCCGCCTCGCCTTGGTTGACAAGCAGATTCAATTCGATAAGGTGGCAGAACTAAAAATTGACTTAGACGACCAAACTGTGCGAGTAGAAACTCTCAACCGCAACTTGCTGGCTTTGGAAAGTAAGATTGCTGAAGCTAATTCCCAGAAAGAGATACTCAAGATGCAGCTTCATTTTGCTCGGGTACAGGAGCAAATAGATTTCACTTTCAGCCAAGTCAATAGTATATTTTTTAGTCCTTAGTTGTCGGATTCTCGGCTTATATATTGCCAGATGTCAGACTTGTCTGACGCAAAACTGTATTGCCCCACTTAAAATTGCTTCATCTAGCTTAGCTCCTGCCATCTGAGCACCGCATAAAAACGCCCCGCTCAAATTAGCACCGCTCAAGTCAGCTTCTCTCAAATCGGCGCCCTCAAGGTTACTTTCACACAAAAATGCGCCTCTCAAGTTGGCTTTTCTCAGACTCGCTCCGCGCAGTTTAGCCTCGCTTAGATTGGCTTTTTCGAGGTTTGTATTGTCCAAGCAAGCATCTATGAGGTTGGCTTCCATCAGGTTTGCGGCGTACAAGGAAGCTCCCCTCAAATTAACACCAATCATTTTGGTGTCGCTCAAGTTGGCGTTTTCCAGGTTGGCCTCCATCATGTCAGCTCCTGTTAATCTCGCAAAAGTTAGATCGGCTCGGCTTAGGCTAGCCCCATTTAGTTTGGTCATCACCAGGCAAGCATTCTTGAGGTTGGCACCTATTAAGTTTGCCCCCGTTAGGTTGGCAAAAGCCAAATTGATTTCTTTGAGATTTCCACAAGCTAGATTAATATGCATTAGGAAAGCTTCTCGCAAAGAAGCCTCTTTCAAGTTTGTTTCATGAAAATTTCTTTCTCCGGCTGCGTATCGCTTGAGAAGTTCATCAGCATTCATCTCGCCAGCCTCCTAGGTTTTACTTACAATCATACTACTGACAGTACACTTGTAGCAACAAAAGATTTTTAAAGTTTCTGTGTGATTTTTTAACTCCTCGAGTGCCGATCGAAACAAATGCTTGGCAGGCGTTAGCCTCAAAGTCCATAAAGAAAATATATTCTCCGAGCGCTAAAAAACTAGCCTACTGACAGTACACTGTAGCAACCAAAGATTTTTAAAGTTTCTGTGTGATTTTTTAACTCTTCGAGTGCCGATCGAACAAATGCTTGGCAGGCGTTAGCCTCAACGTCCATAAAGAAAATATATTCTCCGAGCGATCGTTTAGTCGGTCTAGATTCAATCCGACTTAAATTAATACCACGACTGGCAAATACTTGCAAAGGTTTTACCAGTGCTCCTGGCATATTGGCTGGTACGCTAAAAGCTAGTGAGGTATGGGTGCAATTAGACGGTGAAGCATTGAGGAGCAACTTAGCAGCAGATTTTGTGGTGGATTTAATGGATGAGCGCTCCGCTGGTTCTACGTTGGCGATTTCTCCAACACTCGTGCTGAGTACCCAAAATCGAGTGTAATTATCGGGATAATCATTAATGGGGTGAGCTAACACTGGCAAATTGTAAAGTTCAGCCGCTCTTGGTGAAGAGATCGCGGCTACATTTGTATCTTCCAGATATTGCAACGCTTCCGTGGTTGAATTCGCCGGAATCAATTGAGCTGAGGGAATAAACTGCCCCAACCATAACTGACATTGAGCTAGCGCTTGCGGATGAGAGTAAACTTTTTGAATCTCGTTAAAATTTGTAGCATTAGACACCAGCGCGTGGGAAATTGGCAAAACTAAGGCGTGTTGAATCCGGAGTTGATCGAGTCGCCACAGTGTATCTAGGGTGACAGTCACGCTGCCTTCGATCGAATTTTCGACAGGCACAACTGAATAGTCAACCTGCCCGAAGGCCGATGCCTCTAGCGCCTGGGAAATGGTGGAATAAGGACACAGGGTACATTCAAAGTTAGTTTCTTGGCTCAACCAATTGACATAAGCTAGAGCCGCTGTTTCTGCATTTGTACCAACAGGGCCCAGATGTGCGATCGAAATTTTCATTTAGAGGCTATTTTAGGTTACAAATGTTTGCTTTACTCTCATCAGCTAGCAAGTATGATGAAAAATTAGCGATGTCCCGAAAGCTTTTATCAGTGATTTCTCGGATGAAATTGCTGAGTCCGCGACAAGCGTGCGCGACTTATATCACGTTAAAAAACGTGATAGTTTATTAAGATATGCTATAGAATCCTATACTTTGATATTTTCTCATGTATACCCGCTTTAATGCTTGCCAATCCGTTGAGATCGCCGTACCAGAGGAACGGGTTCCCATTCAACATTATCTGCGCCAGCCGAGGCGACTGGTGAACGCCCTCGTCGATCAAAGTCGCACAGAGCAGCTAACCGATGACTGTTTCCGGCTGAAAATGCGGCCGTTACAATTTATGATGCTGAGCATTCAACCCACAGTAGACATGAGGGTGTGGGCTGAGTCGGACGGCACAATCAATTTGGAGTCCGTCGCCTGCGAAATTCGTGGCGTGGGTTATATAAACGATCGCTTTGCTCTCAATCTCAAAGGACAGCTTTGTGTAAACCAAAGCAGCGGGGTAGCATACTTGAAGGGAAAAGCGGATTTGGAAGTGCAAGTAGAGTTACCGCCACCGTTTTGGCTGACGCCCAAACCAATTTTAGAAACAACGGGCAACGCTTTGCTCAAGAGCGTACTGGTGAGCGTCAAACAGCGCTTGATGTCTCAGTTGCTCTCGGATTACCGCCGGTGGGCAAGCAATGAAACTGAGGTAATATCGATCAATCTCCCCCAAATCTTATCTTTAGAAGGGTGAGATCCTACTAGAGAAGCTGTTAATTAATTTATAGGCATATTTAGGCAAAAATCAGGCCAGTTACCGAAAAATTAATTAGTTAGATAATCGAATTGCCTACCTTGAGCTTTGTTTGAGTTGGCTTGCAGGGATACATAGCTGCTTGTCAGTCAAGATCGATTTGAGTGAGCCCTCCCTGTTCATCGTCTTCGATGATTCCCACACCCCGAGGCCCTGCTGTTGACCTGTCTTTTGAAACTTCGTCCTTTTGGCGGAGTTCGCGCTGCGGTGGCCTGGTTATTTTGCCCGGTTGAGTCGTTGCGCCCACGCGAATCCTGATTTTTGGTCCGGAATTGCCCAAGCGAATTGTCATCCCGTCCACAACTGGCACCTGAGCGATCGGTCTATCATCTACATAAGTGCCGTTAGCACCAAAATTAATAATTTTCCAGGCATTCCCGTGATTCCACAGCTCTACGTGGTGGCGGGAAACTACTGCGCTGTAAATAATTACATCATTGTCGTTCGATCGACCGATCCGAACCACCGGTTCTGATTCAAAACACCAACTTTGAACCGGGACAGACTGGATAGGATGTAACAGAGTTAAGGTAATCACTGATGTTTTGACACTCCGCCGCCAGACAGAAAGGGGGATGCTTCCAGATAGATTTTTTGGGATAAAACCGCAAAAAATTTGATTTTTAAAGGCGCGGTGAGTGCGCCACTATTCCTTCGCTGTGCCATAAAAGTTGAACTTTTGGCTGCTTGAGGCATTTGAACAAACTTTTGATCGTTAGCTTTTCGTGCCGACGCAATTTTTTGGTGTCGGAGGTAATAACCAAACACGCTGTTATTAATCTGGTGAACTTCCCAGTAATTGACAGCCGTCTCAACCGCTTGATTCATTGGGCCTGGGATGGAGAGCTTGCCCCGATGGGTGAGCCGCTCAATTCGATCGGCCAAATAACCCTTTTCCCGCTGATGAACCAGAGAATTTAACTCAGACCCGCGGTGGTTGCACCGCTGATTGGAGTTCTCGATTTGGCGACAGTCAACGATCGACGAATCGCTGTTGGTGGAAACTGAAGTTAACCAATTATTAATGCTGGGGTCTTTAGATAAAATACTTGTGGGTTGTATCAAACAGCATAGGTCTTTTTGAGTTGCTAACATTTTCCTTTTTGATGCGACACTTTTAAAATACAATGCTTTGAGGATCACTGCAATTCTGAGGGAGAACGCCTCAATCTCCTAAACCGAAAATACAGATTGACCTTCCTCGCGCGCGCCGCCCCCACAAGGCGATCGGCAATTAGTCTCCGGGCGATCAATAAGGCAAAACTTCAGCTCAAATCCGAATCGGGCGGCTCCGGGTCTGGTTCTGGCGGGGCAGATTCATGCCTTTGCCGCTTCAACTCTGCAACTTTTTCTTGAGCTACATCCCTGACTTCTAGAGCTTTATCTTGGAATTTTTCCGCCAGACTTTGAGCGCCCCGCTTCACGCCTGCCACATTTTTGAGAGTTCTGTCGAAATCTTCGTGTAAAAACTCTGCTACGAGACCGACTTTTTTGTGCAGTCCCTCCGCGTACTGCTGGGGTTCCGATACTGCTGCTTCAGACACGATCGCCCGCTTGCTGCCGATCGTCGAAATAGCTGCCATCGGTAGCAAGTAAATCCCGTCTAAAACGCCGCGCCAGCCGCTCGATTTAAACAAGTAGTAGAGCACTGTACCCGTCCGGACATCAAATAGGTAGTCAACCACCGTACCTGCCTTATTCCCGGAGTCGGTGAGAACCTCAAGCCCGATCGGACAAACAGCTTGTTCCGGCTGATCCAATTGGGGCAGTTCCGGGTTAATGGTGACAAAAATATTTTCGCCCACCGTATCAACTTGCGCCCAAGCGAACCAGCGTTTTTTGTTGCCCAAAAGTCCTGACTTGCAAGTAAAGCCGATCGTCCGCTGGGAGTGAGGATCGAGCCAAAGCCGATCTACCCTGCCGACCTCTTCCGCCGTTTTGCGGTCGATCGTCCGGCGGTTGAGCAGTTCGCTGCGCCTAACAATCTGTTGTGATTTACTCATAAATAAACTCCTGAGTGCCGCGATCGTGAAAAATGTCGATCTTCCAAAGATCCCGATTTAATATTCTTCTTCCGAATAATTGCGACTATTCTCTGCCTCCGTTAACTCCTCCTCTTCCCTGGAAGTACCAACTTCTTGTTGCTCGGGAATAGGAATAGTGGTAATGTGCGCGCCGCCGGAAGGATCGTGAATTGCCTTAGCATCCCTTGGCTTGACGCTAACAACTCCTAACTGGACTGAGGACTGATGCGGGCCGACGTTGATTTGAATTTTCGGACCCGAGCGAGCCAAGTGAACGATCAGACCGTCCACAACGGGAACCTTAACGATCGGCTTACCATCGAGGTAAGTGCCGTTGGTACCTAAATTGATCAGTTCCCAAGTTATGCCGCTGCGCCGCAATTCGATGTGGCGACGAGAAACCACAGCGCTAAAAAGAACGACGTGGTTTTCCGTTGATCGCCCGAGCCGGACGACCTGCTCGTCTTCAAAGGTCCAACTGCGGACGGGTATAGACTGGAGTGGATGTAGCAAGGTCAGCTTAATCACATTGGCAGCATTGAGTTTTGGTAGAGCCCCTCAAGATGCGATTTTAGATTTTAGACTTTCGATCGCCCAATCCAAACTCGATCTAAGAGATTTGAAATAAAAACGTAACCAGGTCTCCTTTGCCCAGAGATATGCGGTCTCCCGGTCGCAACCTGTGTCGGTTTCCCTGAGGCAACGGAGTATTGTTGACGTAAGTGCCGTTGGAACTGCCTACATCTTCTAGATAGCAAGCATCTCCCTCCACCCGGAGATTTGCGTGTACCCGAGAAACTATCTCAGAATTAGCAAATCCGGAAACATCAATATCCGGCGGCACTAAGTCATTTGGCTTGCCTATGTGAACCACAGACAGACTGTGAGGCAATTCCATCGGCGTATTTGTCTGAACGTGTAGCAGTCGCGCCGACTGCTGTTGCAGTTGAGTTTTAGCTACACCTGGCTGTGGGCCGCGCACCGGGGGAGAGGTATTTACTGGTGTTGCCACCGATTCAGTTGTAACAGGAACCGAGGGCGAAGGCGGAGGATCTGGAATCGTAGGAATGCTGGGGGGAATTTTTTCCAAGTTGGGCCCCTTATTTAGGGTAACTAGAGGTTCCATTGCCATCAGGGGTTCGGTTGGCGCTAAATCCGGCGCCCGTGACGATACCACTGTCGGACCCACAGGCGAGGGGGACGGTACTTTCACCTCAACTTCTGGAACGAAGGAACCCGGACGCAAGTTAAAGCCACACTGACCGCAAAATGCTGCATCTGTCTGAACTGCTGCACCGCAGTTCGAGCAACTTGCGGTAACAGGTAAAGGCGTGTAGCAAGCCTCGCACTGGCTGGCCCCGTCGGGGTTCTGGTGATTGCAATTGGGACAGACAATCATCGATTTCTCCTTGCTATCGGCCAGATTTTCAAATCAGCCTCATAAAACTACTGGTGTATATGGTCAAATTTTAACTTTAACCGCCACAATTCTTATATTGCTTCCCTAATACTAGGAACTGAGCTGACGCCGTGACGTTCGCGGTGATGGGCTTGATTGAGTTGGTGATACTGCTGACTGTGTTGGCACGCTTGCGGATCTGTCTGCTATTTTACGGAGGAGCCAGCAGCCGCATCGAGCAGCCACCAAAGTTCGCCGAATGGTTGAACGAGTCTGGCTGGATAGGTCATTTCGTCGGCTGCGGGGGCAAAAATTTGAGCCAGGGCGGGTTGTTTGCTAGCTCCTGCGACCATGAAGATGACGCACCGGGCGTGATTGATTAAAGGGACTGTAAAGGTGATGCGGGGTTGACCGTCTTTGTTGCCGACAGTTACTAGGGCGTCGCGGACTTGCAAGGCTGCTGTGCCGGGAAATAGAGAGGCTGTGTGGGCGTCGTCCCCTATGCCCAATAGAATGATGTCGAAAGCAGGAAACTCGCCATCGGATACTTTGAAGAACTGCTGCAATTCGATTTGGTACGCCGAGGCGTCGGCTGCGGGGTCGCCGGCGCCTGTGGGCATGGGGTGGATGTTGCTGGCGGGGATATTTACTTGATCGAGCCATGCAAGGCGCGCCATTTTTTGATTGCTGTCCGGGTGTTCTGGGGGAACGTAGCGTTCGTCGCCCCAGAAAACGTGAATTTTGTCCCAAGGCAGGTCTTGGGCACAAATCGCTCTGTAGAGCGGTTCGGGTGTGCTTCCGCCCGCTGCGGCGATCGTACAAACTCCGCGTTCTGCTATGGCGGAGGAGATTTTTGACAGGACAATGCCGAGCGATCGATCTATTAATTCTTCCCGATTTGCTAATACTTCTACTATTTTTTTCATCAATTTCCTCTCTCACTTTCCTTGGGTGTTGTTCTGAGCAATTGCCAATTTTGCCTTGACATTTTGCCTTGACATTTTGCTTTCAGGTCCGGAGGCTGACACGCCCGGCAGGCCAGGCACCGCGTCCCATCAAATTTTATCATCTTATCCCCCTTGATTTGAGGAAAGCAAGACATATTTCTACCAGTGCGTTATGGATTTTCACCTGTTGCATTGATCTTTGGCAACTTTCAATCAAAAGTCCGATCGCACCTTGAGCATCTGCGATCCGAGTAAAAAGCGTTTTTTGGGAGTGATCCGGCACAGCATTCGTTACATATAGGGAGACAGACGATCGCACAGGGACAGTAAAAGCAAAACCGATATGCTCCCGATCGCACTTACCGCGGGACAGCAAAAATAATCAAGATCGATGTGGTAGACTAGGAAAAATAGTTTTAAATCTGCAGGCTCGGATGGAAGCAAAACTATGTCAAGTTTTAAGCGATTTACATCTGTCCGTTATCTGATAGCGCGGTTGCGCCACTGGACGCAACCGGCGGTTTGGGCTCCGCTAGCCGTGCTGTGTGCGGGGGGGGTATTTATCTGGGAGGTCTCTGTAAATCCAGAAAGGTTGAGCATAGATGGCGAAGAAGAAGCAGCCTCAAACAATTCAGGTTCGCTGCCGGGGCTGTCTGCAGAAGATAGCGCCATTGCGGCGGAAATCGACAGCTTACCAGTGCTAGTCAATCAGTTAAATGGCTCTACTTCTTCTAAACTGAACTTGTTAAATTCATCAGTAGTAAAAAGCCAAGGTTTATTCGAGGAAATTAGCGATCGGGGCCCCGGAATTCCTCAGCCATCTTCAACCCCCAAGCGGGTGGCAAGCAGCAGATTGTTGCCCTTGCCAAATTTAGCAAATCCTGCTGTCGGGACCGCAAACAATAACCCGCAAAATTCCAGCTTGCCAAGTTCAAACGTCACATCAGCTTTGAGTTTATTTGGCAGTGGGGGACTGATGTCCGAGATAAAAACGATCGAGCCTGAGTCTGGGGGTAGAGCGACAGCAACTTTATCCCAGGCGTCGAGTGGTGCTAATTCAGGCAAACAAAGCGAAAATTCTCTTCCTTTGAGTCCGCTGCAAGCAGCTATGAAAAAATACGTCGTTACTAACACGAAGGCAACGGCGGCAGCGGCTCAGAAAACTGCCGACTCGGCTAAATTGCTCGATCGACCGGCCCGGGCTCCGGCTGCGGCAAATGCGGAAAATTTGCTCCCAACGACCGCTACAGCTCAAACTGGAGCAAATCCTGTGAATGTTCCCGCAGCACTTCCCTCACTTCCGGGTTCGACAAATACTGCGATCAAGGAATCTCTTGAATTCTTAAACCCGACACCTACAGTCACTGAATCATTTGCTGGGTTAAATTCCAGAGTACCGAACCTCCCCGAAATTAATGCAGGGGCTGCAACGGTGGCTTTGCCGAAAAATCCCTACCAAACTAATTTATCTGGTTCCGGCTTCGCACCAGAAGTTCAACCTGCTGCACTTCCAGTCGCCACACCTTCGCCAATACCTCTACTTCCCAATGTCGGACAGTCCCCCTTTCCGAGTGCGACCCCAAGCAAGATAATTAGCCCTCAATTCTCTCCTAATTCAGCGAATTCTGAATTTCAACCATCTCAATCTAGTCAGCTTAAGTTGCCCGACCCGCCTAACTTTGGAGTTGTTCCCCAAAACACAAATCAGGGCGTGCAGCAAATGCAACCGCAACCTTTTTCTACACCCCGTTCCCTGACTCCGGGACGCTACATTGGCGGCGGCGAAATCAATACTTTTGGTAATCCTTAAATATAAGGAAGTTCGGCAACGAAAACGATATTACCAATTACCCATTCCCCATGTTATTAGTAAAACTTACCTAGAAGCAGCCCGCACCAACAACAATCCCCCGATTCCCAAGCCAAACACGATCGGCAGCCAAGCTGACAGAATCGGAGTCAAAACAGCTTTCACGCCCATAGAACTGGTGATGAAAGAAAATACGTAGTAAGCAAAAATCACAACTACGCTAATACCAAAACTCGTTCCTCGACCGGAACGGCGCGGTTGAGTTCCCAAAGCGGCTCCCACTAAACCAAATACCATGCACACGAAAGGAAAAGCATATTTTTCTTGAATTCGCACCTGTAATTTGCGAATTTGCGGTTCGTCGCCACTGTTTTTAATGATCTCCAAACGCTCTAAAGCTTGGGCAATGTTCATTTCCTTGAAATCCCGCGCTCTAGCAGCTAAATCTAAGGGCGTGCGGGGGAGTTGCAACTGCTGGTGTTGAAACCTAACTATATTGCGGTAAGAGCCGTCAGGAGCAACTATATAAGCGGTTCCGTTGAAAAAATCCCAGGTATTTTCTGAGGGATTCCAAGTAGCTGATTCTGAAGAAACGATTTGATTGAGGCCTGGGGTGGAGCGATCGATAATTGTTAAACCTTTCATTCGCTGGCCGTCAAACTGTTCTGCATAAAAAAAGCGGGCCAGGGTTTCGTCGCCACCTTTTTCTGGTTTGCGAAATTCTGTGTAGATAATATTTCTATCTTGAAATATCGGTTTTTCTCGCTTCAGGGCTCTGTCTAAAGTCTGAGTAGCTCTGTAGCTGGCGGCGGGTACGACTAACTCTTGCAAAGCAAAGGTGAAGCCGGCAACAATTAAACTCATAATCACTGCGGGCAGTATCAATCGGTAAACGCTAACTCCGCAACTGCGGAGGGCGATGAGTTCGCTGTCGCTGGACATTCGGCTGTAGGCCATTAAGGTTGCTAGCAGCATTGACATGGGGAAAGCCAATACTACGAAGTAGGGAATTTGCAGGAGAAAAATTTCTATGGCGGCGCTGTAGGGGAGGCCGGATTCTGTTACTCTGCGGACTAATTCAAATAAGGCTCCAACTGTGACGGCGACGGATGTAAAGAGTCCGACGCCAAAGAGAAATGGCCCGATTAGTTCTTTGGTAATGTACCAGTCCATTACTGAAATTCTCGGCAGCCAGTTGATGGGATTCAAAGAATTGGATATTGCTATTTTCATAGTGGCGCGTTGTCGCAGATTGCTCCTCAATCTAACATCTAAAATCTCAAATTCGACCGTTTGCCGAATGCATTCAAAAGACTATCGCACGAAGCTGTCGCCTAAGTAATACTGCCGCACTAAAGGGTTGCTGTAGAGTTCTTCTTCAGCCCCGGAGGCTAAAATTTGGCCGTCTCGCATGATGTAGGCTCGATCGGTAATTTCGAGGGTTTCTCGGACGTTGTGATCGGTGATGAGGATGCCGATTTTGCGATCGCGCAGTTTAGCAATAATGGTTTGAATTTCGTCTACGGCGATCGGATCGACGCCTGCAAACGGTTCGTCTAAAAATAGGAACATCGGCCCGTCTCGCCCTGCGGCTAATGCTCTGGCCAGTTCAGTCCGCCGCCTTTCTCCCCCAGAGATTTGAATTCCCAAACTCGATGCTATTTTTTCTAAGCGAAATTCTTGCAACAGGAAATCGACTCGCTCGCGCCATTCCCAGCGCGGCACTTGAGTTTGTTCTAGGACTAACAAAATGTTGTCGCGCACGCTCATGTTCCGGAAAATGCTTGCTTCTTGAGCCAGATAGCCAATTCCCAAATGTGCTCGCTGGTGCATCGCCAATTTAGTGATGTCTAAATCATTTAGCCAAACGGTGCCTTGATTTGGTTTTTCTAATCCGGTTGCTATGTAAAATGTTGTGGTTTTGCCGGCACCGTTGGGGCCGAGCAGTCCTACTATTTCTCCTTGGGCTACCGAAAGGTTGACGCGACTGACTACATTGCGTTTTCCGTAGGATTTGTGAATATTTTCGAGTACAATTTTCATTTTGCTCCCGGCAACCTCTACAAGCTAAATTTTAGACTGCAGCTTTGTGCGATCGAGTCTCAAGTTGATATTTTACAATCTCCATCCGTTGAAATTGCAAAAAAAGAAATTTCGCATCTATCCCAAGTAGTATGTTTTTACCGATGCGAAATTTCGCTGCCACCAGCTATTTTTACCTGGGAGCTGTTCGGGGGCTTGCGGGAGGTTTAACAGCGGGCTGAGGATTTACTGGGGGACGTTCGGAGCCAACTGCATTTTGGGCTGCTGCATCTTGCTCTGGGGCAACCAGATAGACCGATTCTACCTGTCCTGGGTTGTCCGGCAGGGCAATAAACCGCCCTTCGTCGATGAGGTATGTTATGGTTTCACCGCGCAGGCTGTTGCCCTGCTGCAAAACGTAAACATCTCCGCTGAGAATGATCCGGCGCTCGCGGCTGAAGTATTGAGCTTGAGCTGCGGTTGCTTGTATTTGGCGGGCTGGATAGTTGATTTGGACGTTGCCGCGGGCTGTCACGATGCCGGTTTTGGAGTCGGCTTCTTGAATGTCCGATCGCACACTGAGAGTGCGGGGCGGTCCGGCTTGCGGGTAAGTGGGAGAGGCGATCGCGCCTGCCAGAGTGAGGGGCAACAGCAGCGATAATCCTTTGAATATTCGGGAATTGAGCAGTTTAGCGGAGGGCATCATAAGCTTGGAGCCTCAAAATTTTTGAAATTGCTGAAGCGCATTATCTCCAGTTAGGTATTTTATCTTAACCGTCAGAAAGATTTTCGTGAGGTCGATCTATTGACCCGAGAGTCTCAACCAATTATCCTAGCAAGACAACCGCGAATTTTATTGGCTGTTTTGCTGAGTGGCTGGAACTGTCTTGACCGGGAACGGGCAAGATGCTCGTTCCACAGCAAATCAATCTGCTTGTGCAGCGGGCAAGAAAGCCAGCCCTCCTCTGTCTAGAGGCAAAGTCTGCTGCCCACCCTAATACAAACATTTATTTAACGTTTATTTAACTTTTTGGTACTTTGATAATTCGCGGCAATTGCAAGCCTGCGACTTCTGTACCTGTTACAAGCGGCACAAATTCTGCTACTTCTTCCGGGCCCGCTTGTTGCAAAGCGCTCAAAAGTTTAGCACTTTGTCCGAGCAAGTCTTCAACGGCAATTCCGGAATAACTCGGCTGATAATAACTGAGCCGATTTATTCCTTCTCCCAGCAAGATTACTGCCCCGCGCCAGTTGTGATTTCCTAAGTGATAAAGCGCGACGGCTATTTGCAATATTCCCTGATAAAACCTTTTTTCCGGCTCGCTGGCTTCCATCCACAAAGCCTCTAAAGTATCGTGACAAGCGTAAAATTCTTGGCTGTTAAACTGTTCGATACCTTGCCAAAAGTCGAGCGGGATTTCCTCTGTCATTGGATTGGAGATGGGGAATTTTCGATTGCGGATATGTGTTTGAGTAGGCGGCGATCGATTTTTGGTAAATAGCTAAGTCTTAAAAATAGGAAAAATAACGACCTGTTTTCAAAACTATTGCCTTTTCACGACCGCCTACTTAACCGATTACATAGTGTCTCTGACAGCTTGAATCTGATCCATTCCTATTTCCTGATTAGTTCCAGCGAAATCGTTATCTGGCGTCAGAAATAACATACAGTGACACTCTTTGCGCTCGCGCATGGGAATGCAGGGACAGTTCCAGTAGGCGGCTTTTACTTCGGCTTCTTTATCTTCGTAATGGCGACAAGGGCATAAAGGAGCACCTAGTTCATCCTTGTGTTTTGCTAGTCCTTCTATCACGACAGCAGTGACGGAAGGCTCGGAACAAAAGTATGTTCCCGTTCGCTTGGCATAGGTTTCGGAGAAATTCTTCATCGCCTCCAAAGTTTTTTCGTTGGAGAGTTTAGATTTTTCTGTTGTGTTCTCTGTTGTGTTCATAGTTTAGGATCGGAGTTGAGGATGCTACGAGCTTTTAACAATTGTAGCGCAGTATGTGATTTTAAACACTTGTATATTTCTGTTTACTTACAAGGAGGAAAACCTTGACAAAGATTGAGTTTTAGGTTGTTGGTTTTTTACTGGTTTTTGTCTATCCTGGAGGGCGCGGGAAACTGGCTGCAGACCCGGTTTTTGAAGCAGCCAAAAGATTTGGGCGATTGAGTACCCTCAACAATCATCCCCCAAAGGGGATAAAAATCGGATAAGATAGCACAGCCCTGTCCCTGTTAGTGACATCTGATGGCAACTTCTCCGAACCGCACCCGCACCCGCGATCGAAAAACTCTTCCGTCTGGGCTGATGTGGCCGGCTGACACCGAGTTAGTCGGATTAGTGTTTGAATTGACTCCCGGCGCTGCTAGCTATCTGTACGCGCAGTATGCTATAGGTTTGCACGCTTGGTTTTTAGGTCAAGTACACCAAACTGACCCGGATTTATCGAAACTTTTGCACGATGAACAGTCAGAAAAAGCCTTTACTATTTCGGGATTGGAAGGTGATTTGCTCCCCGGTGGCAAAGAATTTCAGCTTTTGGGCGATCGAATTTATCGCTGGTACGTAACAGGACTTTCAAAGCCAGTAGTGCAGTGGCTGAGTCAGTGGCTGCAAAATTTGCCCGAAGAGATAGATTTGCGAAATTCTCCCCTGCTAATTCGCTCTTGGGATATTGCTTTTGAGCCTACAACTTACCAGCAATTATTAACAGCAGAACCCCCTTTTTCGCCAACCATCAAGCTTACTTTTGTGACTCCTACAAGCTTTCGTAGCAAAGGCCATCACTTCCCTTTGCCAGTTCCAGAAAATGTTTTTCACAGCTATTTGCGCCGCTGGAATAACTTTTCGGAAGTAAATTTTGACCAAGCAGAATTTTTGAATTGGATTGATGAAAATGCAATTATTAGCCGCCACAAATTGGAGTCGCAAAAGGTAGCGGCGGGTAAAAAAGGCATGGTAACGGGATTCACTGGGGCTGTGGAATTTGGGCTAGGGCGATCGGCTCACAATCGCCCTGATTTTGTACAATTATTTTATGCTTTGGGGCGGTTAGCGCCTTATTGCGGTACTGGCCACAAAACAACTTTTGGATTGGGACAAACGCGAGCACAGTGGTTGACAGAAGCGCTACCTGAAGTGTCGATACAAAGCGTATTGGCGGCGCGAATAGATGAATTGACACAGAAGTTTATGGCGCACAGAAAGCGTACAGGTGGAAGTCGCGCTGCTGAGATTGCTGAAACTTGGGCGACGATTTTGGCGCGCAGGGAATTGGGGGAATCTTTGTTTGATATTGCTGCTGATTTGGAAATGCCTTATGAAACTGTGAAAACTTACGTGAAGTTGGCAAGAAGGGCTGTGAAAGTGGATGATTAGCGCGAATTTGTTGACTGTTTACTGGTTCCCAGGCTCTGCCTGGTAACACATATCCGGAGGCTCTGCCTCCAATTTTCCTCCGCAAGTGAGGCAGAGCCTCTAAACATCGATTCCCAGGCAGAGCCCGGGAACCCGTTAAATTTGTTGACTGTTGACTGTTGACTGTTGACTGTTGAATGATGACTACTGACTACTGACTAATGACTCTTAGTGAATAGGTATATGTCATCTCGCTGATATTTTAGTTGAAATTGAGGGGTGTTTTTTAGTTTAGTTACTAGGTTTTTAACAAATTCTCGATCGCTCATCCAGCCAGGATATCTGAGGTTCAGCAATACATAATCAAATTCTGCGAGATTTGCAGGCGACGCGTGAGCCTGAGTTAATTTTACTACAGGGCGGTGCGCTAAGTGCGGAGCAATCTGAGCAGTTGTTAAAACACTGCCTTTGGTTTCAACAAGAGAAATTGCCTCTTTGGTAGCTGGCAAAGTGTCGAGCCCATTTACATAAATAGTCCAAAAATAGCCGTATTTCGCTAAAGCTAAGAAAGCAATCAACGACCAAATTACAATGACTCTAGGCAATGGATAATTAGGAAGTGGCAATCTATCAAATATTGTCTTTCCCTTTTGCTGATTGCTATATGCTAAACTGGAAATTACGGCAACCAACAAAAACGGCAATATCGGCACAGAATATTGATGAATTAAATCGCGCTGAGCGGGGATATCGGAAAGAATATTCATCGCCAACATCGGCACAGCACTAATTAAAGATGACAGATGACGCGGGGACAGCCACCAAATTACTGGTAATAGCAATAAGGCTAAATATTCAAAAGTTTCTAAAGAAAACACACGCTCTAAAACTAGATTTGGTTTCACTATTAAATTAATAGCAATTTCAAAAACAGAGTTTCCCAAATATTGATATCGCCCGATTCCCGCGTGTTCTCTTCCCTGATTAAAATACGGTATAACTGCCTGAGTAGCTACTAGGAACCAACCCGCGCCTAGAAATAGAGCTATGAGCCCACAATTGCGTTTTTTGTCAAAACACAACAGCCACAAACCCATCGCAGCCACAGTTAAAGATAGCACGGCTTTGCACATCAAAACTAATACAATAGCAGCACAAAACCACAAGGTTTTATTCAGTCTCGCGGCTAAGATTGCTGCTAGCAGTGCTGGTAAAGCAATTACTTCTGGGTGGAAGTCGAAGAGATTGACATTAAATACTAATGGATACAGGAGGTAAATACAGGCGATAGCCCAAGATATGCTATTATTTAATCCGGCTTGACGTGCCAAACTCCAACTCGGCCAAGCACCTAAAGCTAGGGAAACAGCTTGCACTAAAAAAAGCCAGTGAACATCGGGATATATTTTGTAAAGTAAAGCTAGTGGATAGAAAATAAAAGCGGCGTGATCGCCCCAAATATTTATTGCCATTAAAGAGGAAAATGGCGTTTGATTTTGGGAGATTAAATAAATTGCTTGGTCAAAAATTGCTAAGTCGAATGCAGTTGACTGAAACAAAGCGTGCCGCGCGCTGCTGGCGGTAAATAAGACTATCGTTGTCACGACAATCATTAAAAATACTGGATGAGATTTTAGGGATTTTAAAGTTACCATTTTATTGGTTTAATCAGCGATTCGTTTAAATAGCAGAACTTGGTTTTTTTGATAAGTTAAGTGAAAATCTGGAGAGTTTTTAAGTTGATTTGCTAAGGTATCACCCAGTTTTTCAGTATCAGGCCAGGGATGGCGCAGGTTTAATAATATGTATTGAAATTCAGCTAAATTTGTTTGGGGCGAAATTTGTGAAAGCAATTTTACTATTGGGCGGTGGGCAAAGTGAGGGGCAAGTCTATTATCTGTTAAAATACTGCTTTGGGGTTGAACTTGTGCGACTGCTTCGCGTGTAGCTTGCCAGGTATCTAGTCTATTTAGGTACAAATAAAAATCTTTATATTCGCCCAGAAATAGGAAAATTACTAACGACCAAATTATCATAATTCTCGGCAATTGAATTCCTAGCCGGAGTTGAGAAACTCGGAAATTCTTAAATGGAAAATTGGCAAATTTGCTATGGGGAAATTTGGGCAAATTTACAGAGGTAAAAAACTGTTGCTTATTTGCTTTCTCATCTTCCTTATTTCCTCTTGCTTCCCTCTTCCTTGTTTCTTCCTTCGCTATCACTGCTAACAATAAAAATGGAATTACAGGTACTGAATACTGGTAGGCTAAGCTGCGTTGAAATGGCAAGTCAGAGAGGATATTGATGAGCAGGGTAGGGATGGCAGGAATTAGCGCTGTTAGATATTGTATCCGTAGTTTGCCCGAGAAGGGCAATAGCAGCCAAATCACAGGTAAGGTGAGGAGAAATAAATATTTGAATGTATCGAAGGAAAGAATTTTTCCTAATACTAACTGTGGTTTTAATATGAGATTGATGATGATTTCTAGTACGGATTGACCTAAATAGCTGTAGCGCCCGACTCCAGCGACTTCGCTGCCGCTAAAGAAGGGGATGATTTTCTGGGAAGCTATCAAAAACCAAGCTGCACCGAGCAAAAGTGCGATCGCCCCGTACCGTTGCTTTTTTTCGCAAAAAAACAGCCATAAACCAATAGCAGCAACGGTTAGAGACAAAACCGCTTTGCAACTCAAAACTAACAGAATAGCGGTACAAAACCACACAATTTTATTTAAACGCGCCGCCAAAATTGCTGCCAAAAGTGCAGGTAAAGCGATTACTTCCGGGTGAAAATCAAATAAATTGATGTTAAATACCACCGGATAGAGCAAATAAATCAATGCGATCGCACGGGATTGTTCTTGATTCAAACCTGCCAAACGCGCTAAACTCCAGCTAGGCCAAGCGCCCAGGGATAATGCAACTGCTTGTACCCACAGCAGCCAATGCACATCCGGGGAAATTTTGTACAGCCAAGCTAGCGGATAATAGATTACCGCTGCGTGATCGCCCAAAATATGAATCCCCATTAAAGAAGAAAAAGGCGTTTGGTTTTGGCTGATTAAGTAAATTGCTTGGTCAAAAATTCCCAAATCGAAAGCAGTTGATTGGAATAAAGCGTGCCGTAAACTGCTACACAAAAAGAAAATTGCCGCAGCAGTAGCGATCGCCCAAACCAAACTCGACGGTAGCTGCGATCGACCTTCCTCTCTATTTTCGGCTATCGAGACACTGATCTCCTCACGGTCATCAGCAAAATTTTCCCTATTCTCCATGAAATCTGGCAGTAGGTGGTCACTCAAAATATGATTCCGTCGAATGTGCTTTCCACGCAATAGTTAAGCAATAATTTTCATCCCCGCAATCGTAATATTAGAATAATCCACAAAACATTAAAAAATTGTGAAAGCACTAACTCTTCTCGGCTCTACAGGCTCCATCGGCACTCAGACTCTGGATATTGTAGCTCAATACCCCGAGCAATTTCGGATTGTCGGGTTAACCGCCGGACAAAATGTAACCTTGCTGGCCCAGCAAATTCGCCAGTTTAGACCGGAGATTGTCGCGATTTGCGACGAAGATAAATTACTGGAATTGAAGGAGGCGATCGCAGATCTCGACCCTCAACCTATTTTACTTGCTGGCGAGTCAGGCGTTGTCGAAGTTGCCAAATATGGCGACGCTCAAGCCGTCGTCAGTGGCATAGTTGGCTGTGCCGGTTTGCTACCAACAATTGCGGCTATCAAAGCAGGCAAAGATATTGCCTTAGCCAATAAAGAAACATTAATTGCAGGGGGCCCCGTTGTCAACCCCTTAATCGAAAAATACGGCGTTAAACTATTACCGGCTGACTCGGAACATTCGGCAATTTTTCAGTGTCTGCAAGGCTTACCTGCTGGAGGGTTGCGGCGAATTATTCTCACTGCTTCGGGGGGTTCTTTTCGAGATTTGCCGATCGACAAATTAGCAGCAGTAACAGTAGCCGATGCTTTGAAACATCCGAATTGGTCGATGGGGCAGAAAATCACGATCGATTCTGCTACTTTGATGAATAAAGGATTAGAAGTAATTGAGGCTCATTACTTGTTCGGGATGGATTATGACGACATTGATATTGTCATCCATCCCCAGAGCATAATTCACTCGTTAATTGAGTTGCAAGACACATCGGTTTTGGCACAATTGGGCTGGCCGGATATGCGATTGCCGCTGCTTTACGCTTTGTCTTGGCCGGAGCGAATTCATACAGATTGGGAACGGCTGGATTTGGTAAAAGCTGGGGATTTGACTTTCCGAGAACCCGACCACGAAAAGTATCCTTGTATGCAGTTAGCTTATGCGGCGGGACGTGCGGGCGGTTCGATGCCTGCGGTGCTGAATGCGGCAAATGAACAGGCGGTAGCGCTGTTTTTGGAGGAGAAGATTCAGTTTTTGGATATTCCGAAGTTGATTGAGAAAGCCTGCGACAAACATCAAGCCGATAACTGTGAAAGCCCTGGTTTAGACGATATTTTGACGGCGGATCGGTGGGCGCGGCAGGAAGTTTTGGCAGAGAGTATGGAATTGGGCGATCGTATTCTTTCGGTTCGCTAATTGTATCAGCAGACTTGCACTTACCCACAAGCCCTAGGAGTGAATTAATTCCCCGTCTCATAGCTAAAGTCGGTTCAAATTGAGATGTTGCACCATTGTCAATAAGTTTTTTATGAACGGGCAAGATGCCCGTTCCACAAGAAAATCTACTCTTTGTGGAACAGGCATCTTGCCTGTTCTTGAGAATGGTGCAAAATGTGAGTTCAAACCAACTGCCCAACCTTAATAAATATTCAGTTTTCTTTGAGAGGACTTTAGCTATGAGACACGGGTTTCCACCCCTGACGGACTAGGCCAAAAAGTGCAAAATATCGGCAAAACCCTATAAAATATTGACCAGACTTTAGTCTTTTATTGACTAACTCCCAGCTTTCGCCGCAAAATCAGCCGCACTCATCTTTTCGTACATTTCAAAAGGTTGGTGAATCCAAGGATTGTCAGCCAAATAATCTACATAATAATCCGGCTTTGCAACAGAACAAGCCTTATACCAGAGTACAGCAGTCCGAATTTCCTGAATATTCTCGCCGTAGCGACTCTTCAGCCAAGTGATACCTTGATCCAAACTAATTCCCGAATCCACCAAATCGTCAACCAGGACAATGCGGCTGCCCAAATTATCGCCCACCATTGTCAAATCGCGGGCAAACTCGATCGCACCCCGGACTTTTCCCTCTGCCCCACCATAGGACGAGGCCGCTAAAATCGCCAGAGGTTTGTCGAAAATCCGCGACAGAGTATCCCCAACCCGCAGCCCTCCCCTCGCCAGACAGACAATTCGATCGAATTTCCACTGAGATTCATCAATTTTTACAGCCAAATCCTCAATTTTTCGATGGTATTCAGACCAAGAAACGTAAAGGTCGCTCATGCCTAATATTATTGAAATATCAAAGGTATTATTAAATATTTTGGGGGAAATGACATGGATGTAGAGGAACTTCTCAGACGGTATGCAGCCGGAGAACGGGTTTTTCACAAAGTAGACCTGAGCGGTGCCGATATGTCAAGGACTAATTTGCGCGATATTGACCTGAGTCAAGCTAGCTTAAAGGGTGCAAGTGCGATGGGTCTCACCCTCTACAGAGCCAATCTGTATCAAGCAGATATCAGCCAAGCCAACCTCTCCCAAGCCAACCTCATGTCCGCTAATTTTGGCGAATGCGAGGCGGTGGAAGCAAACTTGAGCGGAGCCATCTTGCGGAGTGTCCTGCTCAGCGGGGCCGATTTAACGGGGGCCAGTCTCAGGGGTGCAGACATGAGAGATGCAAACCTTCAGCGGGCAATTTTGATTCAAGTTTATGCAGTTAACGCTAACTTGCAAGGTGCAAACTTGACAGAAGTAAAACTTTGCTCCATCAACCTCAGCAAAGCAAATTTAACCGACGCGAACTTAACACAAGCTGACCTCAGCCATGCTAACCTAACTCAAGCAAATCTGAGTTGGGCAAATTTGACCGAAGCAAATCTCGAAAAAGCGGATTTGAAGGGAGCCGATTTGAGCGGAGCTAACTTGAGCTGTGCAAATCTCCATCTAGCAGATTTGAGCGGAGTTTCTCTCAAGGGAGCAAATCTCCGGGGAGCAAACTTGCATCAAGCTTCTTTGCGCGGGACAAATCTGAATGAAGCGAATCTGAGAGAGGCGATGATGCCTGACGGCAAAATCTCTGACTAAATAAGCTGGCCAAATAGAAGTTAAAACCGCAGGGTGCTTGTGGCGCACCCTACATTTAGGCTAATGCCTGATTTTATTAAGGTGATTTAATTCTGCGTTCGTCGGACCGGGCCCAAAAATCGAGACAAGCCCCGGACTCCTGTGGTGGAAAGGCAAAAATTTTAGACTCTTGTTCAATATCCCAGATTCATCTGTGGAGTAAATCTCAAATCTCAAATTGTTCGAGTGAGCGCGACTCGACGGCTCGACGCTCGCGTGACTCGACGCTCGCGCTCGCGGAAGCCTCACGCGGAAGCCTAAAATCTAAAATCGACTGACAGTTCCTGTAGAGAGGAGCGGCAAAAAAATATTTGGGCGAGAATTTAATCTACAACTTTCAGCCAGCCCCGGCGAACGGCGTGGAGCAAGCGGTTGATGGCTGTTTGATCTTCTTCGGTAAGATTGTCATTTAACAGCGCTGTCCTGAGCTGTTGTCGGTGAGTGGGAGTCAGCAGACCTGAGTGATATACCTGAAAGACTAGCTCTGCAATAGTAAATTGAGGTAAAAATGTTTGGGTGATCATCAGTTTTTTTTGTTTTAACTCTCTTTTGATAGTATTGACTTATTTTGCCACTATTTATGTGATTCAACTACGCGAGTAAATGTGATCGATTGGGTTTTGATTAGTGATTTGTGTCAGGGGGACTTGGGGATCGGATTTTTCCTTGATCGCCCTGTAACTCGAAACACAAACCCCGTCCTGATTCCTCGCTTTTGGCAATTCCCAAATCTCTACTTTTTGTTAAGAGACTGTGACAAATAAATTAAGATGTATCTATTTATAGATTACTACAGACTGCTAGGTATATCGCTCGGCTTAATTCAAAGTAAAGCTTTTACGGTGTTTAGAAACCCGCTTTTACGTGCATTTACCTGGTTTCTTGATGTGGGGGTTTTTCCGTGTATCTACTTAATTACCCCCAAAGACGGATACAAGCTTCAGACAGGAGTCGCCCGAGGCCCAAAATTTTAAGCCCTAGTTCAAGCTCCCAGATTCATCTGTGGAGTAAGTCTAAAATCTAAAATCTAAAATCTAAAATCTAAAATCGACTGACTGCTGAGTGCTTCAAATCCCAAATCCCGGCTTCTTCAAGAAACCGGGTTCGAGCTTTTCGATCGCAGTACAATTTTTTTTGAGAGGGTTAATGGAGCGACCTACTCACTTCAATCTTATTGTTGGCAAAGCTTGACAGGAGAGAAAATAAAAATACCGATCTCAACTTCCTGTGTGAGGGGACTAATCGGAAATCCTGACCCATCCGCGGCGGATGGCGTGAAGCAGGCGGTTGGCTGCATCTCGGGCGTCTTGGCTGAGAGCGCTTTCTCCGAGTTCGCGCAGTCCGTGGCTTTCAGTGTGAGTCAGATTGCCTGAATGGGTGACTTGATAGAACAGTTCAGCGATCGCGCGATCGGATTTTAAAGTCAGAGCTTCCATGAAATCTCGTTGAACTCGACTATTCTAATATCGACCATTTGAGAACAGAGTAGGGTGATTGCACTCGACTAAGCTGTGTGATTGTTCTTAGCTCGATTTGTGACCGAAGTCTGGGAGTATACCTCTGTTAAGTCACAGAGAACCAAAGACCTCGATCACATAAGCTGTCATTGCGGTGGTAGCCTCAAGGTTTGACGAAACCTTGAAAAGCCCTGAGCGCAAGACTTTGAGTGTCCCGCGCCGCATCTGAAGCGGGAGTGCGTCCCCTCGATATCGCAGGCTCTGAAGCCCCAGATGTGTGAAACTTTGGATTTTAGACACTTGCAGCTTGCACCCCACGGTCTAAAGTTGCGATCGGCTATCCCCACCCTGAGTTACAATAATTAGAAATACTTCTATCTCCTCTATAGGGAGGCAGGCGGGTAAAAAAATGATAATGATTAGCTACTTTTCGATTGCCTTAATCGTTTTTCTTGTTTGGTTCAAAAGTTTTTGGAACGATACTGCGACATCTAAAAATGACGTGATATCTTGGATAGCCTTAGTAATCGGCCCTCTGGTTTGGCCTGTTGTTCTGCCCGTATCCATTTTGCAAATTACCAGCAAAAATTCTGTTGTACAAACAGCTCAATGCGAGCAAGAAGTATAATAAAGTGTTCAAGTAACTGGCTTAAGCACAGTCGGTTATCTCGTCCTAAATTATCCGGCGTGCATCGCTCCTCGCAGCGAGCTAATCATCTTGTTCATAGTAAAATAAATGCAGCTATAAGGTAGAATTAAATAGAAATTCTGAATCCTAAAACAGTATTTTTTTACCGCTCTAAAATTCTGCCTTCTGCTTTTTTATGCCGCCCACAAACGGATAAGCTGTTCACCATTTAAATCTAAGAGGTTATCTAAGCAAGTATTGGGTTTCAGCCTCTGAAATACGCAGTTTAAATGCTAAACAGCTTATAAATTTCCGACAGTAGTCGCCATCCGCCCTAAATTTTAGACTCTTGTTCAACCTCCCAGATTCATCTGTGGAGTAAATTTCCAATCTCAAATCGTTCGACGCTGGCGCGACTCCACGGCTCGCGCGAGCCGAACGTCTCACCCCAAAGTCTCAAATCGACTGACGCCTACTTTTCTTCTGTCATATCGTGATTTAATGGTGCCACGCAGTCAAAATTGTCAGACCCAGATTGTCATTCAAAATTGTCAGATCCAAATTGTCGGACAGCGACCGCAACATTTTATTACTCAAAAATTACCGGAACCTCAACCAAGCTCAAAATTAATATGCAAAGTAAGACGGTCTGTTGCTGGCAAAAGTATAACTTCAGACATATTTTAGCCTGCCGCTGACCAACTTAAGAATTTTTATTACTTCCGGCCACTGCGCACCATTAATCGAATTAGGAAAATCCTTGCTTGGCGTTGAAAAACAGCTAGGCTCCTTGCCTTACAACCTTTTCCAGCTCGATATCTTCAAATTGTAGGAGCTCTAAACAGGCAATTGTAAAGTTTGTTTGCGCCCAAATTGCCTAACTATTACCACAGTTAGATAGATAATCAAAGGCATAGAATGCAATATGAAACAGGCAACAAAAACTGTTTCAAATCTCAAGTACGACTTAATTTTGGGCGATTGGGCATCAGGAGTTTATAACGCGAGCGAAATTTTTAGAGGTGCTGGATGTTGGGGAACTTCTCAAAAAAAGTGCCGTCACTGTATCCTGATTTGCTATTTGCATAAAAAGTAGGAGTAAAAATGAACGAAGTGTCTGAGAAACCAATTTATAGAATTCTTAATCTAGTGTCGCTGCTAGCGCTGGCCTACTATGCAGCTACTTCCATCAATTATATTTTCGAGAGCGACGATCACCTCTACAGGTATGACATCCAGAGCAATTCCAACGGGTCAACAGCGCAACTACAAGCACACCATCGGAATAAATAGTAGAGCTTTTCTATGAAGGCAGAACCAAAAGTCTGGGAAATTGCTAATCGTTAGTAAGCCGCTCGAAGTTAACAATTAGCCATAAAATATTGACGGAGAAGTTAATATTTTAAGTTACAGCTATTTGTGATCAACTCTACCACAAAAATTAACAATCTAATTGGCTCTAAAAATAGACCACAGTGATCAAACCAGTTCAAAGCATTTTCATCAGTCCTAGCATTAATAGCTTTGCTAATCGCTTCATCAAGAACATTTGAAGTTCAAGCAAGCTGCTTCAGAACGGAGAAATACTTTGATTTTTGACCAATACAACTCGATGGGAAATAAATCCGGCGAGTAGGGAGATAAGAATTTCACTCTCTTCTCCGACAGATTCAATCCAACTTTCTTCGTCTTTTCCTTTAATCTTAAAACGACGATCTCCCCTTCGCGGCTTCGCTGCTATGTCCCCTGTCTCTCGATACCGACGCAGAAAGTTGCGTATGAATGCCAAGCTGACTTTAATTAGTGCTGCGCGTGGTGGTCACAGGAGCAAGTGTTCCTGAACATGAAGCGAACAAACAGGTTCTCTCTTTCGGTCTACCAGATGGGACAAAGGGTTTCACGGCTGTATTTGATCTGGGTCGATGGGGGTGAGGGCGGCCATCCGTTTCTCAAATCGGTGATGGATAGCTGGGGATGGATGATTCAGGTGGTTTTACGACCGCAACAGACCCAAGGCTTTTTTTTACTGAAAAAAAGATGGGTGGTTGAACAAACTTTTGGTTGGCTCAATTGGTATTGAGGCTTGAGCAAGGATGATCAGTTCCATGATTCGGCTTATGGTCAGGCGATTAGCCTAAGTTGGTATCCTTTGGCACTTTTCATACAGCCTCTGAGGTTGGCTGTAAATTATCCAATCAATACTTCGGACTGTTTCATGGCCCACGCATAGGTAGCTAGAAACCCGGTTTCTACGAGTTTTGGGTTTGGTAAGGATAAATCTCCGAAGAAACCGGGTTTAGCAAGGTTACGAGTCCGCACAATTGAATTTAGGTTGTGAGTTTGTAGTCAGTGTTGTCCTGTGCAAGCATATTGCCCTGGAACCATGATTCTACTGTTGGCAATCAAAAACTTTCCGAAGTATTGATCAAATCTAATTATAGAAAGACTTACGGAGGCTCGGGGCAGCACGATCGCATATTTTTCTGTTTGACACTGTGTACCGAACCAAAAGACAATTAATACCATTTGAGATTCTCGATTTGAGATTTTAGATGGGGAATGATTGATGACGGGGTTTGGATCACGGGCCTGCCGTTACATTCTGTTTATAATAAACTGGTACAAGATGCGCTGCAGCTTATTCTCAGCTTTGACCCCGCCCAAAAACGGATACAAGTTTCCGACAGGAGTCGCCCGAGGTCCAAAATTTTAGATCCTAGTTCAATCTCCCAGATTCATCTGTGGAGTAAATCTCAAATCTCAAATCTCAAATCTCAAATCTCAAATCTCAAATCTCAAATCGACTGACAGTACCGTCACAACTCTACCGCTCCACCGTTCATCCCAACTTCACAACACAAGCGCTGCATTGTCAGATTGTCGGGATGGATGCGGCTCATGGCTGAAATGACAGATTTTGGTTGAGAAACTGGGTTTTTTAGCCAAAATCCTGCGTTGAGCGCGAGGGATTTCGGTGGAAACATCAAGGTGATGAGCCTCAAGAGTCCGTCCGGGACTGTGTAGGGATGCACTTTTGATTGAATGCGGGATCCAGCGTGGGCGGGCTTGCTTTGAAAGCCAGCTAAAAAATTTTGATTTCCGGGGAACTATTGGCGAAAGCCAAAAGTCTTGTCAACAAAAGTGTACTGAAAAATCGCAACTGAGTTCCAGCCCCATTGCGGGCGATCGAACTTCCCGGCGATCGACAGTCCCCGCGGGCCCGGTGCGATTTCTCAATCTTGAGAGCATACTCCGATTAAAAATGGTTTATGTGTATTTCCCGGCTATTGTTTTAAAAATGACTAGCCGCATCGAAGCTCGGTATGGTACACTCACAAACGTTTAGCTGAAATATTTTGGTGTTAGAGGAGGGAGGGAGTGGTGGAGTCGAGAGTCCAAAGCAGGAAACAACCGATATTTGCTGCTCAAGGAATACAGGATTCCACTTGCGATCCCGATCTCCTTACGGACAATTTAAATTACATGACAACTTATGGCAGCCGGGTCAATTAGGGTCTCAACCGATGTCCGGTTTCATGGGCTAAAAGCTTCAAAAAAAATAGTTGTACTCATTTTTGAAAAATAGGGTGCTGCTCCACCCGAATTTACGCCTGTGGACAAGTAGGAGCCGACTCCCTTGGTAGAAGCAGGAAGCAGACCCTCTGGAAACTACTTCTAGTTGAATGGTGGAGCTTATATAAGCTTAGCCAGGTTTTGTATAGCAGACAAAAGTGTATTGTAGAAAAATGATTCATCTTTTAGGAGGAGTGTAAATGACACAGGTAACTAATCCAACACAACCAGCAAGTTCACTACCTGGAGGTGTCGGTGGCGCTGGCTCAAACGTTATCGGCATCCAAACCGATAACAGGTTGAACGGCGGCACCGGCAGCGATATCATCCTGACTTTTGCGGCCGCTGATGTCATCGCTGGTGGCACTGGCAACGATCTGATTATATCGGGCGGCGGCAATGACAGTGTCGGCGGCGGCGACGGCAACGATACGATCGTTTCTGGTAGCGGCAACGATGTGGTCGCTGGCGGCACGGGCGATGATGTCATTTTTGGCGGTAAAGGGAATGACCTGATAGACGGCGGTGATGGCAATGACTTGCTTTCTGGCGACAGAGGCAACGACACCGTACTCGGCGGATCTGGGAGCGATACAGTCTTTGGCGGTCAGGGCAGTGATATTGTCGGCGGCGGCGACGGCAACGACAGCCTGTACGGCGGTAAAGAAAACGATACTGTCGATGGTGGCTCTGGCAATGACTTTATCTCTGGCGACAGAGGAAGTGATGTGCTCACGGGCGGTGCTGGCAGCGATACGTTCTACTTCTTCTCCAGCGGTGGCGATTATGGGGTAGACACGATCACTGACTTTTCCGTAGGCGAAGATAAGATCCGCTTGAAGCAGGGCGGTGTGTTCGCTGGTTTGGGCAGCACGTTCGAGGCGAGCGAGTTTGTCATCCTTGCTGGTTTCAACGCAGCCTCCCCAGGAACAGGCACGACGAACAAGTTGGTCTACGACCCGACAAACGGTGCGTTGTACTTCAACGGCAGCAACGGAGTGCTAACTGTTGCTCAGTTGCAGCCTGGCCTGACAACACTTACCTCGAACAACTTCGAGCTGTTCTAAAACAACTGGCAGTTGTGGGGCAGCACCGGATAACATCTGGGGCTGTTCTCACACTGAAAGTCTTGGAAGCTTTCAACTTCATTCTGCCTGCGGCGGAGGGAAGTTGAAAGCTTTAATGTAGAGACAGAACTTACGCACGCAGAGTCAGAAACCCGGTTTCTTGGTAAATACTTCGCTAGAAAACCTAAGATACAGCAGATTCCAGGTTAATTAAGTACACCTCAGAAACCCTCCGGGCGCGCTCTTGGCACTGCCCCGAAGCGAAACAAGTTTTTTGTACTTCATTTACCAGCAAAAGTGCCGTATCTCGTAGAAACGGGGTTGATGAGGGTTGAGTCTCAGAAGCAAAAGAAAGTAGGAAGTAAAAGGCGGGGATTGGTGTCAACTTAACGTCAAAGGTAAAATTTTTAACGGTTTATTAGTGAAATTAATCGATCGCCCGATCGCATAAAATATAAATAGTCGGAAAATATCAAACTTTCAAATTAAAATTTATCGGGTTTACTGAAGCGGTAAAGTAACCGCAACTGCTGGCGATCAATGAACACTCAAGAATATATCCGGCAAGCCCAAGTTTATTTGAACAGGGGGAAGTTAACTGAGGCGATCGATTTTTGCAAAAGGGCGATCGAACTTCAACCCTTTTCGCCCTCGGCTTACACGACTTTAGGCGAAATTCTGGAAGCTCAAGGCGATCCGACGGCGGCAAGAGACGCTTTTGTGCAAGCTTTGGAGATTTCGCCGCAGTTTTTTCTGGCTCATGCTTATTTGGGTCAACTTTACAGCGAGTATTGCTGGCTGGATGAGGCGGTTTTTCATTACCGGCAAGCTCTGGATTTGAAACCAGACTGGCCGGAACTTCATTATAATTTGGGAAATGTTTTTCACAAGCAGGGTAATTTGTTGGGGGCGATGGACTGTTACCGAAAGGCGATCGCTCTTAACCCCAATTATCTACTTGCTTTCTACAATCTGGCTGTGGTTTTAGATGAAAATAATCAGCTCGAAGCGGCAATTGATACCTACCGACAGGTGATTGCTCTGAAGCCGGATTACGTGGAAGCTTACAGCAATTTGGGTGTGATTTTGCTCAAGGACGATCGCGCTGCTGAGGCGATCGAGGTTTACCAACGGGCGATCGAGATTAAGCCAGATTGGGCGACGCTGCATAATAATTTGGGTCAAGCGTTCCTCAACAAAAATCCCGATCAGGCGATCGCATCTTACCTCACAGCTATTGAGTTGGAGCCGGACATGGTTTTGGCTCATTACAATCTGGGAAAAGCGTGGCAAATACAGGGGGAACATTCGGCGGCAGTTGCTTGTTTCGATCGCGCGATCGAGCTGAATCCCGAACATATTTCGGGCTATACAGACGCCGGGTTTTCTTTGATGGTTTTGGGCAAAATTACTGACGCCATGCCTTATTTTAAGCGGGCAATAGCTCTGAAGCCCGATTTTGTTGAGGCTTACTGCCGTTTGGGAGACAGGCGCAGAGTTGCTGCTGTAGAAGATGATGAATTGTCAATGGCGATCGCTGCGTGCGATCGATTTCTCAAAGCATTGATGGGCAGTTCGGCAACGGATTGTATAACGGATGTTACGGATGTCACGGATGTCACGGATGTCACAGATTTAAGGGATTTAAAAGTAGAGAAAAAAGATGGTGCGGCTAGATATTTTTCTAGTACAGATCGCGAATTGCCTGTTGCGGAAATCTGCGATAATTTAGCCGAAATTTACTTGCATTTGGGAAATGCTTTAACAGAGTACGGTGGGCACGAATCGGCCGCCGCTTATTATCAAAAAGCTTCGCAAATTCAGCCACAAAATGCAGAGATTTACTGGCGGGTGGGAAATTCCTTAGCCCAGCAACACCGGTTCATTGCAGCAATTGCAGTTTACCGCATGGCTTTGACGATTCAACCTGCTTTACCGCAGGTTTATTTTGAGTTGGCAAAACTGCTGGAAAAACAGGGACGCTGGGAACGGGCAATCGATTGTTATCAAAAGGTTTTAGAGTTGCAATTGCACGGGTATGGGGTTCAGAAAGAGTGGAATAAAAAGAGTTTTATCTCGCCCGATCGTAATTCTCCAGAACCTCCTAAAGCTATTTATTTATCGAGTTGGGATTGGCTGGTTAATGCTAAGTTGGATGCGGGCAATTATGTAGAAATAGTTTGGAAATCGGCACCAGAAGCCTATGCCGCAAATATTCAAACATCCCAATTTTCGCTAACAAATTCGCAGGGAAATGCCGCTTGTACAGGTTTAACTTGCGGGCTGTGTTTGCAGAGGATTTCTAAGTGGTTCGAGCCGGTGCATTTGGGTTGGGGAGTTTGCCGTTTGTCCAACTTGCAACCGCTACCTGTGGAGTCGCCAAAGACTTTTGTGGCACAGATTCCCAACGGGCGAGTTTGGATTGTTCCGCAGGAAAATTATTGGATGATTTGCAAGGCGATCGCTGTAATTACTCCTGACAATTATTTGTTGGCTGATGTGTCAAGAGATTATCCGGGTTTTTTGCCTGGATGTGAAAAGCATGATGTTAGAAAACACAGCGTTTTTCAGTTAGAATCCTTTCCCGGTTTAAAGCAAATTGACGGCAGCGTGGCGGTGCTTTCTGGTTTGTCTGGAAATGTCTATTTTCACTGGATGGTGGATGTTTTGCCGAGGATAGAATTGTTGCGGCGAAGCGGCAGGGATTTGGCGGCGATTGATTGGTTTTTGGTTAACAGTTGCCAGCACCAATTTCAGCGGGAAAGTCTAAGAATTCTAGGCATTCCAGAAGAGAAAGTCTTGGAGAGCGATCGCTTGCCTCACATTCAAGCAACAGAGTTAATTGTGCCGTCTTTTGCGGGATATTTAGGCTGGCCTCCTGGGTGGGCGATGGATTTTTTGAGGCGCGAGTTTCTCAAGGGAATTATACCTAGTTCGAGCTATCCAAAACGCATTTATATCAGCCGCAGCAAAGCGAGATACCGACGAGTTTTGAACGAGGAAGATGTGGTTGAGGTTTTGGAGCGATTTGGCTTTGTTTCTATTTTGCCGGAGTCGATGTCTTTGGCTGAGCAAGTTGCTCATTTTTACCACGCTGAGGTGATAGTTGCTGCCCACGGCAGCGGCTTGACAAATACGATTTTTTGTCGCCAGGGAACTAAAGTAATTGAGTTGGTGTCGCCTCACTATATCAGCCATTATTACTGGGGAAGCAGTCAATATTTGCAGTTGGAACATTACTTTTTAGCGGGGGAGGCTTTTGAATGCTATCCTATTAGACAGTTGATGTATCAGAATTCCCTGACTGAGGATATTTTGGTGAACTTGAGTTCGCTCAAAAGGATGGTTGAAGTGGTGGGTTTGGGTTAGTTGGGGTCTGGAGTAAGTTTAATTATGCCCTCGATTGAGAAGATGGAAAAAGCAGCGGTTGATTTGAGTCGGCAAGCAGAAGTTTATTTAGCCGAAGGAAGGTTAAATGAGGCAGTTGCTGCTTGCGAGTTAGCCTTGAAAATTGAACCGAATTTGTCTACAGCTTGCCAGACGCTGGGAAAAGTGATGCAGGTTCGAGGTGAAATCGAGGAAGCTAAGCAGTGGTATGAAAGGGCGATCGAGCATAATCCAAATTTGCCGGAAGTTTACGCTAATCTCGGCAGTTTGTATTCTCATGCAAAACACTGGGAAAAGGCGATCGCCTTTTGTGAAAAAGCGATTTCGCTAGCGCCTAATTTTGCTGCTGCTTATCGGCAGTTGGCGAGAATTTGGACGCAGTTAGAGAAGCCAGAAGAGGCGGCAGACTGTTGGTATCAAGCTTTTAATATCGAGCCGAATTGGGCAACTGCTGACGAACACGTCACTCTGGGAAATAGTTTTGTTGAATTGGGAAAGTGCGATCGCGCTATTGAATGTTATTCGCGGGCAATTAAGTTAAACCCAAAGCTGGCAACAGCTTATCACAATTTGGGGGAAATGCTGGTCGGGGAGAAACGGTGGGATGAGGCGATCGCCAATTACCGACAAGCGATTGCCATCAATCCAAATTTTTTTGAATCTTACCACAGTTTGGGTAAAACTTGGGCGGAGCGAGGAGAATTGGATCGGGCGATCGCCTGTTACCGCAAAAGCCTGGATATCAATCCTAATTATGCTCGTGCTTACCTTAGCTTGGGCAATATTTTTATGCAAAAGCGCGAGTTTGATGCAGCAATTAAATGTTACCGTCAGACTCTTGAAATTAATGATAATTCCTACTGGGCATACAATTGTTTAGGGGACGCTTTTTCTCACAAAAAACTGTGGGTTGAAGCTATTAGTTGCTACCGCAAAGCTATTGAAAAAAATTCAAATATTCCTTGGTTTTATTGCAATTTGGGAATTGCCTTAACCTGCGAAAAATCCTGGGATGAAGCTGTTAGCGCTTACCTGCACGCGGTTCAGATTGAGCCGAATTTGACGGGAATCAATCAGAGGTTGGGATATGTTTTGCGCAAGCGCAGCGAATCGGGTTTAGACAGCACAATCGAAACTTATTGTCAAGGTATAGAGGTACTCGCAAGCGGGAAAATTTACCACAAATTGCTGGGAATTGAGTTAGATGGAGCGGAGTTTTATATAAATTTAGGCAATAGTTTAGCGAAACAGAAGCAGCTTGAAGGTGCGATCGTATTTTATAGCATGGCACTGCAAATTGAACCCAATGCTGCGGAAGTTGTCGCAAAACTCCAGCAGGTTCGGGCGAAACAACAGGAGTTATACGCACAAATTGCCACTTACCGTCGCCAAATTGATCTCGATCCGAGCAATTCTGTGCCTTACAACGATTTAGGAAATATTTTACCGCAATTAGGGGAATTAGAAGAAGCAATTATTTGCCACCAAAAAGCGGGCGAGTTGAGGGGTTGGCCGGAGTGTGCGGCGAAAGATTATCAATTTACCCAAGATTGGTTTACCCACAATATTCCTATTTGGAAACTGCATTTGCAGGAATTTACCGGAATTGCGGATTTTCAAGTTGTGGAAATCGGCAGTTTTCAGGGAATGTCGGCTTGCTGGCTGCTGGATAATATTTTAACTCATCCGACGGCAAAGATTACTTGTATTGATTTGTATTTTCAAGAACATTTTAAGGGCAATATTGTTAAAACTGGAGCAGCAGATCGGGTAATTGAATTACAAGGTTACTCTCAAGATTTGTTAGTGAATTTGAATTCGGAATATTACGATGTTGCTTACATTGACGGCTGTCACAAACCTACCAGTGCTCTGCAAGATGCGATTTTATCTTGGAGGTTAGTGAAAGTTGGGGGATTGATGATTTTTGACGATTACGAGTTTACGTTTCCCGACAGCCCGGAGCAAGATACTAAAATTGGGATAAATGTTTTTTGGGAGATGTTTGGAAGTCAGTTAGAAGTAGTACACAAAGGCTATCAACTGATTGTTAAAAAAATCGGCAATCAAAGTTTGGGCGAAGAGCAAACTCTGTTGTCTCTGGGTTGGGAAAAGTTGGGGGATATTGCGGCAAATACGGGTTATTTGGATGAGGCGATCGCTCGCTATCAAACAGCTATTAAAATTAAGTCTGGCAACTACTTAACTTACCACAAGTTGGGTAAAATTCTGCAAGAGAAAGAACTGTTTGGCGAAGCTCGGGCCGCTTACCAACGGGCGATCGCACTCAACCCTAATTTTAGTTGGGCTTACCACTTTTTGGGGGAAACTTTGCAGGCGATTGAGGAACACGGCGACGCCGCTGCTGCTTACCGCAAAGCTATTGAGTTAAATCCCGATTTTTGTTGGACTTACAACAATTTAGGCGATGTGCTGATGGAGCTTTCTGAGTGGGAGGAAGCTGCTGTTGCTTACCGCAAGTTAGTTGAACTAAATCCCGATTTTTGTTGGTCTTACGATAGATTAGGTAAGGCTTTGGTTGCACTGGAAAACTGGGAAGAAGCAGCGGCTGCTTGTCGCAAAGCTATTGAATTAAATCGCGATGATTGTTGGTTGTACAATAGTTTGGGAGAAGTTCTGGAATTACAAGAAAATTGGTCCGAAGCAGCAGCGGTTTTTGGTCGTGCTATTGAGCTAGAATCTGAGCATAGTTGGCTGTACAAAAAGTTGGGTGATGCACTGCGGAATCAAGGGGAATTGGAAAGGGCGATCGCCATTTATGAAAAAGGTATCAATCTCGATCCAAAATCCTGCTGGTGTTACGAAGGATTGGGTTTGAGTTTAATTGCAAAACAGCAGTGGGAACCTGCAATCACTAATTTAGTTCAAGCCCTGCAAATTAAACCCGATTTGTTTGAAGCTTACGATAATATAGGTTATGCTCTGGAACAACAAGGAGAAGTCGATGAGAGCGATCGGGGAGAATACAGCAATCAAATCTTACCCTTAAGTATTCTCAAAAAATACTGTGGGTTTACAGAAGATTTGACCGTTCCAGCAGAATCCAATCCGCACCTCACCTGCATTGACATCCATCCTGCGAGTCAAATCAATTTATCTTCTTCCAAAACAATCGACAGCAGCCCCAGATTTTGGGAACATCAAAGTCATTCCAGAAAAGCTTTTGTTGCCGTATTGCCAAACGGACGAGCTTGGGCAGATGTTGTGACTACCGCCGTGATTACTTCAGACAATAAACTTGTTGCTGATATTTCAATGGGCTGTGCTGAATTGGTAATCACTTCCGACAAATTGCCTCCCGCTGAACACGTCGATGGAAATGTGGCTTTTTTATCGGCTCGCTGGGGTGGAGCCGCTTATTTTCATTGGATGTTTGATGTGATTACGCGATTTGACCTTTTGCAGCGGAGCGGATTGATAGAAACTATAGATAAGTTTGTTGTCAATGCCTCGGATTCTTCCTATCAAGCGGAAACTTTAGAGACTTTAGGAATTCCTCAAGATAAAATTTTAGAAAGTCGCTGCAATTTACACATTACCGCCGATAAATTAATAGTTCCGTCAATATCTTACAACGGCTCGGGGGCGGTTTCTCAATGGAAGTGTGAATATCTCAAACAGACATTTTTAAAGGAACAACAGCCCCTAAATACAGACTATTCAGAGCGAATTTATATCAGTCGCCAACAAGCATCCTATCGGCGAATCGTCAACGATGATGAGGTAATTAAATACTTAGAAAAATTTGGGTTCCGCAGTGTCAAGCTGGAAACGATGTCGATAGCGGAACAAGCATCGTGTTTGGCTGCTGCTAAAGTAGTTGTCGCACCTCACGGAGGGGGGTTGACTAATCTAGTTTTTTGCAGTCCGGGAACCAAGGTAATTGAGCTTTTTTCTCCCCTTTACGTTCCGTATTGTTATTGGATGATTAGCAATTTGTGCGGTTTGGAACATTACTATTTAATTGGTGATTTGGTTGATGAGGAAACTCCCACAAAACCCTTACATAAGAATATGCGGTTGGATTTGAACTCGCTGAAAAAATTACTGACTATTGCAGGAGTTTTGCATGGATAATGATTACCACGATTTGGGGAATTCCCTGCAAGAAAGCGGTCGGCTTGATGAGGCTGTTGCTGCTTACAAAAAAGCTATTGAATTAAATCCTAATTTTTCTTGGTCTTATCACAGTTTGGGCGATGTTTTGCTGAAACTTGAAAAATGGAAGGAAGCTGTCGCTGCTTACAAAAAAGCTGTTGAGTTAAATCCAGATTTTTCCTGGTCTTATCACAATTTGGGCGATGCTTTGCTGAAACTTCGGCAATGGGAAGAAGCTGCTGCTGCTTACCGCTGCGAGATTGCACTCAACTCGGATTTTGCTTGGTCTTTTTGCAATTTAGGCGACGCTTTAACTAAACTAAAACAGTGGGATGAAGCTATAGCTACCTATTTAAAAGCTGTTGAAATTGACGGAGATTTGCCGGGAATTTACGAGAAGTTGGGATACGCTCTCGGACAAACAGAGTCGGATTTAAGCTTAGTGTTAGAACAATCTCAATTGCAAATTAAACCGGAAAATTGGAAGTTTTATTTGCAGTTAGGAGAGAATTTAGCCAAGTACGATCGCCCAAAAAGCGCAATTATTTTTTACCAAGCTCTCTTGACATCTATGCCGAGTTGTGGTAATTTATCAGCGGAATTAGAGGAGTTGTTGCAGCAGCAAGAAAAGTGCGTAAGCGTTGCCCTCGAAGAGGATCGCGCATTAGCGTCATCTCGCACAACTGTCGCCCAAAAACCAGATGATTGCTGGTCTTATTATAACTTAGGTGCTGTTCTGAGCCACCAAAAATATTGGGAGGAAGCGGCGGCGGCATTTTTCCAAGCAATAGAAATAAATTCTGATCTTCCTTGGTGGTTTTATTACAATTTGTGGGAAGTTTTTGTTAGGCAAAACAAGCTAGATGAAGTTGAAAACTTGTGCCGCGAAGTTGTTGCAGCTAAACCGGAGGCTTTTTGGCCTTATCTGAATTTGGGGGAAGCTTTGACGAGGCAAGGTAAAATTGCCGAGGCGATTGATTTTTATCGGACTGTCAGTTACAAACAAAGTTTTGCATCTCTTATTAGTAAGAGAACAGGCAAGATGCCTGTTCCACAAGAAGAGACAGGCAAGATGCCTGTTCCACAAGAAGAAACAGGCAAGATGCCTGTTCCACAAGAAGAAACAGGCATCTTGCCTGTTCCACAAAATTGGAATTTAAAACCAGTCAAAGTTCCTAATTTTATAATTATTGGTTGTCAGCGGTGCGGGACGACTTCTCTGTATACTTATTTAGCTCAACACCCGCAAATTTTGACTCCGATTAAAAAGGAGATGGATTTTTTCTCGTGGCACTTTGACAGAGGGATTGATTGGTATTTGGCTCATTTTCCGCCCATGCCTCCGGGAGAGCAATTTTTGACGGGCGAAGCAAGTCCGAGCTATTTTGACTCTCGGGAAGCACCGGAACGGCTCTACAGGGTGTTTCCAGAGGCTAAACTGATTGTACTTTTGCGAAATCCGGTCGATCGGGCGATTTCTCAATTTTACCGCTTGACTGACTTAAATTGGGAAGCGCGATCGCTCGATCGAGTAATTAGCGATGAAATTGAACGGTTGAATCAAAATCCCGAATACATCATCGGCGAGGAACCAGGGAATTATTTAGCTCGCGGTAGGTACATAGAATTTATAAAAAACTGGCGGACTTTCTTTCCCCCAGAACAGTTGTTAATTTTGAAAAGCGAAGATTTTTATGCAGGTGCGGCGACAACTGTCAAGCAAGTTTTAGAATTCTTAGATTTGCCGGAATATCAATTGTCTGAATACCAAAATGCTAATCCCGGTTCTTACCAGCCGGTCAATCAATCGGTTCGCGATTTGTTGAGGGATTATTTTCGACCTTACAATCAGCAGCTAGAGGAGTATTTAGGACGAAAACTTGATTGGTAATTGGGCATGGGGCATGGGGCATTGGGCATTGTTAGCTGTTGACTGTTGACTGTTGACTGGAAAGCTCACCACAGTCAACTGACAACGGACAACTGACAACGGACAACTGACAACGGACAAGAGTCAACCGTCAACCGTCAACCGTCAACCGTCAACAGACTAAAAAAAACCCGCCTACCCTTGACAAGTCATACTCGTTATGAGTACGCTAAAGAAAGCAAAGGAATTTAACCCAAGTACCCAAGAATTCAAAATCATGCTGACGAACCAAGAAGGTCAAAGAGTACCCAAAGTCACCTTTCGCACTCGCAAAGACAACGAGTGGGTCGATGTCACCACGGATGATATATTTGCAGGTAAAACCGTAGTAGTCTTCTCGCTGCCGGGAGCTTTTACTCCCACTTGTTCGTCAACGCACCTCCCCGGTTACAACGAATTTGCCAAAGCTTTCAAAGAAAATGGCGTAGATGAAATTGTTTGTATTTCCGTCAACGACGCCTTTGTGATGAACGAGTGGGCAAAAGACCAAGAATCAGACAATCTGACGTTAATTCCCGACGGTAACGGGGAATTTACCGAAGGCATGGGAATGCTGGTAGACAAAACAGATTTAGGCTTTGGCAAGCGGTCTTGGCGTTATTCGATGCTGGTAAAAGATGGCTTGGTTGAAAAAATGTTTATTGAGCCTGAGGAACCGGGAGACCCTTTCAAAGTGTCCGATGCCGAGACGATGCTCAACTACATCAACTCCGCAGCACCCAAGCCTAAGGTAGTTTCGCTGTTTACAAAAATGGGCTGTCCCTTCTGCGCTAAGGCTAAGGCACTGCTGAGTAAAAATGGCTTGGATTATGAAGAAATCGTCTTGGGCCGGGAGATCACAACCCGAACGCTGCGGGCTATGACTGGGGCTACAACTGTGCCACAAGTATTTATCGACGGCAAGTTGATCGGTGGTTCCGAAGCCCTAGAGTCTTATTTGGGAGTTGCTTAGTTAAATCAAAATACTTAGCTTGCGGGTACCGAGTGCACACCTTACAACGAGTAAGGTGTGCACTCGGCGCTTTTGCCGTATTTGGGGGTATTTAGCCCGATCGAGCTTTCGCGTCCAAAGTTTGATCGGTCTATTGATCCATTCTCGTGCCACAATTACTGGGGAAGTAATATTAAAAACGCAAGAAATGGGAGTGAACGATCGTGGATTTGAGTTTAGTCGCGTCAAATATCTTAAATCCGCCCATATTAGCTTTTTTCATGGGAATGCTGGCAATTTTTCTCAAATCTGATTTAGAAATTCCAGCGCCCATCCCCAAACTGTTTTCGCTGTACCTGCTGTTTGCGATCGGATTTAAAGGCGGCGTCGAACTGTCCAAAAGCGGAATTGACCAGCAAGTTGCCCTGACAATTGCGGCAGCGATGCTGATGTCAATGCTAGTACCCATTTATACTTTTTTCATACTGAGGATCAAACTCGACGCCTACAATGCAGCGGCGATCGCAGCCACCTACGGTTCCATCAGCGCCGTCACATTTATCACCGCAACCTCCTTCCTCACAGCACAGGGGATCGACTTTGACGGTTACATGGTAGCCGCGTTAGCATTAATGGAATCCCCAGCAATTATAGTCGGGCTAATCCTTGTGAGTGTATTCGGTGGGGAAGAAGGAAAACGCGAAATAGTTTGGCCAGAAGTGTTGCAAGAAGCATTCCTAAACAGTTCAGTTTTTCTACTGATTGGCAGCCTAATTATGGGCATAATGACAGGAGAACACGGTTGGGAAGTTATGAGTCCGTTTACTCAAGACTTGTTTTACGGGGTTTTGACTTTTTTCTTGCTAGACATGGGGCTGGTTGCCGCTAGCAGAATTAAAGATTTGCAAGAAGCAGGAGTTTTTCTGATCGGCTTTGCAATCCTAATTCCCATAGTCAACGCAGTAATTGCTTTGGTAATAGCCAAATTAATCGGAATGCCCCAGGGAGACACTTTGCTGTTTGCCGTATTGTGCGCGAGTGCTTCTTATATAGCAGTACCAGCAGCCATGCGCCTAACTGTTCCCGAAGCGAATCCAAGTCTTTACATTTCAACTGCCTTAGCAGTGACATTTCCATTTAATATCATTGTAGGCATTCCCCTGTATCTATACGGAATAAATATGTTTTGGAGGTGAGATGATGGAGTCAGTCAAAAGAGTAGAAATCATAGCCCACTCAGTAGAACTCGGCAAGATTTTAGACGGTTTAGACAAAGCTGGCGTACCCGGTTATTCGGTGATTCGTGATGTCGCGGGAAAAAGCACCAGAGATCACGTTTCCCGCAATTCATCAATGACGGCGCTGGATAACATTTATGTGCTTGCTTTTTGTTCACCAGCTCAAGTTTCAGCAGTTGCAGAAAACATTAGACCCGTACTCAATAAATTTGGTGGGTCGTGTTTTATTTCAGATGCGGTGGAATTGCTAATTACTAGGTGCGTCGGGTAGTCATTAGTCATTAGTCATTAGTCATTAGTCATTAGTCATTAGTGATTGGTGATTGGTGACTATACCACTTCCCAAAAGTAGGGCTATAGCGGTTCTCAGGAAAGTAAGGTACTCTTCCAATGCCCTGTTTGCCCAAGAACACCTCATGTTACTGAGAAAGGCTATACATCTAGATTGTACGCGATATGTGTAGGGACACGGCCTTGCTCATTGGTTTCAACTTAAGCCCCAAACCCCTGATAAATGTCGCTTTCGGTCAAGTTTCTATCTCCCTCGCACCCCCGGCGTCCGGGGGACGAAAGAGAAGACTTCTGTCCCATCCGGACACCGGGGAGTAGGCGGCAAAAATCAGGGGGGATCGAACCCTAATCGTCAAACAGCAGACGGGTACTACATTTGACGTTAAGTTGACACCAATAGGCACGGTGCGGTGTCCTGGCGCGTATCTGCGACTTTAATCCTAGGCTTCGGACCCCGAAAGCAGCCACTGGTAAGAATGCCAATCAGTTTTGGCTTTTGCAGAAGTTTTTTATTATTACTTTAGCCTGATTTTAAAAAGGCGATTTTGAAAATAATTTCTGTCTATTATAGCACTTATAGAATCATCAGCAATCAGCCATCACCCATTAGCCAGCGGTCATTTCAGGATTAATTGCCCTTCGCCACCGGGGCCGAATTCAGAATTCTTAAGAGATAGAAAAGAATCCGTTGCAAAAATCAGTTAGCGTGGTAAATTCTAAGCCACAACAGGCGATCGCCCGATCGAGTAGGGATATTTTCAATAGGAGTTTAAACATGGCTGCATTAAAAGTTGGCATCAACGGATTTGGTCGCATCGGACGGCTAGTTATGCGTGCCGGCATCAAAAACCCCAACATCGAATTTGTCGGCATTAACGACTTAGTTTCGCCAGACAACCTAGCTTATCTTTTCAAATACGACTCCACCCACGGCATTTACGACGGCGAAGTTGAAAGCAAACCAGACGGGATTGTCGTTGACGGAAATTTTATCCCCTGCACATCGATTAGAAATCCTGCCGAATTGCCGTGGGGTAAATCCGGCGCAGATTATGTTGTAGAATCTACCGGATTGTTTACAGATTTTGAAGGCGCATCAAAACACTTGACGGCGGGAGCAAAACGAGTAATACTTTCAGCACCGACAAAAGACCCGGAAAAAGTGGCAACTTTTCTAGTAGGCGTCAACCACCACAAATTTGACCCGGCAAAAGATACTGTTGTTTCCAATGCTAGCTGTACGACGAATTGTTTAGCACCAATTGCCAAAGTTATTAACGATAACTTTGGCTTGGAAGAAGGTTTAATGACTACAGTTCACGCAATGACAGCTACTCAACCAACTGTAGACGGCCCCAGCCAAAAAGATTGGCGGGGAGGACGGGGTGCGGGTCAAAATATTATTCCATCTTCCACCGGTGCAGCAAAAGCTGTTACTTTGGTGTTGCCGGAATTGAAAGGAAAATTGACGGGAATGGCTTTGCGCGTGCCAACTCCCGACGTGTCTGTAGTTGACCTTACTTTCAAAACCGAGAAGGAAACTAGCTACAAAGAAATTTGTGAAGCCATGAAAAAAGCCTCTGTTGGCGAACTCAAAGGCATTCTCGGATATACTGAAGATGCGGTAGTTTCGACGGATTTTAAGGGCGACGCGCGATCGAGCATTTTCGATGCAGGTGCGGGAATTGAACTGAATTCTAAGTTTTTTAAAGTTGTTTCCTGGTACGACAACGAGTGGGGTTATTCTTCCCGCGTGATTGACTTGATGCTGTCGATGGCCGAGAAAGACGGAATTTTGAATAAGTAATTTTTTGGGGTGTGGCATTTTGGGCGGGCTAGAAGCCCACCCCACAAACAAATTCCTAGGATTTTTTGTGGAACGGGCATCTTGCCCGTTCCTGATAATGTTACCTAATGTGAGTTAAACTTTTTTTGTTTCCGATTCGATCGCGCTCATGTCTGAATTACCACCGCTGAATAACGAAACTATTTGGGCTATTCTCAACGAAGAAATCGACGATGCTGCTGTGAACCGATTAGTTTGGCAGTATCTGGGCTACCGCTGGGATGCGGAGACTCGCAAGTGGAACAGTGCAGGTGTTGCACCCGAGTGGCGACAAGAGTACCCGGAACCGCCGGATTTTATCGATTCTAGGCCGGCGACGGTGAAATTGACTCGATCGACCCCTCCAGAAAACAAGCAGTTGCTGAAGGAAAAATTGGGGTTTAAGGGCTATAAAATTGGGGAATTCGGGCCGAGACAGACTCGCAGGGCGACGATGGCTAATTGGTTGATGGGTTTTATGGAAGCTGGAACCTAGGAGGTATGGGGGATTGCTGTGCGGTTGTTGCGAGGGTAGGATTGAGGGTATGGATGGGTTGATTGGGCGATCGAACTATATTTTTTGCTTCAAAATAATGATTGAAACCTTTATTAAACTCTTCCTCTCTTTCTCTGAGTAGTCTGTGTCCTCTGCGGTTAATTAACAAAAATTCCGCCTGTTGAAAGTCAAAAAACACTAAAACCCGCCAATTCCAACCTCCTCACCCCCAACCCTGACATCGGGCTGTTCCGTAAAGTATCCTAGAGTCGGCACAAAACAACTCTGAGGAAAGGTTTATGAAAACAACCACCAGATCTCGCTTAACCAGCATTTCCCTTGCTACCCTAATGCTAGCGGGCGTTTCAGTCAACGCGATCGCCACGCCAGCCACCACCCAACCTGCAGCCCAACTCGCCCAAGCTACTGCCAAAAAGCGCCTAGTCGTCATGGATTTCGACTACGGCAACAGCAACAGCTATTACACTTCCTACAGAGGAGTCGGCGCTGCCAAAGGCATCAGCGAACTGCTAATCAACGAACTCGTCAACAATGGCACTTATACAGTAGTCGATCGCAGCAAACTCGAACAAGTGCTCAAACAGCAAAATCGCAGCGGTACGATGGATGCCGGCACCGCAGCAGAAATTGGCAAGCAGTTAGGAGTTGACGCCGTGCTCATCGGCACCATTACCAAGTTTAATATTGACAAACAATCAGGTGGCCGCAGTTTCATGGGAATCGGCGCAGATTCGCAAAAAACCAAAGCTACCGTTCAAATAGACGTGCGGTTAATCGGTACAGCTTCAGGAGATATTCTTGCCACCGCCAAAGCAGTAGGAGAAGCAGATCAAAGCGATTCTAATATTTCGGTCAGGGGAATCAGTAGCAATTCCGGCAGCAGTAATGAGGATACACTTTTGAGCGTGGCAGTTGACAAAGCCGTATCACAAATGGTGACTAAACTTGCAGAGATATCTAAGAAATTAGGTTAGCAATCAGGCATTATATCAATGCTGATACCAAATCCAGCTTAAATATCCCCTTGATCTCGCTTGTCTGTCCGAGCCTAGGTCGTGTCGCGTAAACTCGGGCAGACTTTTTTTGTATAGTTTGAGGTCAAAAGGTTTCAATCGCCTCCTTCATAAAGGGAGTAATAAACCCGGATTTGGTATTAATTATTTTCCGGGCGATTGCGCTAAAAGAGTTGATATAAGCGAAGGATTTTAAACTCGAATTCAATTAACTAGAAAGCCAACGCTTCAGCCTTGTTTTGCTGGTTCTTGCTGCACCTACCAATTGCCTCAACCCAGGTACAGTGTCCCACAACTTAGGAGTGACATCACTACGGGAACTCCTTTGCCACCCCAGGTTTGGAGAAGCAATCAAGGTGATAACATCGGGATTTTGAACTCGGAAAGTAGAATAAGCTCCGTCTATCTGCATCGGGCCGCCGTCGGGATGTCCCGGAGGTCGCTGTTGCAGTTCTTCCATAAACCGCACGAGGCGATCAAAAATCCTGCCATTTACAGCGTAAAAATGAGTGGTCATCATCGGCTCAGAAAAGGGTACGAGGGCGACAGGAGACTTTTGTTCAACCTTTTCGATGTGTCCGAGGTAGACGAAATCCCAATCTTGCTGACGCAGTTGTTCGAGGATAACAGCTTGGTCTGTTCTGAACTTTGCTGAAATTTCTAGGTCGTCTTCTACAATCAAAATATTGCTCAACCCCTGGTGTTTTGCCTGCTTGAGGATAGCTACATGACTGGAAACGCATCCCCTCGCCCCAATGCTGGGGAAACCTCCAGCTTCGTCCGGGCGGATGGCGGGAAATATCTCAACCTTATGGGGCGTGAGGGGCATTCCTGCTTCTTCTAATTCCTGGACTATGAGCTGGCGTCGGTCTTCCCTCTCAGGCAGATTTATCGCATAAACTCTCTGGAAATAGTCTGTGATTTTCGTCATAGTTCGATGTCGCACCCTGAAGTTGATAAATTTTCGGCTCGCTAGACTCCGATTAATTGAATTCTATGTCTGCCTTAAATCCATCTATCTTTAGCAAGATCTATCTTCCTTTTTCTCAAACTTACTCACATCCCCTCGGCAGGAGCTAGCATTAACAGTTTAATTAGCATTTGGATTTGAGTCAGAAGCAACGCATTTTCCCTGTTGAGTTGGGTTTAAGACTAGGTTAGACACTACTTTAGAAACGGCCGCTTGTTCTTGAATCCATCCGATTTCCCCTGCTTGCAGCTTGGCGATTTCTACTTCAACTGTTGGCTTAACTACCGGGGAAGGCGAGGGAGTGGAAGTTGCCACAGCAGGAGATGGATTCAGTGCGGGTTTGGAAACTGTAGAAAAATCTTTATTTGACTCGGGTTTCGGAGAGTTAGATCGCACAATTTCAGGAATCGAACAAACTTTCAATTCCAACCAATTGCCTTGAGGGGTAAGCTGTTTGTTTGTCACCTGCAAAACGCTGCCGGCAGGGACTGTTCCTTTGACAGTCAACTCACCGATTGCGACTCGCAAATCCAAGCTCTCGCCCTCTTTTGGCAATTCCCCACCGGCAGAACTTTTAATCTCTATAAACGAGCCTATTTCTAAAGATTTGACCCGAGAAGGTACAGAGTCAACTATTTTCTGCGGCGTGCTTCCAACATTAATTAAACCGCGTTTCCCGAAAATCGACTCCCCGGCAGTATCGATCGCCCGACCCACCGGAGGAATGAAAAAATAAGCAAATACACCTCCCAACCCTAATAAAAATACAATTTTCAGGAGCAGCGAAAATGAACTGTTGATTTTTTCCGGCTGTAACAATTGCGTTTTCCCTGGAGAATTATCATCGCCAGAGGTGGTGGGCTCATTCAAATCCGTTGGCACATCCTCGCTGTCGGTAATTAGTTCGATCGGCGTATCTAAAGGTGCGACAAACAATTCTGTAAGAGTATTGCCTTCGTCCTTCAAATGTGCTTGACAATGAATTAAAGCAACAGTGACGTTATCGTGACCGTTTCTAGTGTTAGCAATCTCAATCAGTCGATCGCGCGCGGAGGCCACACCAATACTGCCATCAAGAATGGGCAAAATCTCCGCTTCCCAACATTCCTCAACCCGGTCTTTATCGCTCAAACCGTCGGAGCACAGCAGCAAAACGCAGTCGTCATCCACCGGAAAACGTTGCACAGTCGGGTGCAGAGTGTTGGACGAAGTAATGCCCAAAGCTTGAATCAGAGCGCCTGCGGCCACTTGTTCCAAAGCATCCCGGTAGAGCGAGTAGCCCAAACGCACCTCGCGGGAAGCTACATCGTCGTCGAGAGTAACTTGATAGCAGCCTGTGCGGGTAATCCAGTAAGCCCGACTGTCTCCGACGTGGGCGACGTAGAGTTCGTGAATGTGGGCTAAAGCCATAACTAGCGTAGTTCCCATCCGCTGGCGGCCTTGACGGTGTTCGCTGTCGTTGCGACTGGCTATCTTGTCGTTAGCAGCACAAGCCGCGCGTTCCAGCTTGGAAGTCAGGCTCAGCGGATCCCAATTAGCCTGATGCAGGGGCATTTGATCCAACTTGTCCCGCAGCACAGTAATCGCTTCGGCAGAAGCGATTTCGCCGCCGTCTTGTCCGCCGATACCGTCGCAGACGATCGCGCAAGCCGACGATCCCGGGTTTCCGGAGAACACTGTACCGCTGGGCGGATAGCAAGCATCTTCGTTGTGAGCCCGCGCTCTGCCCACATCGGTACCCGTGGCAATCTCAACGCGACGATCGTAAAATCGCCCGCACTTTGCCAGAGCTTTATCCAACTGGCTCATCAGTTGTTCGCCGTTGCGCACTTGACCAGCAACCATTTGCTGGCAAAGTTGCCTCAAAAAATTGGCGATAGCTGGGTGAGCATCTTCGAGCCACTGCTGCCACAATTTGCCCAACTGCGACAAATTAGGCGGTTTGCGATCGGGCTGCAATTCCAGAAACCGCACCAATTGCCCTTCCACCCGCTGCAGTTCCGGAGTCAGCAGCGTGGAAGCCACGCCCTGAGAGATAAACGGCTGCCACAACTGGGAAATTTGCCATAGCCAATTGAGCTGGCGCATCGCTGCGGCTCCTTTCCAGGAGTCCGCCAATTCCGGCATTAAAGATTCCGTCACCTTCAAAATCGGCCCGTTTTCCAGCAGCCAGATATCTCCCGAGAGCTTGCTCCTCTGGGACGATACCAGCCCGTATACTTGAGGTACGTGTAACTGATAGCCAAATAGTCTCAGATAAGGAGTGACAACACTCGGAATCTCTTCGGGCATTTCCGGCAACTGTTCGGGTTGAGTATCGACAAGAAGTCGATCGCGCTTGACCAAGTAGCGACCTGCGATCAGATCGCCTGGCTTACACCCTTTGATCCCTTCACCTAAAGCCCATAAGTAGTGTTTTGCCACAGAGTTTTGCATAAGGGTTGCTGACGCCTTTGGGCCCAGTGCTGATCTGAACTATTTTAGCGCTTGAACCTCGACGGGTTGATACGTGGCGATTATTTGACACCCCCGCTTTCTCAACAGACGGGGATTCTTAAGACTTCGCAGTCCTAATATCCTGATTTTTCAGGTTCCTAGGCTCACTACGTTTGCACTGTTGTGTGCGTAGTGAGATCTCCTGACAAGGTTTTAGGCGTGACTTTCCCCCAGTCCAGGGGTAGGTTTTAAAGTCTTGTACAGACACAAATAGTCTACCATTTGGTTGACCCGCCGATGAATCTTGCTATGAGCTTTCAGAGTTAGAGGCTCGCGCGACGCCGAAGTCATCGGCTTGAAATCACGCTGTTTTCAGCATATTCCTGATAGTGGCCATTTCCGAAGAAATCGCAGCACTCAAGCGAATTGAGATTTTAGACTAACTATAATGGTATGATGCAGCTAGATAGAAATCACCTGAGCCGACAGGTATAAATAAATATCAATTCTCGGTTTTCTCCCCAAGACTGTTGCGTGCCTCGTGCGCGAGTTTCGCAAGTAAAGTTAAATTTAACCTTACCCAAAGACGGATACAAGCCCCCAGATTCATCTGTGGAGTCTATCTAAAGTCTAAAATCTACAATCTACAATCTACAATCGAGTGACCGGCCTCTGCAAGCTGTTGAGTTTTAACCATGCCCCTACATGAGTCAAGCGCCTTTCCCGACAAATTGCCCGATGCGAAGCTGCTGCCTGCACCTGAAATAGACGAAATACTCACTACCGTTCAAAATTCTCACACTTTTTCTTACAAACTGATAAATATTGATGTTTGGGCGCTGGTGGAAACCTTGGATGGGGTGTTTCCGGGCGCTTGGGGTCAGTTTATGACCAACCGCCAACTTGCAGTTAAACAGTTTTTGGAGCGCGATCGCAATCCTACTAAGGGTGCGGTTGATGACGCTGGGGAGGCTGGGGAGGAGTCCGATGGAAGTCGTCAAGCGTGAAGAAGCCGGGAGTCAGGAGTCAGGGACTTCGGAGTCAGGAGTTAGAAACAAGCAGGAAGAAGAATAGACCTCTTGCAAAAATCCTTTTCCTCAATTGATGGGACGGGCTCTTCGGTTCATCCCACAAGAGTTATTTTTTCTTGTGGGATGGGCCCCAGAGCCCGTCCTAATTATTTTTGCAAGAGGTCTAATAAAAGCAGATTTTCCCAATTCTCCCCATCTGGACTTTTCCTTTGTATCGAAGTCTCGATCCCCCTCAATCCCCCTTAAGGCGGGAGAGGAAAGAGAACCCTCTGGTCAGGCCCCCTACTCGCCCGTGTCCGGGGGAGTAGGGGGCCTGAATCAGCGGGGATCGAAACTCAGCTACAAGCGACATTTATTATCGGTTTCAATCTTAAGTTGACATAAATGCCGATCGCCCTTACAGGTGAACTTTGGAATCAACTTGAGGCAAGCCCATGCTGTAGTTAACAGCGCGGCCGTTGAGGTTGTAGCTGATTTGGCCTTTTTGGAGGAGCGATCGTACCAAGTGCTCCAACTCCGAACCGATACGGCGGAGGTTGTACTCGGTCAAATTTTCGCCCTCGTAAGCGTCTACGAGTTGGTCGAATTTGGCATATACCTGTTTGATTGACTCATCGTTCCAGTTAAGTTCGTTATCTGGGTCAATGTCGAGGGTCAAAAGGTCGTTGCTGGGGACGAGTTCGTTATCTTCGAGGATGGCCGTGTATATGCGAATATGGCGGGTTGTTGACTTGAGCTGCATGACTTCTTATGTGTAAAGATTTTTTGCTGAGTTTATTGTAATGGCACAGAGATACGCGGGGAGGGTGGGCGATCGTCAATTTCTCGGAATCCCGAAATATTTTAGTTGTTCGGCCGTCCAATTTTTGTAATATTCAGTTTTCTCCAAAGAATCCGAAGCTGGCTTCAGCTTAGAATTTACTTGAACAGTGAAGCCCGGATACGGCATCCTCCTAGTATGAAGCCCGTCAATATTAAAATCTTCTTCGGGATGAACGTGAAAAGCCAGCAAGCCCAGCCCTGAAATATAATTATTGAGCTGGGCTATTAACTCTTTAGTTTGCGGCGCAGTAATTGCTGTTTTTTCCGGATTAATTACTACCATTATTTCAAAATCGGAATTGTAAAATTCATGAATCGATTTAATTATGCTCGAATCTCCATCGAACTCAGTCAGCGCTGAAAACCGCTCGATTTTGAATAAAATTTGATTAGCCAAGCGTGCCTTTTTAGTGAAGGGACAAATCGGTAAATCGCTGAAAATGGGATGCGGTAACTCGACAAACTCGGTGATCCATCTGAGGGTAGATTCTATTATTTCCGTTTCCGATTCATTCATGGAAAATCTATATATTTGATATTTCACACTCATCATACTCTATTTGTAGGGCGAGGCACACCCCACCATTGGTGTCAACTTAAGACTGAAACCCATAATAAATGTCACTTGTATCGAAGTCTCGATCCCCCTAAATCCCTTAAGAAGGGGGACTTTGAATGCGTCCGTTTCCCCATTTTTTAAAGCGGCTAGGGGGGATCTCCGGGTCAAGAAAACTGGCCCTACTCCTGCCATTGCTAAGGACTCAATTTGTGACTACAAACATTAATTCATTCGTGAATTGTGCCATCTGGCATAATTGCGCCTGCGAGTTTTGCCTTTTCCAGATTTACCACCCCACTTAGATTCGCTCCCTTTAGGTTTGCTTTTTCTAGGTTTGTATTTTGCAAATTTGCCCCACGCAAGTCTGCCGAAGTTAGGTTGGCTCCACTAAAATTTCCACCACTAAGGTTAGCCCCACAGAAATTTACTTCAATTAATATTGCTCCGCTTAAATTGCATTGAAGAATTCCACCAACCAGATTAACTTTGCTCAGATTAGCACCAGTAAAATTTGCCCCTTTTGTTTCTGCATTTTTCAGATTCGCTCCACTCAAGTCTGCCACTGTTAGGTTAGCATACTGTAAATTTGCCTGCATCAGGTTGGCTCCTATCAGGTTTGCCGCGGTAAAGTTGGCACCATTGAGATTTGCTCCGCTTAAATTGGTTTTATTCAAATTAGCTTGCAGGAGTTTTGCACTCATCAAATTTGCCTTAGTTAGATTTGCACCGCTCAAGTTAGCTTCACTCATATCAACAGAAGTCAAATCAAAACCAGCTAGGTTTGCTGTTTGCAGTGAAACATTAGGAGCAATTAAGTAAGCACCTGCTTTAACAGGGTCAAACCCTGTGGAGAAAATAGTCTCTGCGTTGTAAAGGGCTTGTTGAAGTTTTGCTCCTTCAAGGTTTGCCCCTTCAAGGTTTGCACCGAATAGGTTTGTCTGACTTAGGTTGGCATTACTCAAATCAGTATTCATCAATCGCGATTGCCTCAAATTCAACCCAGTTAAGTTGGCTTTACTGAGGTTAGCTCGGCTGAAATTTACTGCAAAAGACAAATGAACAGTGGTGAGGTTTACCCCACTCAGATTAGCTTCAATTAGGTTCGCCTCCAACAGATTTGCTGCACTTAAATTGGCATTGACGAATTTTGTTTTCCCTAAGTTTGCTGAGCTTAGATTGGCTTTGTAAAGGTTGGCATAACATAAATTTGCCTCACTCAGATTAGCACTAGATAAGTTTGTTTGAGAAAGTTCTGCACCGCTTAGATTAGCGCTACTCAGGTTGACCTTACCTAAGACTTTTTTGCTCAGATTGACTCCTGCTAAATTGACTCCCGTAAAATTTCGTTCTTTCTGATACCGTTCCAAAAATTCCTCCGCACTGATAGCTGGTTCCTGGAACTCTGAAACAGTATCATCAACATCCTCCTCAGATTCCACCGTATCCGCATTTACAGGAGTAGCAGCCGGCTGTTCTACCGCTTTGCTAGATACTGGAAGCGGTGTTTCCTCGATCGCCTCTTCCCGCAATAGCTTGTCCACCCGATCGCTAAACTGCCTCACAACCTCAGCATCATCAACCTTCTCACCAGCATTCGAGCTTTTCTCAACCGCCTTCTCAACATAATACTTGTCTACAAAACTTTGCAACCCAGCATTATATCCCTGTCCTACCACCTGAAATCTCCATTCGCCATTCTTCTTATACAAACGTCCAAATTCTAAAGCCGTTTCTTCGGAAAATATCTGATTTAAATTGTACCGAACCAATTCGCTAAGAGTTTCTCGGTTGTAAAGCCTGATAAAAGCATTTGTAACTTGACTAAAACTTTGATTCTTTTCCTGTCCCTCGTGAATAGTCACAACAAACACAATTTCCTGAATCGCCGAATTTATTTTACTCAAATCCACATAAACCGTCTCATCATCTCCGTCTATTTGCCCAGTCGCGCTGTCTCCTGAATGCCGCACCGAACCGTCTGGCGATGTCAGATTGTTGTAAAATACAAAATACTTTTCATCAGGAATCCGACCGTCTGCCGCTAACATAAAAACAGATGCGTCAATGTCGCAGTTTTGCGCTGTCTGGTTGACTTGCCAACCCAGGGCGATCGCAATTTTACTGAAATCAGGAGTTTCTTTAGAAAGATTGAACCTTTCACCCTTAGTTAATTCGATACTCATGTGCGATAATTTCCTTACCTGAGAAATGGTATTAATTATCTTATCTATGTTAACCCGATCGCAAATTGGATTTTATCTCGAAGACATCGAAACCCCAATTGGCAGAACCGTCAATTTAACTCTTACCGGACTCATTCTTTTATCTTCCGCCAGCTTCATCGCCGAAACTTACCCGCTTTCGGGACCTGTTAGAATTAATTTGCAAACTCTCGATACCGTCCTTTTAATTATTTTTGCAGTTGAGTATTTATTGCGGCTGTGGTGTGCTGAAAATCGAGTTAAATTTATTTTTAGTTTTTTTTCTATCATTGATTTGCTGGCAATTTTACCATTTTTATTGGGATTTGTCAACGTCAGTTTTATCCGTATTTTTCGCTGGTTTAGAATTCTCCGGCTCATCCGTTTTTTGGAATTAAAAATTTCTATTTTCCGCATTAGCAGCGAAGATGGAGTGATTTTTTCTCGAATTTTGTTTACTTTGCTGGCAATAATTTTTGTTTATTCGGGTTTGATTTATCAAGTCGAACATCCGACCAATCCCAAAGGTTTTGCGACTTTTTTGGATGCTGTTTATTTCTCCGTTGTCACCATGACGACGGTGGGATTTGGGGATGTTACTCCGATTTCGGAATCCGGTCGTTTTCTGACTATTTTGATGATTTTGACGGGAATTGCTCTGATTCCTTGGCAATTGGGGGATTTGATTAAACAATTAGTTAAAAGTGCTAATCACGGAGAAGCTGTTTGTAAAGGTTGCGGTTGGTCTGTACACGATGCTAATGCTAGATTTTGTAAAATGTGCGGCACTCAATTAGATAATGGTTGACTGTTGACTGTTGCTGTTGACTGTTACAGCAGTTTTCAGGTAGGGACACAGCATTGCCGTTTCCCTGCAGAAGATTGCCTCTCATTTATATGTAGCAGTATTTTTCATAATAATTAATAACTAATAACCAATAACTACTGACTACTGACTAATGACTACTGACTAATGACTTCTTCCTTCTTTAAGCTAAGGGTAACAAAATTTCAAATTGGGTGCCGCTGCCTAATTCCGATCGGATTCTGAATGCACCGCCGTGTTTGCCCCTCACTATTTGATAGCAAACTGCTAAACTGGTTTCTTTGAGGGCGCGTTTTTGAGTAGAGAATGATTCTATAATTTTTTTGTACTTGCTAGGTGACATTCCAGGCCCGTTATCTGCGATGCAAATCGAAACCCAGCGAACATGAAGTGTGTCTAAATCGCTCGCAGGTTCGGGACAGCAGACTTGAGTTGTGATGGCAATTTGAGGCTGGCGATCGAAGTCTCTGAGTCCTTCACCTTTAAACTCTTTCGCCAATTCTTGAGCCACTGCTTCGTTAATTAATGTATCAATAGCATTGGTCAAGATATTCATAAATACTTGGTTTAGCTGTCCTGCATAGCACGGCACTGGCGGCAGGTTGCCGTAGTTTTTTACTACTTGGATTTCCTTGGTCAAACGACTTTTGAGCAGCAAAACTATGCTGTCTATGTTGGCGTGCAAGTCCGTCGGTTTGGGATAAACATCGTCGATGTGGCAGAAGTTTTGCAAACTGGTTGCCAACTTGCTCAAACGTTCGGCTCCGGATTTGATGCTGGCAACAGTTCGGAGGAAATCGTTTTGCAAAAAGTCATAGTCTATCTCTTCCTTGAGCCGTGCTATTTCCGGCGGTGGTTCGGTACAGTGCGCTTCGTAAACTGAGAGCAACTCCATCAAGTTTTTGCTGTAGTCGCTGACGTAGGTTAAATTGCCCCAAATAAAGCCTACCGGATCTAAAATTTCGTGGGCTACTCCGTTGACTAAACGCCCTAAACTAGCCATTTTTTCGGTTTGAAGCATTTGAGTTTGGGCTCTTTCGTAGCGGACTTGAGTTTCTATGCCGCGAATTTGCCAGTAGGCGATGTTTAGCGCGTGAGGGTCTAAGAGCCGATAAGATTGGGAGTCTATTTGGACGACGATTGGTTCAGACTGCAATTGGCGCGAGCGACGCAGAGCTTTTGGAGCTGCGGTCAAAATGGTTGTAGTCTCTGCGAGCAATAATATTTCGACGCGAGCATAACTGTAGAGAACTTTCAGCGGCAGGTGCAAAAAGAGCTCGGGGCCCTGGGATTTGAGGAAATATTCCAGGAGTTGGCTGCGGGATATCATGCCAGCAAACTCTCCGGCTTCCAGCAAGACGACTCCCGGCACTAGGGGATGCTCTTCAAAAATTTCGGCAACTGCGATCGTCTTACAGCTCGAATCAACCTGAAACTCATACAGGGGCAAATCCCAGAGGGTAGACTCTAGGGAAAGGTCTTGAGGGCTGCCTTCGGAGAGTGAAGGGCCAAGGAGTTGGGAACTGAATTTATTTGCCACTGGAGCTTTTAGTTGCCGAAACGCTGGGAAAGTGAAATGATAACGTACTACTAAGGTAGCCTATCATTTCACCGCAGGAGCGAGCCTGGAGACGTTTCTTGAGTTAATCATATTTTGCGAACTATGGGCAGGATAATTTCAAATTCGGTATTCTTGCCGGGTTGCGATCGCAATGAAAGTTGGCCGCCGTGCTTTTCGGTGACGATTTGATGGCAGATAGCCAGCCCCATACCAGTCCCTTTGCCTGCCGGTTTAGTGGTAAAAAAGGTGTCAAATATCTGCTGCTGATTTTCTGGGGGAATGCCGGGCCCGTTATCGGCAATGCAAATTGCGACCCGCTTGCCGTCTTCGGTGTCTATGACTTTAGTGCTAATTTGGATTTGGGGGCGCCAGCTGTCCCGGGACTGGGTCTGTATTTCTCGATCGGCTGCGTACTCTGTCAGGGCGTCTAGAGCATTAACTAACAAATTCAAAAACACCTGACTCAACTGACCGGAATATCCGCTAACTAGCGGTAGTTCGCCGTAATTTTTTACCACTTCTATGCTGCTTTTAAAGCGGTTTTTCAGAATTAACAGCGTCATTTCCACACATTCGTGAATGTCTGTCTTCACTGGCTTTCTCTCGTCCATGTGAGAGAAGTGGTGCAGCCCGTTAACTATTTTTAGCAATTGCGAGGCTGCCAGCTCCATCCCTTCTAAGGTGACTGGCAAATCTGTTTGTAAAAAATCAAAGTCAATTTCTTCTTTGAGGGCATCAATTCGGGGACAGGGTTCCGAATATTCTTCTTCATAAACCGACATGAGCTGAAGCAAGTCTTCAAAATAGGACAGTAGAAAAGTCAAATTTCCCCAAATACAGTTCAGCGGATTTCTGATTTCGTGAGCTACTTCTGCTACCATCCTCCCCAAACTAGCCATTTTTTCTGTTTGGATAAGTTTTGCTTCAGTTTGTTTGTTGAGCAACTTATTTGTTAATTGGTGAATTCTGGATTGAGCAACGATTAATTGGTATACATCTAACAGTTTGTAAGTCTGAGGTGCTACTTCCACTACTACAGGTTCGTAAATTAATTCTGCTGACCTCTCAAGGGTTTCCTGGGCGGCTTCTACTATTAATTTACTGCCAGGAAGTACCAGCGGCTCTGGCTTGGAAAACTTGTATAATACCTCTATTGGTCGCTTGAAAAACATTTCTAATCCGTAGCGGCAGTTAACTTTTTCAAAAAATAGACGCCTGGATATTATGCCGACAAAATTACCGTGATCAGTCAAAATGACGCCGGGCAGCAGGGAATTTTCTTCAAAAGCCAGGGCTACTTCTTTTGCCTGTTGAGTTAATTCAATTTGGAAGTTGTAGAGGGGCAAGTCCAGAAGAGTTGATTCTAAGGAGATGTTCCAAGTACAAATCTCAGGTATAGGCAACACTGATAAATCCGAGCTAGTCTCACGCAAAGCAAACATAAATAAAACCCCTGTTATATATTGTATTGATGGATAAAGTGAAAAAACCTTACGGTCAACGGAGTACCGTTAGAGCGCAGGCTTCTTTTTCCCTCCAGGCAAGGGCTTTTTTGAGTGACGTAGAAGCACCGCCACTGTCGTAATTCAATCCAATCTTTTTGATCGGCTTGGCTGAATTTTCGTCTCTATCCAAGGACTCCCCACACAGACAGGAATGCCATCGGTCTGAGAATTCTTTAGGCCCTTTGTAGAGACAATTCCCACGTTGAAAAGTTCCCTTGGGGTCAACGAATACAACGCTTTTACCTAATTTTCCCACTACATATTTGATGACTGTAGTAAATTGACCCTGAGCAGCATCAAGTATTGATTTATTCAAACCGCCCTTAGCTGCTTGACCATTTAGTAAGTAAACTAAATTGCCGTCTTCAATATCAGTCTTGACCTTAGCGCCTCTAGTCCAATTCTTAAGGCTCAAATCCTCTACAACCCAAACATCACACTTATCAAATAACTTATGTGCTGTTTTGAAGGGGAAATCCCGGCTTGCTCTAGCTACAAATTGATGGAGCTTATAAATCTTGCCTTTGAGGATTTTCCAGGGCTTAGAACCTTTAACCCTGGTAGCTAACTTTGCTTGAAGTCTTGCCAACTTTTCAGCAGATGCTCTCAAAAATCTCGGGTTTTCAATTTTTTTCCCATTTCCTAAATAAACGTAATTAGCAATTCCTAAGTCAATACCCATACTGTTTTCTGCGGTCGGCTGAGTTTCTGCAACCGTTACTGGAACTCTTTGATATTCAATAGTTAAGGAAATATGCCCGACCTCTGCTTCTGGGATAACTATTGCCGTATTGACCTTAAATCCTGTCGGTATTGGTCTATGGAATACTATTGGCACTTGACCTACTTTTCCTAGGTCGATACAAATCCTATTTTGCTCATCTTTGATAATATTCAAATTATCTAGTTTAGGATAAGTCAACAATTTGTAGTAATGGAAACCCTTAAATTTACGCTTGCCTCTACGATTGCCATTTTTGTCGGGGGTCGTAAAGTTTGGAAAGGAAGTTTCCACAGGATGCACTACATCATGCAAAACCTGGCAATCCAAGAGCTTGTAATCAGGAAATAGTCTTTTGGTGTTTTTCAAGTCAGCTAACTGTACAGTTAGCCTTTGGACGTAACCACCATCAATGTTTGATACAACATCACCCTTTTTTGTTAAGGGATTACCAGAGCCATCTTTTTTCCTACCCTCTCTGGTTTGCACTCTAGTTAGAGGAATATTCTTGTAGATTTCCTCTACTGAAACTCGATATGCAGTTAAAGAGCAGGCATTGAGGGGTGTTCTGGTGGATTCCCACCGTTTAAATCTCTCACCTAATCGGTAGTTGTATTGCCGACGGCAAAGTTCGAGGTGAGTCGTTATCGTCACCGCTTGATGTTTAGTGGGTCTTAGTGTGTACTTATAGGTTAGTTGCATAAACTTCTTGTTTTCGACCTAATTACAATATACTCTATTTCGTCACATAGTGATGATTGTATTAATGTTTCAATTCCTAGAAAGTACATTGAGAATCAAGATGCTCCCGAAATATAATTAATTGGGGGGCTTGGTACCTCAGACCGGCGCGCCTTTCATTTTGAGCGGTGATTGATTCGGGGTACTCCGGCCGGGGCGCCTCCTTTAACTCCCCTCTAAATACACGCCTTGGACGAACCGGCTGTTAGTTAAGTTGCTATTAATTGGTAACGGGTAATTGGTAGGGGGTAGTTGCTAATTTGTTGAATTACAACAGCACCCGAGGGGAAAACCCGATCGCACAAGCATTGTCTGCTAAAGATTTTTTTCTAAATCGATGTTAAACGATCGAAGCTTTTGTGCAACTTACAGAGCTTTGCTGTAAACTTTTTACCATGATATACCGGCTCGCGCGTGTTTTCCCAAAATCTTAAAAATTTATCAGGGATTGTGGTTATCTGTTATACTATTTTTCCTGTTCTGGTAGGGAATTGGAGAACAGAACGCAGGTTATCAGTGAATATACGGGCATCCTTCGAGGGTTCGAGGGCCCGGATTGGCGATGGTGGAAGTGCCAAGAGGCCCCAACGGTCAAGACTCGGGCCCAGGCAAAAATCCGCATATTGTACAGCAGAAGGAAGTTCGGCAACGGATTCGCTTTCTGAGGATGTAACGGATGGAAGGCTTTAGTTATCGTCGCGAGAGAAGGAAGAAGCAATCTTCGGCAAGGGTTTGTGCAATTAAGAACCTGCTCGCGCGCCGGACGCCGTTCCCATACCACTAAAAAGAAATGCAACTTTAGGCAACTTTCCCACCTCGATGGCCGTCAGTTTTTGGCAATCTGCCATCTCAAATCTCAAATCTCAAATCGTCTTAGGGTTCCACGTCCGGCCAGAGGCGTTCTAGCTGATACCGCCAAGCGGCGAGAGTATTTTCGCGAGACTCTCGCCCTAGTTCCATTTCACCCATCAATCCCTCTGCGTAGAAACGGTCTAAAGTCTGAAGGGTAGTTTCGACAGACTGTCCCTGCATCTTCGCAGCTTTGATGATTTGACGGATGCGGCTTTCTATCAAACCGTCGAAAAAGTCGGACCAACCTCGCTCTTGCAAAGCCAGCAGTCTGGCGATGGCGGCCGAGAAATCGGAGGCTGCGAGTGTGGCACAACTGTGCTGAAATACTCCCCACAAAACGTTTTGATGTATGGCGTAGCGAGTTTCGAGGGTGGTGTCAAAGTTAGCTTCTAGCAGTTTATCAAAAAATGGTTGAGCTTCCTGGGCATCGGCGATCGGCAGCAAAATCCGCAGCCAAGTCCCGTCTTCTGAAAGGAGGACTAACAGGCGAAATTTGGAGGTTTCTACTTGCCAAGAAGTGGATGCAGGCGTCTCAACACTGTCACCAAATAACTCTTTAAGGGTATTGCTAATTTCTTCGGGAGTCATGCGACTTTTAAATTTTAGGTTTGAGGTTTTAGAGGTGAAATTGCAGGCTGGTGAGTTGGTTTCAAAGTTTGTAATATTTACCAGTATCGCTTAGTATCAACTCAATTTCAAATCTTAAATGTTAAATCTCCATTCAATTTAGTAAAAGTAGGGTACGCAATCCCGCACATGGAAACGCCGGCTGCGCACGGATCGATAAATCTTTTAGGGGCGGGCTCTCCTGCCCACCCCACAACAAAATTCACTCTTTGTGGAACAGGCATCTTGCCTGTTCTTGATAATGGTGCAACATCTCAGTCAATCTAAAATCTAAAATCGATTTAGGGTAGCCAGCGGGGGTGATAGCCGGCAAAGGGCAGTTCTTCTGGCTGTACTTTTGCGGGAGAACCGTCTGCGGGTATTTCTACTAAGGGTAGCAGCCAGAGGCGGCCCGTGGCGATCGACTGTCCGCCCGAGTTGCGGGGACTGTCTGCTGCTGAGGGATTTGCTGCTGTGACTGATTGGTCGAAAATTAATGCCAGCCCGTCGGGAGATAAACTGATTTGGGTATCTAATTGGTTGGGCAAAACCAGCAGCGGTTTGATGGTTCCTACCAAACGAGTGCCCTCTTTTTTGAGGTCGATGGCGGCGATGAAAGGCTGTTCTTTGTAGCTTTCTGTTTGGAGGCGTTGCGCTAACAAACAGTAGAGACGCTGGACTTGGCTGTCTTTGTCTTTGCGGGGGTCGAAATAAACGGCGATAATGCTGCCGGGAATCCGCAATATTTCTTGTTCTGCACCTTGGTTATCTAAGATGAAAAGCGATCGAGTAAAGTCGCTGTTGTATTTAACATAGGCGGCGGCGGAGTTGTCGCGGGCCATGCCCAATACTTGTTCGTATTTTGGCAAAAATTCTACAGGGTCTGCTTCGGGTTTAAGGGGGACGATCGCTAATCCTTGTTTTTGAGATATTACCATCGATTTACTGTCGGGGCGAATCATAAAATCTCCGCCTTGTTCATTTTCCAAGGGTCGCGGCGCCAGTTTTTCTTCCACAATCCAAGGACTGAAATCGCCGGGATTGCGGCGGTTGACGCGCTGGATAATGATGATTTTTCCGTCTGCTGAGAGGTCAAATTTGAGGTTTTGGTAATCTTTGGAGTCTAAGATTTTGTCGATTCTACCTGCTGGGTGCTTTTGTTGGGGTTCTGATCCCGATTGGGGGTTGAGGCCGGTGGTGACTGTGAATAGTTCTTGATTTAGGGTGCCGCGAGTACGGGCGATAGATCTATCTGTGGCTGAGAATAAAATGCGATCGCTGTCGGGATAGGGTTTAAAATCTGTTACTACTAAATCTTTGGGAGTCAGCGGTATCGGTTTCGAGTCGCTGCTGGTGAGATTTACTAGCATTAATCTGCTTTCAGTTTCGCCTTGGAGGCCGATGTAAGCAAAAGCTCGATCGCGGCTGCGAAAGGAACTGCTAAACGGTTGCATTGGCGTTCCTTTATTTTGGTTGTTGTCTCCGAAATACTTGTCGGTTGCTCCGGCGAGTTTTACTGTGTAGGTAACGCCGTAGGGTGCTGGATCTTGGAGGGTGTAAGCCATGCGCCTTCCCGCCCAACTAAATTTACCGGGGAGGGGGGGTTCTAGTTTTAAGTTTTCCTCAACGCTGGACTGGTTCATCGGCCGAAAGAAAGTGAGGATAAAGCCAGTATCTTCGGCGCCGATTTGTTTGTTTTCCCAGGTGAATTCTCGCACTCTGGGTGCTGTGCGATCGCCGCTCAGCAGCAGCAGTCCGATTAAGACGCTCAGCACTAGCATGAGGACGATCGCCATGCGGTCGATCGGCTGTTTGAATGGTAAAATATCCAAGGATGAAGGATTAATTTTTTTCTTAAAAATACTCACAAATCTGTCTCTCCTAATTCTGGGCAAAAACTCACTGCCAACTTTCAATTGAATTTTAAATTGAATATTTCTTAGCCTAACTATCTAAGGCTGAGCTTGTTTTTTGTAAAAAACTTAAGTGACTTCCTTTTCTTATCGTTCTTTGTAATGACATATCCACTAGCTCCTTTTTCTTTATTGAAATAGTGAATTTATAGGTATCATATCCGCCGCTGATAATTTATCGAGCGGTAGACCGCCACCCAAAGCATATCTACATAAAATTATAGCTGCTAGCACTCCTACAAACAATGCTGTTAGCTGAATATCCTGCCAAAAACAACTGAGTTTTTCTCGCCACAAGCCGTAAGTAATTACTACATAAGTAGGAATGTCACTGACTGCTACAGCGATCAAAGCACCTAAATTACCTTTTAAATGATATCCCAGAGGTATACCTATACATAAATTCACAATACTCAGCAGATTGCCCATAGCTGGGTACTGAGACTTTCCTAGGGCTAATAGACAAGAACCCATGAGATTGTGGAGGGTTCGGTGCCAAATTCCTAATGCCAAGATTGGTATCATCCAAGAGTATTTCACATATTCCTCACCGTAAAATATTAAAATTAGCTGGTCTGCACAACTTACAAAAATTGCTAAAGCTATTGCTAAGGGTATCAGAATTAGGTTACGGTTTTTGAGAATCTTAGGGCGCAATTCCTCGCTAGGCAAGTCTGCTGCTAGGATTGAAATCGATGGAACAATCACCTTGCGGCCTATGCCCATGAAGGCGTGGCGCGGCATATCGCTCAGCCTAAAAGCGGCGCCATAGAGCGCCAGGAGTGTCCCATCAAATAGTTGGCCTAGAATTAGGCGATCGGCTTGAGAATATAGAAAGAATAAAGCACTAGACAAAAATATCCATTTCCCATAATAAAATATTTCTTTAGCTGCTTCTCGATCCCAAGCAAAGCGGTTTGATTTGCCGGGAATCAAAAAATGGCTCCAAACTAACTGCATTAAAGCTCCTGTCAAGTTGCCTGCAATGATTGCCCAGACGCTGCGATCGAACCAGATCCAGACAATCATCACTGTAGTAGAAACAATCTGTATGCCCAACTCAAAAATTACTACTTTCTTCACTGCCATTTTGCGTTCTAGGCTGGATGTAGCAGTTGAGTTGAACCCTCCTATTATGGTATTTATACCGAGCGCTGGAATTAACCACAGGAGACCGGGTTCTTTATAAAAATTAGCAACGGGCAACGTGACTAAAATTACACACAACCCAATAAAAAAGCTGCGAATAACTTGCATTGTCCAAGCGGTGTTGAGAAATTCCGGATTTTCTCCACGCTGGTTCTGAATGATACTTAGCTTCAGACCTATGTCTGAGAAGGCATTGACGACTGCGAGCAAAAGGTAGGGTAGGCTGACTAGGTTAAATAGTTCTGGACCAAGCAGGCGCGCCAGAGTTAGGTGACTGCCAAAAGTGATGCCGTCGCCGGCAATCGTCCAGAATATGCCTTTGATAGCTAGTCTTTTTACGGATGACATATACTCATAATTTATTTTTTAATTACAAGTGTAGTTGCTGAATTTGGTATTGGCAACTCCTATAAATGGATAGAAGTTTCCGACAGGAGTTGTGAACCCCCAAAATTTTCTACCCAAGTTCAAGTTCCCAGATTCATCTGTGGAGTAAATCTCAAATTTCAAATCGACTGGCTACCTACTTAGATCCCTTTCACGAATCCTTGACGATTGGTGTGTTGGAACTATTATTAACTGCTGACAGTGTATACGGAGATTCCGGTTCGGGATAGAGCTTAGAATATTTGGTATGGTAATGCCTGACCTCAAAATAGTTTAATTTTGACGGGTGAGGCTTATATATTGAGAAACATTCCAAAAGACAAAAAGTTGCTGCACTCTCCATAAGCCCGGCCTTCACTACTTGATTTTTTAAGAGGCGACCTGATTTGATCCACTCTTTCATCTGCTTTCTTGACAAACAGTAAAACGCTGAATGAGGATTGTTAAACTCCGCAAATTTTACACCTTCTATCTCTACACTAGATAGCTGACTCCACAATACCGGCTGCTGTATTGTCAAATCAATATATCTCTTGGTTCCTTGATACATTTCAAAACGGTTTGGGTAAAGAATAGCATTCTCATACCCGCTTTGTCGGTTAAATTTTTGTAATTTTTATAAAATGAAAGAATCGTACAAAACAATGTCATCTTCTATGAATAAAAACCAGTCAAATTTTTCTAGTCTTTCGACAAATTCTTCCTGAAGCCTATACTATAGCAACAGGGGGTCGCAATCAGGGTCTTCTTGTATTTGAATGCACTTAATTTGATATTCAGGTAAGTAGGCTGTAACGTGCCTGTTCGGTAGAGTTTGGATCGCAATACTCAGGTTGCAATGAGCAAAACTCGTCAACAGGTTATCTATCGTGTGCCTGAGTCTCTCTATTTTTTCTGTGGCTTTTTCTGGATTGTTAGATTCTTTAACTGATGTAATGTGTGCTACAGCCGCAAAGACTTTGGGCCGTTCTTTTTCGGGCTGTTCGTTTTCTTTGAATAAATTTATAATGCGATTTCTTTGATAAAAAAACCTCAGTTTAGTATACCTCGTGGCAACGCGATATATTTTTCGCAATAGCCCTATCTGTAAAAAAATAAATTGCCCTACTTTGCTGATAATATTTTCTGACAGCCTAACAGACAATCTCCTTTTTGTTTACTGAAACAGTTGATTGATTGGGATTAAATCCATCGGTGATATTTTATCGATGGGCAGATCCAAACCAAAAGCCGCTCTACAGAAAATTAGAGTAACCAGCACCGCTACAAACAGCCCGGTTAATTGAATATCCTGCCAAAAACAAGTTAATCCTTCTCGCCACAAACCGTAGTTAATTACTGCATAGGTAGGAAGGTCGCCGAGAGCTATAGCAATCACTGCACCTAAATTACCTTTTAAGTGGTATGCCAGCGGTATACTTATACATAGATTCACAAAAGTCAGCAGATTGCCCATAGCTTGGTACTGAGACTTTCCTACGGCTAACAGACAAGAACCCATCATACTGTAGAGGGTAGTGTGCCAGATACCTAAAGCCAAGATAGGCATCATCCAAGATGCCGCCTCATACTCTTTCCTGTACAGTGTTAAAATTAACTGATCTCCGAAGCTCACAAAAATTGCTAAACCTACGGCTAACGGTATTAGAACTAGCTTGCGGTTGTTAAGTATCTTCGCGCGCAACTCCTCCCGCGGCAACTCGGCCAGCAGAGAAATCGAGGGAAAAATCACCCTGCCGCTAATGGCGATGATTACTTGGCGCGGCATATCGCCGAGAGTAAAAGCGATGCCGTAAATGCCCAACATTGTTAAACTAAATATTTTCCCGAGGATGAGTCTATCCGCTTGAGAACACAAGAAAAACAAAGCCGTAGACAAAAATATCCATTTACCATAAGAAAATATTTCTTTAGCTGCTTCTTTATCCCAAGCAAAACGGTTTGACTTGCCGGGAATCAAAAAATGGCTCCATACTACCTCCATTAAAGATGCTGTAAAGCCGCCTACAATGATCCCCCAGATGCTGCGATCGAACCAGGCCCAGACAATCATTACTGTAGTAGAAACGATCTGTATGACCAACTCAAAAATTACTACTTTCTTGACTGCCATTTGGCGTTCTAGGGTGGCTGTGGATGTGGATTTAAACCCTCCTAGTAGAGAATTTATACCTATTACTGGAATCACCCACAGGAGACGGTCATCTCCATAAAAACTAGCAACAGGCTTGGTAATTATAATCAAACAAATCCAAACGAAAAAGCTGCGAATGACTTGCAGTGTCCAAGCGGTGTTGAGAAATTGAGGATCTTCCCCGCGCTTATTCTGAATGATGCTTGGGCCTAGACCTATGTCTGAGAATAAGTTGATCCCTATGATGAAAACGTAGGCTAGACCTACAAGACCAAATAGTTCTGGCAAAAGCAGACGCGTCAGGATTAGGTTGCTGGCAAATCGGATAATTTGACTGCTTCCATAGCTGGCGATCGTCCAGGCTGCACCTTTGATAGCTAAATTTTTTCCGGATGACATATACTCAGAATTTATTTACTAATGACGAGTGTAGTTGCTGAATTTACTTTTGGCAACTCCTACAGGATGCTGTGGCAACTTTTATAGCTGACTGTACATTATCTTAATTTGTATAGGTCGGACGAGTCTGGAGTGTCCATCTCGCAATCACAAAGGTAAATTTTAATCTCATACTTACTCCACATCTAATAATCATAAGGGTTTTTTGGTTCGGGAATTGGTTTGAGGGAGGATGCTTGAATGATTAATTTGCGCTTGCCTTGCAGTTCTTCTACGATCGTTTCTCCTTCTATTTCTAGCCAACTGTCTGGGGCAAAGGCGGCGCGGCTTTGACCGATCAGTAATTTTACTGGCAACCCGATCGGATAGGCGTCGGCGGCGCAGCAGGTAATGATAAAACGCCCGATCCACATATATTCTTCTGCTATGTTGGGAGGGTGAATTACAAATCCTTGAACCTTGACTTTTTGACTTCTGTATGTATCTGGCTCTGGATTGAAATTTAACAGCCGCACCCATTCGACGAGCGATCGCTGTTCTGGTTTTGTAGTATTGCGAAATTCTTGAGGTTGCAGTCGGGTGATTGGCAGGGATTCGGTGAGGCCTCGTTCTAATGCTGTCTGGCTGGTAAATGTGCGTGGCGTTGTTAGTAAACCTATTAATGCGACGCTCAACATTAAGGTGCTGCCGATACTGGGGGGAAACAAAGTAACGTGTTCAACTTCTGTGATTCTGAGAGACTTATTTGTTGGTGATGTCCGCGATTGCTTTGTGGTGCGATCGAGTTTTAAGAGTTCCCAAGTTTTTAACCCGCCAATCACCATTAAGCCGATTCCTCCCGCTAGAGTCAAGCCAAAGTAATTGGGGTGAATGAGAATGCTTAATTTGCCAGTGATCCAATATTTGAGGAGCAATACTCCCCACGCTAAGATAGCTAGGGCGTCCAGCCAGGGGCTAATTTTTTTAAGATTCATTTTTTAAGAGTCATTGATAATTGGGAATTGAGACGTTAAAGGAAGAAGAAAAAAGGCCGAAGAAGAGGGAATAACGAAGAAGGAAGAAAAAGAAGGAATAACGAAGGAGGAAGAGAGAAAAAACAGCTCTCGGTATATCTGTTACTTCCGTGTCGTGAATCAAGGTATTTGAAAATAGAAAATCTCAAAAGGTATTAGTTGTCTGTCCGAGCTAATTTATTAACCTAAATGCAAGTTGACAGCGAGGGTCATTAAAAAGGTTAACTGAGCGGCCAAGACGATTAAGTAAACTACGGCTCGACCTTTAAAAATTGACAGCATTAAACCGATGCCTTTGAGGTCAATCATCGGGCCGAAAACGAGAAATGCTAACAGCGAACCGCTGGTAAATGTGGAAGCAAAAGACAGGGCAAAAAAGGCATCTACTGTAGAACAAATCGATACGACTGTAGCTAATAGCAGCATGGCTAGAATCGAGGAAACGGGGCCTTGGCCGAGGTTGAGAATTAGTTCGCGGGGTGCGCCAACTTGAATGATGGCTGCGATCGCACTTCCGATTACCAACACTCCTCCCAATTCGCGCAACTCCTGTACCATAGTATCTAAAAGCAGGCGCAGACGCTCTTTAGAAACGCGGTGGAACAGGGAGGAACGTTTCGAGGTTTTTTCTGTTTTGCTTGTTTGTAATCGCTTCCAGTCGTCTTGTAGCAAAGATTCGATCGGCACCGCCCCCCCCGGCTGACCGAGCATAAATGTTCCCGACTGCAACAGCAACTGAGTGTTGGCTTGGACGAGATCTTTTTCGGAAAACTCTGGTTTTGGCAGGGGGATCGCGCGGGCTACAGAGGGTTGCAGCAGAGGCCGCAAGTCTTTTTGGGCGCTGAACACCCAGCCGATAATTGTGGCTATAGACAGAGAAAATACCACCCGAAAAACTACAATTTCTGGCTGATCGCGAAATGCCGTCCAAGTCGCCCAAATTACCACGGGGTTGATTGTGGGGGCCGCGAGCAAAAAGCCGATCGCGGCTGGTGCGGGCACTCCCTGCATCAGTAACCTGCGGGCTACGGGCACGTTACCGCACTCGCACACGGGAAACAAAAAGCCGATCAAACTCCCCATCAAAGCCGCCAGCAGCGGGTTTCGCGGGATGCGGGATACGAGTTTGCGTTCGTCTACAAACCCCAGCAGCAAACCTGAGAATAAGACTCCCAGCAGCAGAAAAGGTATTGCTTCTACTAACAAGCTGAGAAACAGGGTGAAAGCATTATTTAACTGATTTGTCAGGGCGGGTTGCATCCATCACCTACTCGTAAATTACTGTGCTATCTTGGGCATACCTCTTGTCAATAATAGCTCATGACAGCACTAAGTTAAGATTCCGTTAAAAAATCCCTCGCTGTCCAATTCTTGCTTGAATTAAGGAATTGTGTAAATAATACCGACTCAATACCAATTTCAATTAGTGTAAATAATAGGTGGAAACTTTAAAATCAGATTAACTCGCAGCTACAGTCGGTAACTAATCGTTAATACCAAAAACTCAATCTCAAATAAAATCAGCCCTAATTGCCTGGGCGTATCTATCTTGCTTATACTTTATATTTCTTAGAGAACCCATTTGACATTTTTTAGCCATATTCTAGCCCACATTCCGTACCCCCAAGGGGCAGCGTACACGGGTTGAGTGGCTTAAAGTGAATCATCCGAGACAATAATGAGTAATACATACTCAAGAATCTCGGTAACTCTGCATCACCCAGTTGTCCATTCTTGAAAATAGACGTTCGAGTACCAGTTACATCTGATGCTGGTTAAAATTGCGATCGGTCACAAACCAAGTTTATTACCTCGCAGTAACACGCTCAAGCACCAAAATGCGTTAATTGCCATCACTAGCGGTAGCCAATCATCACCAAAATAGTGTAAACTGGCGATCGCTAGCCACGCTCTAATCAGCATTCAGCAGCCCATGCAAAAAGCATCAGAACTGTTATAGAATCGGATGCTGCTCAATCAGTGGAGCCTCTAATTAAGACTTCCCAAATAGGCATCAAGAACCATCAATTGATCAGGTACAGAACATGGAAATCAAACAAGTTAGCCGTCCTGTTGTTGACAAAGTCGCAGTTATTGGTGGTGGGCTTGGAGGTCTGGCAACGGCGATCGCGCTACGAAAACAAGGCATTGATGCCCATGTCTATGAACGAGCGCAGGAATTTCGCCCAGTGGGAGCGGGTTTGGCTCTATTTCCGAACGGCTTAAACTGCCTTGATGCCATCTCTGCTGGTATCGTCGAGAATCTCAAACGCGCAAGCTGCCAACTAAATCAGACTGTTTTCTCAAAACATACAGGAGAGACAATCACACAAAGCACAGCTACCCACCAGGAGAAATACGGGCACCCAACGTTGTTTTTCTGGTGGTGGCGCTTGCAGCAAGTCTTGGCCTGTGCACTCCCCCCGGAAGTGATCCACCTGGGTTATCGCAGCATCGGCTTTGAACAAGATGAGAACGGGGTGACAGCCTATTTTGATGGGGATAAATCAGTACGGGCAGACCTGCTCATTGGTGCAGATGGGATTAACTCCCTAGTGCGAAAAACCCTGATCGGTGATGGGGAACCTCGTTATTTGGGCAGTATGTCTTGGCGGGGAGTGAGCGAATATAACCACGAACTGCTCAATCTCAATGAACTGATTTTTATGAAGCGAGAGCAAAAAGTAATTTACTTCTTCGATGTGGGTGGCGGCTATAGATGTTGGACGCTACGGGCGTTGATGCCAAAATCTCCTGTGCATGAGAGTGCAGCAGAAATCAAGTCTCGCATCGTTGATCAATTTTCCGACTGGTGGGAACCGCTCAGGGGGAGCATGGAAGCTACTGATCCGGAGCAGATTGTATTTTCGCCTATCTGCGATCGCCCGCCTTTGAAGAGTTGGAGCCAAGGACGGGTGACACTTCTAGGGGATGCCGCCCATCCAATGGCCCCTTCGCTGGCACTGGGAGCTAATAGCACTTTTGAAGATGCCTACGAACTGGCTCAATGTCTTTCCGAGTCGTCCAGCGTCGCAGAAGCCTTGACCACCTATGAGAACCGACGCATCCCGCGTACCCAAGTGTTCCAAGCCCAAAGTGCTTTGGCCGAACAGCGCTTCTATGTAACGGACATAGGAACACAAGACCCAGAAAAAGCGGCGCGAGAACGGGTCGCTTTGGAAGAGTTTCATAATTGGGTTTATGGGTATGACCCAAATAGTGAATCGCGTTTGAAACCCTGGATGGAAATATCAGCAACATAATCATTAGACATCTCCTAAAAATAAGGTCAAAGGCAAACAGGATGCCTGCCCTACTATAGTTTTTGGAGATGTCTATTAGACAAACCTTAACACGACTGTTCGAGCTTTTTTCCGCGCCACGAAAGTTGAAAATACCCGAACTCGCTACGATCCCATTCACTTAAAAGTTTTCTAAGCGGCGCAATTGTTACCAAAAGAAGCAGATCCGAAACTAGATATTCCATATGCTGACCCCGAAAAATCTCCATTTCCAGATTGTAGGTTGGGTTAAATACAGGTTTATAGAACCCATTTGACATCTGTGAGCGCTCACAGCATTAGAGCGCGGCTGGTGCGGGCACTCCCTGCATCAGTAACCTGCGGGCTACGGGTACGTTACCACACTCGCACACGGGAAACAAAAATCCGATCGAACTGCCCATCAAAGCCCCCAGCGGCGGGTTTCGCGGGATGCGGGATACGAGTTTGCGATCGTCTACAAACCCCAGCAGCAAACCTGAGAATAAGACTCCCAGCAGCAGAAAAGGTATTGCTTCTACTAACAAGCTGAGAAAAAGGGTAAAAGCATTGTTTAACTGATTCGTTAGGGCGGGTTGCATCGATCACCTACTGGTAAATGCCTATCTAGTTACACGTCTTTGGCAGAGCCCTTGTCGATCGTACCAAAGCACAGCGCTAAGTTAAGATTCTGTTGAAACTTTTTTACTACAATCCTCTATTTTAGACCAATCATTAAAAGTCGCAGATCCCGGTAAGGACACGACGCCTGGCTGTTTCCTACGGATATCGCGTAAAATATATATGTATTCCTACTTTTAACCAGTGGTATATAATTAAGTTAAAAAAATTAATACCTTTTTTTTGCTTGAATTTCTAGAGGTTTTAATTTAATCACTGTTGATAATTTGAATGATTTGAACTTATTAAATTAGTTGGAATTAAGCTCAAGATTTCTGCCTGATATCCAATCCGGTGGCATCGGAATTGATATTACCGATAGTCAGGACACCGCGCGGTGCCGTTTCCGGAAAATTAATCGGGCGATGGTTAGATGTTTCATGGAGGAAGATTGATTATTTTGGGGTAGGGAAACGGCACGGTGCGGTGTCCAGAGTTGGCTTGAGTCCGAGGCAATTTTATGAGGAGTAAAGCCCTGACTAGAAACCTATGGTGACATCGCCTCAAATGCCGTAGCAGGGACGCGCAGCCAGGGGTACATTCGACGGGGAGGCGGGATCGACCCAATTTGTGCTTTTAACTTGTCTCCTGACGGGGGGCATCGCGCGATCGGGTAATTCCGATTTTCCTCTATTGTCACTTAATTATCTTTTTCAGCTAGGTAATTTTATTAACAATAGGTTAAGATGAGAACTCAAGATTAATTAATAGTTAAATAGTCAAACCAAGCGTTAATACTCCTGAAGTTAGTATAAAATAAAGTTAGGTATAATTACCAGGGCAGATTTATCTCAGTGATACTCAATCTTGCCTAATACTTTAAGTGCTAAAATGCCCTTTACGACCGTCAGTTTTTTGTGTAATTTAAAATGTAGTTGGCCAGGGGGATGCCGGTCAAAGCACTCAGCAACTCACCTGCTGACCTTTGGTAGCTGAATGTCTGGTGGCAAATAGAACCCCAAAAAAGCGTGCTGATAAATTTATGTTGAATACCTCCTGCGTAGAAAGACCAGTCCAAGCCACGTCCCAGGCTGCCATCGGAGAACTTTGTTTAGACTCTACTCTCCAAGAATTGTCGCTTTACGATTTTCAGGTAGAAGCTACAGATTTGGGAATGCAAATTTCCCAACTGTTAGAAGCTAATCCGCTGTTACCGGGAGTCATTGTGACCCATCAAGGTGAATTTGCGGGTATGATTTCTCGGCGGAGATTTTTAGAATTTATTAGCCGTCCTTTTGGGCGAGAATTATTTTTAAAGCGACCTGTGAAGGCTTTGTACCGCTTTGCTGAAACTGAGAGTTTAATTTTCCCCAGCAATACTTTAATTGTGGATGCGGCGAGGAAGTCGCTGTTGCGATCGACAGAACTGCTGTACGAGCCGATTGTAGTTCAAGTGTCGCCTCAAAATTATAGTTTGCTAGACGTGCACGAACTGTTAGTAGCCCAATCCAATATTCACGAACTAGCGACAAAATTGCTGAGGCAGCAAACTCAATCTCAACTAATTCAAACCGAAAAACTAGCGAGTTTGGGGCAGATGGTAGCTGGAGTCGCCCACGAAATTAGAAATCCCGTCACCTGCATCAGGGGAAATATCGGCTTTTTGTCCAACTACTCGAAAGACATCATGGATTTGCTGTCTGCTTACGAACAGATTGTCGGTGACAGCGAAAAAATTGACGAACTTAAAAAAGACATAGACTTTGATTTTTTGCAAGAAGATTGGGTGGAAATTCTCAAGAGTATGAAAGTTTCATCAGAGAGGCTGACCGAACTCGTCACCAGCCTGCACACCTTCTCTCACATGGACGAAACCCACTTGAAAGAAGCTAATATCCACGAATGTATTGACAGTACGCTGCTAATTATGAAAAACCGTCTTAAGTACGGGATTAAAGTAGTTAAAAGCTATGGTGATTTGCCTTTAGTCAAGTGTTACTCGGGTCAGTTGAGCCAGGTATTTATGAATATCATCAGCAATGCGATCGACGCTTTGGAAGAGGCAAAAGGAGAAAAAGGTTTTGTGCCTGCGATTACTATTGAGACTGAGGTAATAGACAGTTCTGACGGAGACTGCGTGAATTCGGAATTAATTCAAAATTATGTTAGGGGCGATCGACAAAATTCAAAACAGCTATCCTCCGCTAGCCAAAACGGCGACTTCAGCCTAGAAGCAGCGAAAAACAATCAAAATAACGCTTGGATAGCCGTCAGAATTTCTGATAACGGCCCGGGAATTCCGCCCGAAATTCAGCGGCGAATTTTTGATACATTTTTCACGACTAAACCGGCGGGAAAAGGTACCGGTTTGGGGTTGGCAATTACCCATCAAATTGTTACGGAAAAGCATACGGGCAAGTTAAATTTGCATTCTACGCCCGGTACGGGTACTGAATTTGAAATTTTGTTGCCATTGATTTGAAGCAATAAGTCATATCAAATCTGTTAGCATCGGAATTATTCCTATCTCTCTTCTCTTGATCTGCGTGAATCAGCGTTAATCCATTGTCATCTGCGGTTAATAAATTCTCTTTTTTTAACCGCAGATAGAGGCAGATTAACACCGATTAACGCAGATGAATTATATCAATTTCGGTTGCACCATCGGTAATTGTTGACTGTTGATTGATGACTAATGGCTAATGACTCTTTTTAAGCTCTTAGCTGAACGGGCATTACCAAGAATGTAGCATTGACTCCGCCCAAAGGCTGGAAAATTACGGGGGCTAAAGCACCGTTTAATTGCAGTTGAATTTCTGGGGATTGAGCGGTTTTTAAGATATCAATCAGATATTTCACGTTGAAAGCAATATCTATGCTGTCTCCCGAAATCTGTGCGGGCATTGACTCTTTGCCACAGCCGACATCTTTAGCATCTACAGACAAAGTAATTTCCTGATTCTCCTCGTCGATGCTGCATTTGAGAATATTATTTTTTTGGTCTGCAAAAACTGCAATTCTTTCTACTGCTGCTAAGAGCGATCGCCTTTCTAAGGTAATTTGCCGCTCAAAAGATGGCGGAATCAACTGCCTATAGGCGGGATATTGCCCTTCCAAGGTGCGAGTTGTCAGCCGCTGGTCTGCCCATTCAAACACTACTTGACCCTGTTCAAAATGCAGGGTGACAGGTTCAGTCCACTGTCGCATCACCAGCATTCTTTCTACTTCCCGCAATGCTTTAGCGGGAACTGTCACCTCAAATTCTTCCTCGGTTTCTTCCGCTTCGCCTTTTTCATTTGCAGTTTGAACTACTGCCAATCTGTGGCCGTCTGTAGCTGCAAATTCCAGACAATCTTGCAATACCTTTAAATGCACGCCTGCAAGTACCTGTTTTGCCTCGTCGGGGCTAGTAGCAAATAAAGTTCCTTTGAGTCCTTCTATCAAGGCTTCGGGTGGCAATTTGAGGATTGTTCCGGCTTCGATTGCGGGCAATTCGGGGAATTCTTCCGGGCCCATGCCTCTAACTTGGTAGCTGCCTGAACTGCAAGTGAGATATGCTACAGTGTCTCCCGCTTCGTCTTCTAAAGTAATCTCTCCATCTGGGAGTCTCGAAACAATATCGTTGAGTAATTTAGCGGGTATGGTAAAACTGCCGCCGCCAGTCACTTCTGCTGCAAAGCTGGTACGAATGCCCAAACTGAGATCGAAAGCTGTCAAGCTAACCCGCTGATTTTCCTCATCCGCTACTAAGAGCACGTTGGCGAGTACCGGATGTGTCGGGCGGGAGGGAACGGCCCGACTTACCAACGAGAGGTTGGCGTTGAGGTCACTTTGGCTGCAAACCAATTTCATGGGTGGAAGGTTAATTAACCGGATTTGAAACAGAAACAAATGGTATCACAGAAAGCCGACGGGTCGGTTTTTGTCTGTCAGGGCTCCTCTCATGGGCGCTTATTTCTGGTTTCTACGCAAAATTTTGTCTGTAAAAATGAGAAATCTTCGTAGAAACCCGGTTTATGAGGTCAGCGCGCGTCGCGAACTATCTGTTTAGGGTGCGAAGCGATCGCCTATTTTTTTATTTTATTGAATTATTTTTGTGCGATCGCCCTGTGGAAACTGTGGAAAAAAAAGTTAACTGCTTGCTGGGCGTCACTTGTAACTAAGAATTACCTGTGGAAAACTTGTGGAAAAGCTGGTGCGGTCGATCGCCCGTCGGTTTTGGTGCAAAAACTATTTTGAGCGATCGAGTAAAGTTTTCCACAAACTCCGGGCAAATTTTCCACAGGTTTTTCCACAGGCCTTTCTCAAATCCGGTGCCATCGAAATTGATATTACCCACAGTCAGGATACGGCGCTGTGACGTTTCCCGAAAATTAATCGGGCGATGGTTACATCTCTCATCGAGTGCGATTGATTATTTGGGGGTAGGGAAACGGCACCGTGGGGTGTCCAGAGTTGGCTATCTGTTTATCCGTGTATCCGTGTCCGAATCAGTGTCGTCCCTTACTTCTTCCTTATTATTCAACTTTTGCGGCTGACAACATTAATTCGATCGCTCAACTGACGCAAAGTTTGGGCCAAATTCGGGTCAGTGTTGCGCAACTGAGCAATTTTGTCACAACTGTAAAGCACAGTCGTGTGGTCTTTTCCGCCGAACACTTCGCCAACTTTCGGCAAACTCAAACCAGTATGCTGCCGAATTAAATACATCCCTATTTGACGGGCGAGACTAATTTCTCGCCTGCGGGAAATGCCTTTCAAATCTTCAACAGAAACATCAAACGCCTCGGCCACAACTGCAATTACTGCATCGGGAGTCGCCTCTACGCTTTCAGTTTGCGGGTTCAAAACCGGGGTGATATTCTCCACAGTCATCGGCAAACCGGTAATTGAAAGATATGCTACCGCCCGAATCAAAGCACCTTCTAATTCCCGAACGTTGGAAGTGTAACTAGACGCAATGTATTCAATGACATCTCGCGGCAACCGCATATTTTCATACTCAGCTTTTTTCTGCAAAATTGCCATCCGAGTTTCCAAGTCTGGCAATTGAATGTCGGCAATTAATCCCATCGAAAATCTGGAACACAAACGCTCTTGTAGGCGGGGGATTTGCTGTGGCGGACGGTCGGAAGCTAAAACTACTTGGTTTCCCGATTCGTGCAAAGTATTAAAAGTGTAAAAAAATTCTTCTTGAGTGTATTCTTTGCCTTCAAGAAATTGGATATCATCTATTAGTAAAACATCGGCGGCCCGATAATGATCGCGGAAAGTTTGCATACTGTCTTTGCGAATGGCGGCGATTAAATCGTTAGTAAATTTCTCAGTAGAAACGTAAAAAATCTTGGCGTTGGGGTCAATTTGCAAGCGATAATGACCGATCGCCTGCATCAAATGAGTTTTGCCCAAACCAACGCCACCGCACAAAAATAGGGGATTGAATTCTCGGCCCGGAGACTCGGCTACCGCGAGGGAGGCCGCGTGAGCCATGCGGTTGTTGGAACCAACGACAAAGCGGGAAAATACGTATTTCGGGTTTAAATGGGCGGGTTTGGGGGGGTGAAGCGAGTGGCTTTCCGGGACATCGGCGGCGATGGGGGACGGCCAAATCATGGCGGAGTCACTGCTGCCACCTGTTTCGTTTCCTCCGGCAATTGTCAAGTAAATGTCTACGGGATAGCCGAGAATTTCTTCGACTGCATCGGCAATGGTTTTGACGTAATATTTTTGCAACCAATTGCGAGCAAAGGGGTTGGGGGCGCTGACGATCAAACAGTTATTTTCGAGTTGTTCGGCCCTGGCAGTTTTGATCCACGTCTCAAAGCTAGGTCTGCTCAGTTGTACCTGGAGACGTTCAAGTATCTGATTCCACAGACTTTCGAGGGGAATGTCCACTGCTCACCTCTGCCGATCGGCATTCAAGATATTAATTCTACAGTCTAGAGAGTTTAGTCCTCAGATGCTAAAGTTTAAGGGAGTCTGCCGATCGCCAAAATTTTTGCCGCTCTGCAGCCCTGCGCCAGGTATCGGGGAGCGGCTCAGCAAATATTTAGATTTGGCAGGAAAGCCTAAAAACGTGGCCATGAAAAGTTCTACTGGCAAATTTTGGAAGCAACCGGCAATTTACATATTGCTGCTGGTAACGGGAGCCGGGGCCGCCATGTTGGGCGATCGTCTGACGGTTTCTCAATTTCGTGCAAATTCTGGCGACTCGGGACAAAGGGCGCTGGAACCGAAATTGCAACTGCCTCCTAATACAAAGGATCAAGCTAGCAAAGTCTTACCACCTGCTTCCTGGTCGGGGGACGGGGCTAATGTGAATTTTATTGTGGCTGCAGTGGCAAAAGTTGGCCCGGCAGTGGTTCGGATCGATGCTTCGCGCCGGGTGAAACCGGGAAGTAGAGGGCTGTCGCCGGAAGATTTTTTTGGCATAGAACCGAATTCGGGCGGCCGGGGCGGGATCGAACGGGGCACTGGTTCTGGTTTTGTCATCGGTGCCGACGGCGTGATTCTCACTAACGCTCACGTTGTAGAGGGAGCCGATACGGTAAGTGTAACTCTCAAGGACGGCCGCAGCTTTCAGGGGCAGGTGTTGGGGGCGGATAAGGTGACGGATGTGGCTGTGGTGAAGATTGAGGCGAATAATGTGCCTGTGGTGGCGATCGGCAATTCGGATAAGCTGTTGCCTGGGGAATGGGCGATCGCCATCGGCAATCCTTTGGGTTTGGACAATTCCGTAACTGCGGGGATTATTAGCGCTACGGGACGATCGAGCTCTGATGTGGGCGTACCCGACAAGCGGATCGGTTTTATTCAAACAGACGCTGCAATTAATCCGGGGAATTCCGGCGGCCCGCTGCTGAATGCTTCGGGCCAAGTTATTGGCATGAATACGGCGATTATTCAAGGTGCTCAAGGATTGGGGTTTGCGATTCCCATTCAGGCGGCCCAACAGGTGGCAAAGGAACTGATTTCGACAGGGAAAGTCGAACACGCTTATTTAGGCATTGAAATGGCGACGCTGACTCCGGAGGTTAAGCAGCAAATTAACAGCAATGCTAACAGCAGCCTGCGAGTTGCAGTCGATCGGGGTGTGGCTATTGTTAGCGTTGTTCCTAATTCTCCCGCAGCAGCAGCCGGTTTGCGGGCTGGAGATGTGATTCAAAAAATTAATAATCAGCCGATTATTCAGTCGGAAGCTGTTCAGGAGTTCGTGCAAAATGCTAAGGTTGGCGGTCTGTTGGCAATGGAAATCAACCGCAACGGGCAAATAGTTAATTTGACTGTTAAACCAGGGAGTTTGCCGATTCAAAAAGTTCGATAATCTGTTGGCAGTTGACAGTTGACAGTTGACAGTTGACGGTTGACGGTTGACAGTTGTTAGCAATTACCAATTACCAATGACTAATTAATATGGCAGAAATATTACAAATATCGCAATTAGGAAATCCCGTGCTGCGGCGCCCGTCGCAAGTTGTCGAGAATATTAAGGACGATCGCATTCAACAGTTGATTGACAGCTTAATCTGTACAGTACAGCAGGCAAACGGAGTGGGGATTGCCGCCCCTCAAGCGGCTCAGTCCGATCGGCTGTTCATCGTCGCATCCCGCCCCAACCTGCGGTATCCCCAAGCACCGAACATGGAGCCCACAGCGATGATTAATCCCCGGATTGTGGCTAGCTCAACAGAGACAGTCAAAGACTGGGAAGGCTGTTTGAGCATTCCGGGGATTCGGGGATTGGTGCCGAGAAGTAGGGCGATCGAGATAGAATACACCAGTAGAGACGGCAAACTCCACCGACAAGAATTGACAGACTTTGTAGCCCGAATTTTTCAACACGAACACGACCATTTAGAGGGAATCGTGTTTTTAGACAGAGTGGAAAGCACCCACGAACTGATGACAGAAGATGAGTACCAGCAGCAATTTGTCAAGCTACTTTAATCAAAAGCATCTAGCGCACACGCCCCCGATTCATCCGCAGGGTGAATTCTTCAATTATCCAATCTAAAACCCAAAATCTAAAATCTAAAATCGATAGATGAGTACCAAAAGCAAATTGTCAACCTGCTGTAGCCGCAAGCATTCAGGGTACAAAGCCCCCGGATTTATCCGTGGGGTCAATTCTAGAATCTAAAATCCCCAATCTCAAATCTAAAATCGATTGACCGAAAAGGAGTATCAGCAGCAATTTGTCAAGCTGCTCTGACTGTTTGTATAATTGTTATCAGTAATATTACAGATTTTGCACGCAGGAGGGCGAATGTCTATCAATTTGGAAAAAGGCGGGAGAATCAATCTCTCTAAAGAAGCACCCGGGCTGAAAAATGCCGGGATTGGTTTGGGATGGGATATCAACGCTACAGACACGGGCGCAGCATTTGACTTAGATGCTTCCGTGTTTATGTTGGGGGCTACTGGCAAAATTCCCGGCGAACAATACTTTGTTTTCTACAACAACAAAGAGTCGCCGGACAGTTCTGTAATACATCTGGGAGATAGCAGAACCGGAGAAGGATTTGGCGATGATGAAACCGTTACAGTCGATTTAACCAAAGTCGATCCGGCGGTGCAAGAAATTGTGTTTGTGGTAACTATCCACGAAGCAGAATCGAGAAGGCAAAACTTCGGTCAAGTGCGGAATGCTTTTATCAGGATTTACGACACTACTACTAACACAGAGGTAACTAAGTACGATTTGGACGAGGATTTTTCTCGGGAAACTGCGGTAGAGTTTGGCAGACTTTACAAGAAAGACGGCGAGTGGAGGTTCCAAGCTGTAGGACAAGGCTATAATTCAGGCTTGCAAAGCTTTGTAGACAAGTATGCCTGATCGCCAGGGCGATCGATCTCAGCTAAATAAATCGAGGGGAAATTCGGAAGCAGGAATGTTTCCCTCGATTTTAAGCCAGACTCATGAGGTGATAAACCAGATGGGAATTCAATTAAAGAAGGGCGAAAGATTTAATCTTTCTAAAACATCTCCTAATTTAACAAAGGTTGCGATCGCGCTGGGTTGGGAAGTAGAAAATGAACTAAATTTCTCGGACTCAAACCAGCCAAGCTGCGATATCGATGCCTCTGTTTTTGCGTTAGGTTCAGACGGCAAAATTCCCGATGAAAGATACTTGGTATTTTACAATAACTCGCAGTCGCCGGACGGAGCGATCGCCCATTCGGGAGATAATCAAACAGGTCAAACTCAAGGGGATGACGAGACAATTTATGTAGACTTAGAAAAAGTAACGGCTGCTGTTGAGGAAATGGTTTTTGTGGTGACGATTCACGACGCACACGCTAAACATCAAAATTTCAGCCAAATCAGAAATGCTTTTATCAGATTGTACGATCGCGAAACCGGCAGCGAACTAGCGCGGTATGATTTAACAGAAGCTTTTTCTGAAGAAACAGCAGTCGAATTTGGACGGTTGTATAAAAATGATGCAGCTTGGAGATTTCAGGCCGTAGGGCAAGGATATAAAGCAGGGTTGCAGAGTTTTGTTGACAAGTATCATTCAGAGATTCAACAGCAAGAAAAGCCAGCAGAACCTAGATTACCAGTTCTTGAAGATAGCCGCAAAAGTCAAAAAGCTATAGCATTAGACAAAAAGCTTCAGGAGAAAGCGCCGCACATTTTCAATCTCGCTAAGAAAGCCGATATCTCGCTCAAGAAGGCAAATTTAACAAATCACAATGCTCAAGTAGCGCTTTGCCTCGATATTTCTGCTTCTATGTCTTCCCTATACCGTTTAGGAAAAATTCAGCGTTTGGCAGAGAAGATTTTGGCTTTGGGATGTCGGTTTGATGACAACGCAGCGATCGAAATATTTCTGTTTGGAGTCAACGCCCACAATCCCGGTGAAATGTCGATCGACAATTTCTCAAACTTCATCCACCATATACTGCAACAGTATCCTTTAGAAGGAGGTACTTACTACGGTAAAGTGATGAAGGAAATTAGAAACTTCTATTTTCCTGACGCTCGCGGTAGCAGGCGCTACGCACCTATTAAAGCCGATCGACCTATCTACGTGATGTTTGTAACTGATGGAGAAACTGCGGACGAATCCGAAAGCAAGCAGCAGCTACAATGGTCGTCCCGCGAGCCGATATTTTGGCAGTTTATGGCAATCGGCAAGTCGCAGAAAGATGTCAAAAGTAAGGGAGCTCGCGGGTGGTTAGCAAGAGCCGTAGCGAGCGATTTTAGCTTTTTAGAACAGCTTGACGAAATGGGCGATCGCTACCTAGACAATGCCGATTTCTTCAGTTTAGAAGACCCGGAACATATTGCCGATGAGGAATTATACGATTTGTTGACAGCAGAATATCCACATTGGGTAAAATCAGCGCGACTCAAAAATCTCTTACCCTAGAAACAGCTTTTGCAGCCCAACAAAATGCTAGCTTAGGGCAATCATTCAACTTCACCATAAACCTTACAAAATCACAAAACTATGGCTATCAACTTAACAAAAGGACAATCAATCGTTCTCAGCAAAAGCGAATACGACTTGTCCAGACTGACAATGGCTTTGGGCTGGGATGTTGCACAAGCTAAAAAAGGTCTTTTCGGTCGAAGCAGCGGTGCCAATTTTGACTTAGATTCCTACGCTCTGCTGCTGGGAGAAAACGGCAAATTAAAGAACTACAAAGAGGATGTAATTTATTACTCTCATTTGGAGTCAAAGGACAAAACAGTTGTTCACTCAGGCGACAATCTCACGGGGGCTGGAGACGGAGACGACGAACAAATATTGGTGAAACTCAGCTCTTTGCCAGCACAATATCACAAAATTATTTTGGGCGTAAATATTTACGATGGAAAAGAGAGAAAACAGCATTTCGGTCTGGTAGAAAATGCTTTTGTGAGAGCTGTAGATGCCGCCGGGAAAGAAATAGCTCGCTATCGCTTGTCAAATGACCCTTCTTATGAAGGAAAATTAAATATGTTGATGGGAGAAGTTTATCGAGAAAGCGGCGAGTGGAAATTTAAGGCTTTGGGAAATCCTTTGGCTGAAGATTTAAACGGTGTGGTCGGTTCGTTTATGCGGTGATCTTAAAAATGTTTTTTTAACCGCAGATAAAGGCAGATAAACGCAGATAAACGCAGATGGGATTTTATCTGCGTTTATCTGTGTTAGTCCGCTGATATCTGCGGTTAAAAAATCCCCATTTACTTATTAGACATCTGCAAAAAAGCTACTCCAATCAATCTTTGATCGGCCGCATTGTCGGGAACATGACGGCATCTCGGATGCTTTGAGTATTAGTTAAAAGCATCACCAATCTGTCTACACCGATACCCATTCCCGCACAATTAGGCATTCCCAAAGATAGCGCTTGAATAAAGTCTTCATCCATTGGATGCGCTTCATCATCGCCCGCATTTTTCTGGGCTAACTGTTCTTCAAACCGCTTTCTTTGCTCTTTCGGATCGTTCAATTCTGAGAATCCGTTGGAGTATTCTGTACCGTTGATAAACAGCTCGAAACGTTCTACAAATCCCGGCTTGCTGCGATGTCCTTTTGCTAAGGGACTGACTTCGACAGGATAGTCGATGATGAATGTAGGTTGAATTAGTTTGGGAACAACTAATTTGTCAAAAACCGCATAGAGTACGTAGCCTAAACTCTGTTTTTCTAACTTAGACAGGTGCAATTCTAGTTTGGTTGCAGAGGCGATCGCACTTTCTAAGTCCAAACTGTCAAAATCCAGATCAAACTCGTCTCTGACAGCTTCTACCATCGTTTTCACTTGCCAGTGTTTGCCGCTGAAACCGGGATACTTTTCGCTGTAGTCGAACTTACGTTCTAAACTAATCTTTTCCCCCTGATTTTCAATTTCCTTGACATCCCCAAATACAGCCGCCGCCGCGAAACAAATCACATCTTCGACTACTCCTAAAATGTCGAAAACATCAGCATAAGCTTGGTAAACTTCTAAAGAGGTAAACTCGGGATTGTGCGTGCTATCAATGCCCTCATTTCTAAATGCTTTACCCAGTTCAAATACTCGCTCAAAACCGCCGCAAATTGCCCTTTTCAAGAACAGTTCGGGAGCGACTCGCAAATACAAATCCACTTCCAAAGCATTGTGGTGAGTGATGAATGGCTTAGCAGCAGCACCGCCATAAATAGCTTGCAGTGTCGGGGTTTCTATTTCGTAAAAATCGGCTTGCCAGAGATAGGAACGGATGCTTTGGACGATGCGGCTGCGCAGCATAAAACGGTTGAGCGCATCTTGGTTGCTTGCCAAATCCATTTCGCGGTGACGGCGGCAAACTTCGGGGTCGTTAATTCCGTAATAAGAATCGGGAAATTGAATGGTAGCTTTTGATAAAAGCTTTAATTCCCTCACTAAAATAGAAAGTTCTCCCCTGGGGGTGCGGCAGCCGATACCTTCGACGCCGACAAAATCGCCGACATCGAGCAATTTTTTAATTTGTTCAAAGCTCAAACCGACTTCGCCGGTGACGATTGCTTTCTCGATTTTGAGTTGAATTTTGTCTGTGGCGTCTTTTAAATCGATGAAACCAATTTTGCCACTGTCTCGCTTGGAAGTGATGCGGCCGGCTAATCGCAGGGAAATTTCTTCGGGGTCACTTTCTCCGTTTTGAAGTTCTTTTCCCGGCTGACTAAATATTTCGCGAACTTGTTGGGCTGTGTGCGATCGCGCGTAGGATTGACTGGGATACGGTTCTATGCCTTGCGATCGCAGTTCGTCTACTTTTTTACTGCGGGCTTCGGCTTCACTCAGAGTCATTAGTTATTGCCTGATTAAAATTACAAATATCTGACATCTTGCACTATTCAGGCGATTGTGCACGGCTGGGCGGCCGATCGTGTCCACCCCACAAGAAAATTCACTCTTTGTGGAACAGGCCCGAAAGGTCTGTTCGTGACAAAGCTGCAAGATGTCAGAAACACCAAACTCTATCATAACAGGGTGGCTTTGAGAGCCAATTTGCCAAATAAGTAAGTTACACGGCCGTACCGATCGCACACAGCCGCACTCGCCCCAGAAATATCTCCGATAACAATTTGCGATCGACTGCACAAAGCAGCCGAAACATTAAAAAATTAAGTTGTCTGTCGATCGCAACTGGTGAGATGATATGTAGTGCAGCCTCACGGCAGTTCCACAGAAACTGAACAGCAGAGACGATCGTCCTCGATCGAACTCGACTCATCGCACCTCTGTCAGAATCGACCACACACACTCTCTCTTACATATAAAAACCAGAATTATGGCTGTTGCAACCCAATCACTCGAAGAACTCTGCATCAACTCTATCCGCTTTCTGGCCATCGATGCGGTAGAAAAAGCAAAATCAGGACACCCGGGACTGCCGATGGGCGCTGCCCCTATGGCCTTCGTGCTGTGGGATCGGTTCATGCGGTTCAACCCTAAAAACCCCAAGTGGTTTAATCGCGATCGCTTCGTCCTCTCCGCCGGCCACGGCTGTATGCTACAGTACGCCCTCCTGTACTTAACCGGCTACGATAGCGTCACCCTCGACGACATCAAGCAATTTCGCCAGTGGGAATCCAGAACCCCCGGACACCCCGAAAACTTCATGACCTCAGGCGTAGAAGTTACCACCGGCCCCCTGGGACAAGGAATTGCTAACGCCGTCGGTTTGGCAATGGCAGAAGCTCACCTCGCTGCTAAGTTTAACAAGCCCGACCACACCATTGTTGACCACTACACCTATGTCATCATGGGTGACGGCTGCCACATGGAAGGCGTTTCTGGCGAAGCTTGTTCTTTGGCCGGACACCTCGGACTCGGCAAATTAATTGCCCTGTACGATGACAATCACATTTCTATTGAAGGCGACACAAGCTTGGCCTTTACTGAAGATGTCGGCAAGCGTTTTGAAGCTTACAACTGGCACGTTATTACAGTAGACAATACCGCTCTAGACGAAGATACTAACCTAGAAGCAGTTCACAAAGCTATTGAAGAAGCCAAAAAAGTCACGGACAAACCGTCCATGATTAAAGTCCGCACCATCATTGGTTACGGTTCTCCCAACAAGCGCAATTCTTACAGTGCTCACGGTGCTGCTTTGGGTGGCGATGAAGTGAAAGCAACTCGCGATTTCTTGAAGTGGGAACACGCACCGTTTGAGATTCCTGATGATGCTTTGTCACACTTCCGCAAAGCAGTCGATCGCGGTGCTCAAGCTGAGCAAGAATGGCAGACAGCTTTTGATGCTTATAAAGCAGCCTATCCTGCAGAAGCTGCAGAATATGAGCGCAGCGTTGCCGGCAAACTTCCTCAAGGTTGGGATCAAGTTTTGCCGACATACAAGCCGGAAGATAAGGCAGATTCGACTCGGAATCATTCTGGAAAATGTTTGAATGCTTTGGCAGGTGTCCTACCTGAATTGATCGGCGGTTCCGCTGACTTGGCATCTTCTAACATGACTTTGCTCAAGGGTGAAAAAGACTTCCAAAAAGGTCAATACGAAGGACGTAACCTGCGGTTTGGTGTGCGGGAACACGGCATGGGTGCGATCGCCAACGGTATGGTCCTGCACGGCGGTTTAATTCCTTACTGCGCCACGTTCTTGGTATTTGCTGACTATATGCGGGGAGCAATTCGCCTCTCTGCACTCTCGGAAGCTGGAGTTATTTATGTAATGACTCACGACTCCGTAGCCTTGGGCGAAGACGGCCCCACTCACCAACCGGTGGAAACTATCGCTTCTCTCCGAGTAATTCCCGATTTGTTGGTAATGCGCCCAGCAGATGGTAACGAGACATCCGGCGCTTACAAAGTGGCAGTTGAAAGCCGCACTCGCCCAACTTTAATGGCTTTGTCGCGCCAAAACTTGCCCAATTTGGCTGGAAGCTCGATCGAAGGAACAGCCAAAGGCGCTTACATTTTGTCCGACGACGGCGGCACTCCCGACATCATTTTAATCGGCACCGGCGGCGAAACATACCTCTGCGTTGATGCCGCTGAAAAATTGCGCGCCGCAGGCAATAAAGTGCGGGTAGTTTCGATGCCTTGCTGGGAATTGTTCGACTTACAAGATGCCGCTTACCGCGAATCTGTACTGCCGAAAGCTGTTACTAAGCGGTTGGCAGTTGAAGCAGCTTGTAGCTTCGGCTGGGGACGTTATTTGGGTTCCGAAGGCGACAGCATCAGCATCGACCGATTCGGCGCTTCTGCACCGGGCCCCGTTGCTTTAGAAAAGTTTGGCTACACCGTTGATAATGTGGTAGCTAAGGCTCAGGCGCTGTTGGGTTAATAGCAGCAGCATAATTTTTGGTGGGGTGGGCTTCAGGCTCGCCCCATTTTTTATAGAAGAAGGAAGAAGGGAGGCAACGGATTCGCTTTCTGAGGATGTAACGGATGTAACCGATGGATGAAAGAAGGCTTTAGTTATCGAGGAGAGAAGGCTTTAGTTATCTAGAAGATAAACAAGAAGGAAGGAAAAGCTAAAATCTCAAATCTCAAATCGGAATATTGGGTTTCATATCAATTCCGGCAGTAAGGCCGGAATGATATCAAATCCGCGCTTCGAAAGTAGGCAGTAAAGTCGAATCAAGCTCGCAACTAATAATTCGCGCAATTTTCATTTTTTTGACTCACAGTCAACAGTCAACAGTCAACAGTCAACAAGCATTCCGGTGCAACCGGAATCGATATCACTTCGTTCTACCCAACCTAGAGCTCGCTACAGATCGCGAATCATTGAGAATTGCTATATTAATAGTTACGGAAGAAAAGCCAGTTTCTAGGACAATAGTCGGTTTGGCAACGAGGCATCTACCCAGAAACCTAGTTTTTAGCCCCCGGTGCGTCCAAGACTGTATATTTTAAAAATTTGAGAGAGGTTATAAGTAATTGGGTTAAATTACCAATTACCAAATACTAATTACCACTTCTCGATTATCCATTCCTGATTACCCATTCCATTTATGATGATTTGGAACTTTTTAAATCACCTGTTATTCACCGGAAATTATATTCCTCACGGCTACTGTTACCTTTGGCAGCGAGAGCTACTCGCGATCCACATAGTGTCAGACTCTATCATTGCCATGGCATACTATTCAATACCGATCTCGCTAATTTATTTTATGCGTCAGCGAAAAGACTTGCCCTTTCGCAACATCTTTTGGCTGTTGGCAGCCTTTATTATCTCCTGCGGCACTACTCATATAATGGAAGTTTGGACGCTTTGGCATCCTGTTTATTGGGTTTCTGGCAGTCTGAAAATTATTACGGCCGCGATTTCTGCCTACACCGCTTTTGCATTAATTCCTTTAGTTCCCCAAGCATTAACTCTCCTCAGTCCAACTCAATTAGGGATGCTCGATTCAATACTGCAAAAAGAAATCCTTGAACGCCGAGAAACGGAAGCTCGCTATCAAACTTTAACTGAAGCTTCGCCGGTGGGAATATTTTATGCAGATGCTGTTGGAGACTGCTTGTATGTCAACGAGCGCTGGTGTCAAATTTCGGGAATTACCTGCAATGAAGCTTTGGGCAAAGGGTGGTTACAAGGCATTCATCCAGAGGACCGCGAGCGGGTTTTTACTGAATGGTATAGCCCCGCGCAGGAGAAACTGCCGTTTAAATCTGAGTACCGCTTTCAAGGCATGAATCAAACTCAAATCTGTTGGGTATTCGGTCAAGCTGTCGGTCAAATCGGAGAAAATGGGGAGGTTAAAAGTTATGTGTGTACTATTACTGATATTACAGAACGCAAGCAGGTAGAAGAGGAAAATCGACGGCTCAATGAAACTCTGGAGCATCGAGTTGCTGAGCGCACTGGTCAAATTGAAATTTCTAACCACAAATTGCAAAAAGAAATAGCCTACCGCGAAAAAATTGCGATCGCTTTGTTGGAATTGACGCAACTGCAAAATGCAATTCTTAATAGCGCTAAATACACAATTATTTCTACAGAACCCGACGGTACAATTAAAACATTTAATCGGGCTGCAGAACAACTTTTAGGTTATTCGCGAGAAGACGTGGTGGGGAAAGTCACGGTAGAAATAATTCACGATCCTCTGGAGGTCGCTAAAAGAGCTGAAGTTCTTTCTCAAGAATTGGGAGTGAAAATAGAGCCGGGAATTGAAGCCTTTGTTGCCTTGCCGCGCCGGAAAATCGCTGACGAAAATGAATGGACTTACATTCGCAAAGATGGTTCGCGGTTTCCGGTACTGCTGTCGGTGACTGCCTTATTTGACAGCAACGGAAATATTAATGGTTTTTTGGGTATCGGCCAGGATATTAGCGATCGCAAACAAGCTAAAAAAGAGCTGCGCGACCTCACCAATGCCTTGCAAAATGCGGTGGAAGGGATTTCGCGGCTGGACATTGATGGACGCTACATGAAGGTTAACCGAGCTTACGCTCATAAATGCGGTTACGAACCGGAAGAAATGCTTGGCATGAAATGGCAGCTCACCGTACATCCGAGCGATGTTGAGATGATGATCTCAGCTTATCAGGAAATGCTAATTTCTGGCCAAGTAGAAGTTGAAGCTAGAGGCGTGCGGAAAAATGGGTCGTTTTTTTACAAGCAATTAACGATGGTAAAAGCTTGCGACGCACAAGGGATATTTAACGGCCACCACTGTTTTATGAAAGATATCACCGAGCGCAAACTAACTGAAACAGCTTTGCAAGAAAGCGAATTCAAGTACAGGCAAATAGTTGAATTAGCAGAAGAAGGTATTTGGGTAATTGACCGCAATGCCCTCACGACTTACGTCAACCACGCAATGGCGCGAATGCTCGGCTATAGTGAATTAGAAATGTTCGGGCGGTCGATTTTTGATTTCATGGACGAACAGGAAAAACCACAAGCTATGAATAATGTCGAGCGGCGCAAGCAAGGTATTGGTGAACAACACGAATTTAAATTCAAAAGCAAGGACGGCAAAGATATTTGGACTGATATGTCTACCAGTCCAGTCATGGACTCTCAGGGTAATCTGCTGTCTTGTTGCGCCTTGGTTTACAACATAACAGCCCGCAAAGAAGCAGAGCAGCAAATGCTGCAACTTACAGAAGATTTAAAGCGTTCCAACGAGGAATTAGAACAATTTGCTTATGTGGCTTCCCACGATTTGCAAGAACCGCTCCGAGCCATTACCAGTTATACTCAATTGCTGGCCCAGCGCTATCAAGGAAATTTGGACGATCGCGCAGATAAGTATATTAATTATATTGTCGATGGCGCTACCAGAATGCAGCAGTTAATTAACGATTTGTTGGCGTATTCGCGCCTGGGAACCAGGGGTCAGGAGTTTGAGCCGGCGGACTGCAAGGCTGCTGTGCAGCAAAGTTTGTGTAATTTGCAAATTGCGATCGCCGAAAAGAAAGCTGTCATCACCTGCGACGCGATGCCAACCGTGATGGCGGATGAATTTCAACTGGTGCAATTATTCCAAAATTTGCTCGCCAACAGCATCAAATTTTGCCGCCAAGATATCCCGTTGATTCATATCGCTGCCTGCAGGCAAGATAGCGAATGGGTGTTCAGCGTCCGCGATAACGGCATTGGCATCGATCCGGAGTATGCCGATCGCATTTTCATCATTTTTCAACGCCTGCACGGACGCCGCCAATATTCCGGCACAGGCATAGGTTTGGCAATGTGCAAGCGAATTGTTGAACGCCACGGCGGGCGCATCTGGGTGGAATCTCAGGAGGGAAAAGGAGCGACTTTTTACTTCACTATTCCTATAATTAGTACCTGAAGCCTCAAAATTCAATTTTTTTTATAATCAATAAGGATACGCCGGTTATGAGCGATCGAAGCAGTGTTAGACCCAGAGAGATTCTGCTGATTGAGGATTCTCCCAGCGATGCCGATTTGGCAAGAGAAGCTCTCGGTCAGGGTAAAATATTGAATAACTTGCATTTTGTGGAGGATGGAGTCGAAGCAATGAAGTTTTTGCGCCGAAAAGAACCCTATCTCAGGGTACCCCGTCCCGACTTAATTTTGCTTGATTTGAATTTGCCCAAAAAAACAGGCGTAGAAGTGCTAACAGAAATTAAGACCGACCAAAGTTTAAAACTAATTCCAGTAGTGATTCTCAGCACTTCATCCGCCCAAGAGGACATTATCCAGTCCTACTCGCTGCACGCCAACTGTTACATTACCAAGCCAGTAGATTTCGTACAATTTACTAAAGTAATCAGGTTAATTGAGGAATTCTGGCTGGCCGTCGTCCAACTTCCTATAAATTAAACGAACAGATACTTTGCTGATGAACGATATAATTTTTTTTAAACGTCTTGACATTCTGCTGGTGGAAGATTCGCCCAGCGATGCTGATACCATTTTAAAAAAAAATCCTACTGTAGCCCCGGGATCTCAACCCCGATAGTCATCTCTCATTTCCCTATCTAAAATCCTTCGACGGCTCGCGCTCACGCCCCCGTCTAAAATCTCAAATCTCAAATGGTATGACTTGGCTTCAGGAAGTCTGGCGTCAAGCAAATTTTTTAACAAGTTGCACAATACGGGAAGATGGGGTGTCAGCAATGAATTTTTTGAAGCAAGAAGGTTTGTATGTGGACGTACCCCCTCCCAATTTAATTCTGCTGGACTTGAATTTGCCTAAAAAAAGTAGTTTAGAAGTGTTGGGAGAAATTAACTCAGCACCCAAGTTAAAAATGATTCCGGTGGTAATTATGGCAACCTCAGCAGCCGATGAAGAGATTCTCAAGTCTTATGCCCTGTTAGCCCGGTGCTACATTGCTAAGCCTGTCGATTTTAGTCAAGTAGCTAAGCTGGTGAGATGGATTGACGATGGGTGGCGGGTGGTGGTGACAGTTCCCAAATAATAATTTTCAAGTTGAAAATGGCAAGGGAAAGCAAAAAAGTTTAACCTGAGATGGGTAGAGTAAAAATTTTACAGTCAAAAACGTCTAAGCTATGTGGATTAAGATTCTGTTAGTAGAAGACAATCCTGCTGATGCTGATTTGCTTGCAGAACTGTTAGAAGTATCTGTGGGCGTCCAGTGGGAACTGGTGTCTGTTGAGTTCCTGCATGAGGCGATCGCACAATTGTGTAAACAACCCTTTGATGTAGTTTTGCTCGACCTTTCTTTGCCCGACAGCCGCGGTTTGGAAACCCTAACACGCCTGCGAGAAGTTGCCCCGGATACGGCAATGGTGGTAATGACGGGCTTGGATGATGAGGCGATCGCACTTGAATCAGTTCGCTTGGGAGCTCAAGATTACATAGTTAAAGGTCAAATTACTACTCAATTATTAGTGCGGACGATCCGCTACGCGATCGAACGATCTCAAACATTTCAAATGCTGCGGGAAAGCGAGCGGCGTTTTCGGGCGATTTTTGACTCTTCGTTTCAGCTAACAAAGCTGCTGACTCCCGAAGGAATCGTGCTGGAAGTGAACGAGACAGCCCTCGAGTTTACAGGAATGCGATTGGAGGATATTGTGGGCCGGCCGATTTGGGAAATGGCGATTTGGGCTCAGTCGCTACAGGTTTGCGAACAATTGCAATGGGCGATCGACTTATCAAGTCGCGGCGAGTTTTTCCGCAGCGAAATCGATTTGTTAGCCAAAAGCGGTCAAATTGTGACAGTTGATTTCTCACTGAAACCTGTTAAAAATGAGACTGGACAAGTTTTGTTGCTGATTGCTGAAGCCCGTGACATTAGCGATCGCAAACGAGCCGAAGCCGAAATTCTCAAAGCACTCGCACGAGAAAAGGAACTTTCAGAACTGCGAGCTAAATTTGTCACAATGGTTTCCCACGAGTTCCGTACCCCCTTGACAACGATCCAATTTTCGGCTGGATTGCTGCAAGATTACAGTTCTCAGTGGTCAGAAGATAAAAAATCTACTCATTTTGTCCGGATTAAATTAGCCATTAAACGGATGACAGAGTTATTAGAAGATATCCTTGTAATTGGCAAAATAGAAGCAAATACCTTACAGTTTCAACCTGTTTCCTTAAACCTCGAAAAATTTTGCCGTCAACTGGTAGAAGAGCAGCAGCTCAACGACAGCAACCAACACCCGATCATTTTTCAACATGAAGGCGGCAACTGCGACGCTCAAATGGATGAAAAACTGCTGCAGCAAATGTTGGGAAACGTCCTCTCCAATGCCCTCAAATATTCTCCCGTCGCCAGTACAGTTTCCTTGCACCTCAACTGTCAAAACAAAGAAGCTATTTTCCAAGTTCAAGACCGGGGTATCGGGATTCCTCAAGCCGATCGAGAGCGGATATTAGAAACTTTTTACCGATCTACAAATGTCGGGACTATTTCGGGAACAGGTCTCGGTTTAGCAATTGTGAAAAGGGCTGTGGAGCTTCACGGCGGCAAACTCGCGATCGACAGTCAAGAAGGAAAAGGCACAACTTTCACTATTACCTTGCCTTTGATTTGCGCTAGCATATAACAACTGAATTATAGAAGAAGGCACAAGCAAGAAGGAACTTTGGGAACGGATTCGCTTTCTGAGGATGTAACGGATATAAGGGAGGTCAGGAATAAGGAAGAAGAAGGCTTTAGTAATCTAGGAGAGAAGGAAGAAGTAATCGACCGCATGGGGAAAGAGTCATTAATAACGTCCTAAGCGTCTTGGCGGTTACTATATAAACTAAAAACATCCGCAGCTTAAGGCTCAATCAAGTTCATAAATAATCAAAAATGTCAAGTGTGTAAAGGCAGTTTTTTTTCCAAAAACTACTAATTAAAAGGAGCAATAACCGTGGCAAAGATTTTGGTAATTGAAGACGAAGAAGCGATTAGAGAAAATATTTTAGACTTGCTGGAAGCCGAGAATTTTGAAGGAATTGGAGCGATTAACGGCCAAGTCGGCATCAAACTGGCGAACGAACAAATCCCGGATTTAATTTTGTGCGACATGATGATGCCGGAAGTGGACGGTCACGGCGTCCTCAAAGCTTTGCGATCCGAACCCCTAACTGCCACAATTCCGTTTATTTTTCTCACAGCCAAAGCCGATAAAAGTGACATTCGCACGGGCATGGAACTGGGAGCAGACGATTACATTACTAAGCCTTGTACGCCGCAAGAACTGCTAAAAGCAATTGCTATTCGGCTTGAAAAACAGAAAACAATTAGCAGGCAATCTCAAAAAACGCTAGACGAATTGCGCACCAACATTAGTATGTCGCTCCCCCACGAATTGCGGACTCCTTTGAATGCCATTATGGGTTTTTCCGAGCTAATCCTGTCAGAATATCAGGTCTTAGAAGAATCAGATATCTTAGAAATGATCGGTCAAATTCAAACTTCCGGTCATCGCTTGTACAGGCTGATTCAGAACTTTTTGCTGTATGCAGAACTCGAGATAGCAGCCACAAATCCCGAACTCCTAAAGGAGATGCGCAATAGCGAATTTAGCTGCGTAAAATCTTTGCTGACTCAAAAAGCGCGGCAGCAAGCGAAACACGCGAATAGAGCAGACGATTTACAATTAAACCTGCACGATTCGTCGGTAGCTATTGATTCTGTGAGACTCGCAAAAATTGTTGAGGAACTATTGGACAATGCCTTCAAATTTTCTTTAGAAGGAACGCCGGTTTTATTAAGCAGTGTGGTGGAAAATCAGACTTTTATTCTATCTGTGAAAGACCAAGGTCGCGGCATGACTGCCGATCAGATTGCACAGCTAGAAGCTTATAGGCAGTTCGATCGCAAACTTTACCAACAAGCAGGTTTGGGATTGGGTCTGGCCATCGTTCAACGCCTTGCAGAATTGCACGGAGGAAAATTTAAAATACAAAGTTTGCCGCAGCAAGAAACAATAGTTTGCGTTTCTCTGCCTGTCTAAACAATGATTAGACCTGTTCCAAAAAAGAATGCAACTGTAGGCAAACTCCCAACCCTTATGGAATAAATTATTCTCAAATCTAAAATCTAAAATCTAAAATGGTATTATGCAGGAGGGAGCACCCGTTTGAGACACCGCTGCATATAAATTTGAGCTACGTTATCCGTAGGGTTGATTTGCAAGCACCCCGAAAAGAATCTTGTAGCTTCGACACATCTGTCACTATTGTAGAGTACCAAAGCTTGCTCAAAGAGTGTCTTTGTCTCTAACTTTTTCTGTCGTAACTCTGGCGGATCGGCCGCAAATACTTCATAAACTGTTACCATTTGCGATTTGCCTTTAACAGTTACGCGATCGATCAACCTCAAATCATAAAGATCGTTCAACTCTATAAAAGTATTCTGAGTAATTAACATCGAAACTCCATACTCTTTCGTCAAAGTTTCCACGCGGGAGGCTAAATTTACCGCATCGCTAATCACCGTGCTGTCCATCCGACTTTGGCCGCCAACCGTGCCTAACATCAAAGAACCCGTATTGATTCCAATGCCAATTTGTAGTGGCGGGCAATCGGGTCGATTGCGACTAATATTATACTGGTAAAGCTCTTCTAGCATAGCAATTCCAGCTTTTACAGCATCGTCCGCACTGCCATCAAACAGCGCCATAATCGCATCGCCAATGTATTTATCAATAAAACCAAAATTTTGAGTAATTGCCGGTTCCATCCGCGACAAATAAGCATTAATAAATTGAAAATTTTCTGCGGGAGTCATCGTTTCAGAAAGAGAAGTGAAATCGCGAATATCTGAAAACAGCACCGACATTTCTTTCTGTACCTGATCGCCTAATTTTACTTCTAGAATACTTTCATATCCCAGAAAGTGGAGAAATTCGTGCGGCACAAACCGCCCGTAAGCATCTGTTAATTTTTCTTCCGCTGCTAAAGCTTTTTGCAACTCGTTTGTGAATTGGCGGCGCTCGGTTTCTACCTCTTGACGCTCTGTGATGTCTTGAAAAGCCGCGATCGCGTAAACTATGTTTTTCCGTTCGTCGTAGATTGGAGTCGCCCAAACCTCGATCGGCACAATCCGATCCGACCCATGAATTTCTAGATCGTCCATACGCACAAATTCTCCCCGCAACGCCCGCATAATCGGTTGGAGATCGATCGGATACAATTGATTAGTTCCAGCGTTGTAAAAATGATAAGCTTCTGGAAATTTGTCAGTACCCACATCAGAAATTAAACCTTGGGCTAGTATTCTTTCGCCCCAAGAATTCATGTAAAAAGGTTTACCCTTACCATCCACAACAAATATTCCCACCGGCATCGCTTCCAGGAATTGAGTCAATCGGCTTTCGCTTTCTGACAGTGCCTCATTTAACTTTTCTTGAGCTACCAAAGCTTTTTCTAAATCATTCGTAAACCTGAGTCGTTCCACATCTACCACTCTTCGCAAAGTAATATCCTCTGCAAAACCCTGATAGTAAAGCACTTCACCCCTAGCATCAAAAACAGTGCGCGCGTCCTCAGAAATCCAGATAATACTGCCATCTCGGCGGTAAACTTCCGACTCAAACTCAGACAGAGTACCGTACTTTTCCATCAGCGCGAAAAACTCTTGACGGCGGTTCGGTTCCACGTATAATTGCCGCTCAATATCATTAACACTTGCGATCAATTCTTCAGGGGAATCATAGCCGTATATTTGAGCGAGAGCAGGATTAGCACTAATCAACTTTCCGTCAGTTGCAGTCTGAAAAATACCTTCAAGAGCATTTTCAAATATTCGGCGATACTTCTCTTCAGCTTGGACAAGCGCTGCTTCAGCTTGCTTTCGTTCCGTAATATCAGTAAAAGCAATAATTCCGTAGGAAATATCCCCGATAGAATCATAAATAGGAGTTGCCCAACTCTCCACCGGAATAATCTTGTCGCCCGTCCGAATTTCTACACCCTCAGTCCGGACACTTTCGCCCCTCAGCGCCTGCATAATTGGCAAGTCTTCCACGGGGCATCTCTGATTAGTTCCGGCTTTATAGAATTGATAAATTGCTGCTTTCTGCTCCGAATTAATATGTGGCACAGTGCCTTTGCCAAATACCTCCCGCGCCTTCTGATTTGCGTAAAAAGATTGACCGTTGGCATCAAGCACGCACACGCCTAAGGGCATAGCTTCCAGGTATTGCGTCAACCGACTTTCGTTTTCGTGGAGTTTGGCAATCAGCATCGCTTGCTTGCGATTTAATTTTGCCAACTCCTGATTCATCTCCTGAAGTTCTATTTGTTTTTCCGCTAATTTTTGATCTTGAAAATATCTGTATATTGCCTCAGTAGCAGTTAATTTTAAGTCATCACATTGCCAAGGTTTAGGTATGTATCGGTACAATTTAGCATAGTTAATAGCATTAACTACCGCCTCCAAGTCAGCCTGCCCCGTCAGCATAATCTTGAGAGTGTTCGGTGAGATAGCATGAACGCTCCTTAATAGCTCGTCTCCTTTCATATTAGGCATGATCTGATCCGAAATAACCAAAGGAACTTCATACTGTTCTGCTAAAAGTTCTGACAGCAACTCTAAAGCTTCTTCGCCGCTTTGGGCTGTTTCAATTAAATATTTATCTTCAAAGGCTTTTAGCAAGTCAATTTCCAGACTATCGAGTATAGTCTGCTCATCATCGACACAAATAATGACTAGTTTTTTCATAAATTTGCTAGACCAGACTTAATCGCTTCAATTAATTCTTGATTTTGCCAAGGTTTTTGTATAAAAGCATGAAGATTTGCTTCAAATTTTGTTCGTTCGATTGCTTCTTTGTCTGCTTGTCCCGTCAGCATCACTGTCACAATCTGCGGATATTTATGATGAATTTTAATCAGCAACTCATCTCCTTTCATTCCGGGCATCAACCAATCAGAGACAATCACTAGAATCTTAACCTCAGCTTCACATAGCTCTTCAATAATCTCTAGGGCTTCGACAGCACTTTCAGCAAATTCGCAAAGATATTTACCGTTAAATGCCTGTTCCAGTTCAATTTCCAGACTTTCCAACACCCCTACTTCATCGTCAACACACAAAATTGCTGATTTAGACATCGCTAGTTTCCTCGTTTAGTTTGGGAGGGTGAACCCCGATGGGTAAGTACACCGTTTTCCCAATTCTACATTCCGCGCGGGTAGACTGCAAATTTTTAGCCCCAGACTTCACTCTGCGGCGCTTTACCTACTCTGTTAAATTAATCGGCAAAGACACTGTAAATGCAGTTTTACCGGGAACCGACTCCACATCAATTTTACCCTGATGTTTTTCAATTATTTTTTTGACAATATCCAATCCCAACCCGCTGCCTTCTCCCGCAGGTTTGGTAGTAAAAAACGGCTCAAAAATTTTCTGCAAAATCTCCGGTGGAACCCCCTTACCGCTGTCAGTAATTTTTACCATGACGCTGGTATCTTGCGGTACCGCGTCAATTGTTAAAGTTCCTTGATTGTTCATCGCTTGTAAGGCATTGTGAATTAAATTTGTCCAAACTTGATTTAGTTCGTCGGGATAACATAGTACCGCAGGCAATTGAGCTTGATAGTTTCTGACGACTTCCACACCCTGCTTAATCTGGTTCTGATAAAGAGTTAATACAGTTTCAATTCCATCGGTAATATTCACCTGTATTTTTTCCCCATTTACATCGTAACGCGCATAATTCTTGAGGGCAAATACGACTTTTGCAGCGCGTTCAGTAGCGGTAGCGATGGTTCTGGCGCTTCTGTGAATGCTAGCAAAGTCGTAGGCTGTTTTTATAATATTTTCGCTGTCAGGGTCTTTGAGCAACGGCAAGAATTCTTGCAGATTTTCCGGCAATCCGATATTGACTAAAATGCTAGCAAGGCTGTCAGCATTGCCAATCCCTTCCGACTCTAGTTGCTGCTTCACGCCTTTTTTCAATCCCCGTTTTTCTCGCGTAGATAAAGAGTAAGTTTGTTGGCTAGAACTCTGCATCAAACTCACGAAATCGTGCTGGCGTTCGATTGACAGTTCTTTAAAAAAAACTGGCAAACTTTCGAGATTGTTATCCAAAAAGTTGGTAATATTTCCAATAGACGACCGAATTGCCCCCAGCGGCGTATTAATTTCGTGAGCAATGCCCGCAATTAGTTGCCCTAAGGCGGCCATTTTTTCCGATTGCACTAATTGATTCTGAGTTGCTTGCAGTTGGTCTAAAGTGACTGTCAGTTCATCGTTTTTATGTTGGAGCTTTTTTTGCAACTGACACAGGGCTAAATGGGTTTCTACCCTAACTAGAACCTCTTCCATCTGAAAGGGTTTGGTAATATAATCTACCCCGCCCACAGCAAAGGCTTTGACCTTATCTAGTACGTCATTAATTGCGCTAATAAAAATTACTGGAATGTTGCAAGTGCGTTCATCAGCTTTGATTTTTTCGCAAACTTCGTACCCATTCATTTCGGGCATCATAATATCCAGCAAAATCAAATCGGGAGGCATACCTGTTGCCGCCGAAAGCGCTAACTCCCCGCTAGGTACGGGGCGGACTTTATAGCCCTGGCGATTCAAAATTCCGGCTAGCAGCCTCAAATTAGCTGGGGTGTCGTCAACTACTAAAATATTACCGCGATCGGTGGTAGGAAGGTCGTTATTCATGTGATATTGCTTGAGAGATTAACTTTAAAACTTTGTCGTACTCGAAATTTTCTATACAATTCGCGATCGCACCGGCCGTTACTGCATCCTTTAATCGAATTTGCTCTATCAAGCTATCAATTAAATCCATATCTGCATTCAGTATTGCCAGCTTTAAATCAGCTACCAGCGACTCAGGTAATTTCACGAAATCAGCTGCAGTCATTGCGCGATCGCCCTCTTTGATTGCCAATAAATTAGCTTGACCCCGATCTTCATAAATATAGCGCACTCCGATATGTTTCTGCATAGCATCGAAAATATCTGCTTCCCGGAAAGGTTTCCGCATAAAATCATCGCAGCCGGCCGACAAGATAACTGCCCGTTCTTCCTCCAAAACGCTCGCAGTCAGCGCAATAATCGCAGTAGCTTGACCTTTAATAGTGCTTTTAATATATTGCGTCGCTTCGTAGCCGTCCATCACGGGCATCCTCATGTCCATCCAAATTAAATTCGGTTCCCAACTGTCCCAAATCTCAATAGCTTCTTGACCGTTAGTAGCTTCTTTCAGTTCAAAACCCAGAGGATTGAGAAGTTTAATTAGCAGTTGGCGATTTAGCGGTTTGTCGTCTACTATCAAAATTCGATAGGTGGGTTGGTTGGGTTCCATGGCAATAACATTGCGGGTCTGTTTTGGGATTTCAATATCAGCCGCATCGACCGCCATTACTTGAATGTCAAACTTAAAATTAGTTCCCTTGCCAACTGCCGAACAGATGCTGATTTCGCCGCCCATTAATTCCACAAATTTGCGGCTAATTGGCAATCCCAAGCCTGTACCTTCTTGCGAATCTTTGCCGGTTTGGGTTTGCACGAAAGCTTCAAAAACATTGTGTAATTCATTGGTAGCAATACCCGGGCCAGTATCTTCGACTTCAAAATGGAGGAAGAAGGAAGAGGCAGCTTCTGCCTCGTCATTTTTGGTGGCAAAAATCGCGTTTTTAGATTGACTTAATTGGGATATTTCCAGATTATTACAGGCGGGAAATTCTGTACTTATTAATTGTTCGGAGAGATAAAATATTTCTCCTTCTGCCTGCTGATTCCTGCCTGATGACTGCTTGCTAACTCTGACCGATACACCGCCCTCATCGGTAAATTTAAGAGCGTTATTGAGCAAATTAATTAAGATTTGCCGCAACTTTAACTCGTCAGTTTCAACGTATTGTGGCACGTCGGCACTGCGGTAAAAAACTAGCTGCAAGTGCTTGTCATCTGCTTTGAGTTGAAACATATCTTCCAAGTCGTTTAGCAGGCGATAGAGGTCGATTGTTTTGGGATTGAGGGTGGTGCGCCCCGATTCAATTTTAGATAAATCGAGCACATTATTAATCAGGGTGAGCAGGTGTTCTCCGCTGCTGCTAATTATGCTAATATTTTCTTGATGTTCTGGCGATAGAGTTTGGCTGCGAGTCATCAGTTGGGAAAAGCCGAGAATTGCATTGAGAGGCGATCGCAATTCGTGGCTCATGTTAGCAAGAAAGGCGCTTTTAGCTTGATTCGCTACTTCCGCTTTGTCTTTAGCTACAGCCAATTCTGCCGTCCGCTCTTGCACTCGGAGTTCTAAAGTTTGAAAAGATTGTTGCAGTTGTTGAGCCATGCTGTTAAATGACTTGGCTAATTCCCCCAATTCGTCGGAGCGTTCACTTTCTACTGTTTTGTCCCATTCACCTTTAGCAATATTTTTGGCTGCTGTATTTAAGCACAAAATAGGATTTGTCACCCAGCGAGAAGTCAGAATGCCGATCGCCATAGCTACTCCTAAAGCTGCCAAACAAAGCAAAAGCGCTGTGCGGGTATTGGCTTCAATTTCTTTGGTGAAATCTGCTTCGGGAACAACTACGACAATCAGCCAGTCTAAACCTTTGCCGTCTTGGAATGGTAGAACTTTTACAAATTGTCGCTTGCCGTCTATTTCAAAATTCAAGAGATAGGAAGTTTTAATTTTCTTTAATTCCCGAAAACGAGCTGCTACATATCTAGCTGTAGCTTGAGTCGAGGGGTCAACACTCTCTTCTGCTTTGAACAGTTCTTTTTTATTATCTTTGGTACGGAATGGTTGTTCGGCAGTTGAAGTTGCTAGTAACGTACCATTCTTTTCGATAATAAATGCTTGCCCGGATTGGCCAATTTTGAGACTGTTTAAAAATCTCCCAATATGGTCTAGACGCAAGGCAGAAATTAATACTCCTTCTAGCTGATTATTCTCGTATACGGGTTGGAGTGCGCTGAGTATTAATGTAGGTTCTAGAAACGAAATATAAACGGAACTCCAAGTTGGTTGGCCGACATTAGCCGCATTTTGGTACGAAGGATGTTCGCGGATGTCAAAGTTTTTGACAACTGTTGCTACGCTAGTGCGATCGCCTATATCATTAGTATTGTAAGAATAAAAATCAAAACCAGTAGATTGGCCTGACACATTAATCATTAGAGAGCCATTTGACAGTTTTTCTCCGGTTCGATAGTCTCCATCCTTGTTGCCAACGGAGGTAAAATTGATATAGGGATATAATTGTACTTGTCGCCAAAGATATTTCTCCCAAGCTGATAAGTTTTCCATCTTTAACAAGCCGAGCAAGACAGCATCCAGCTTGCTTTGATTGATTTGATGGGGAGTTGTCAGGTAAGCTTGCAGGTTTTGCTCGACACGCAAACTCACCTCGCTCATTAACTGACTAGCAAGGTTATTAACTGCTTTTTGTCCGTTTCTAAAAGACAGATATCCTACGAGTCCCACGGCTCCTACGATTTGCAGTATAAATGGAACTATGAGAACAGTGCGCAGCGGTAATTTGTCTAAAATTTTAGAAACCATAAGATTGAGAGGTTTGGTGAACTTAGTCGAGAACCGTCCTTGCACAACCTGTCTTAACAGCAGCACCATTTACTGCCGACTAACCAGAGAGAATTGCTGCAGGCCATATTACCGACGGTAGATGCTAAACTCTGATCGAATGTGAACCTAACCTTTGCTATATTAAAGCCTATTATTTTACCGATTGTTGTATTATTTTGACCATTTAGGTAGAAGTTGCAGTCTCTGGCTTCGAGAACTGCCTGATACACGATCGCGCGGGCGAATTGAACCCGCATGGGTCAAGCGGTTTGGAGGCAGGTCAGGAAATTTGCGAGCGGCACTCGCCATTTTCCGCAAGACGTGTTATACTTAAAAAAGTTGAGGGCACGTAGCTCAGTGGATAGAGCATCAGGTTCCGGTCCTGAGGGTCGGGGGTTCAAATCCCTCCGTGCTCATTTAAATTTATCAAAAAATTGGGTTTAAAACCCCTTTTGAGAGACCGGGGACAGGTTTTTGTCCTCGGTCTCAATTATTGTGATTTAAGCGTCAGTGTCAAAAATCGAATTGGCGCTGTAGTCGCAGATCCGGGACTGATTGCGCCCCTGTTGCTTGGCACGGTAGAGTCCACGATCGGCGATCGCAATCAAGTCAGCCGATGATAGTTTCGAAGTCGGAATCAAGTTGGCGATACCCAGACTAATAGTAACTACATCGCTCACATCAGAGGTTTTATGAGGAATATTTAAAGCTTGAATAGCAGCGTGAATCCGTTGGGCCACCGAACTCGCTCCTTCAAGATCAGTATTAGGCAAAATGATGGCAAATTCTTCCCCGCCGTAACGCGCCACCAAACCCGCCGAACCGTACACCACCTCTTGCACAGTCTGAGCAAGTTTGAACAGACAATCATCCCCCATTTGATGACCGTAGCAATCATTATAACGTTTGAAATAATCCACATCAAACAACAAAAGAGAAATCGGTTTTTGTTCCCCGTATAGCCACTGCCATTCATGATCTAAGCGGTCATTAAAACAGCGGCGATTAGCAATTTGAGTCAACCCATCAATATTGACCACTTGTTCTAAGAGGTGAGTAGCCCGGGCTAGTTCTTCGTTAGAGAGTGCAAGTTGTTGATTAATTACTCTCAGTCGCGCTTGGGCCTGCTGCCTTTCTACCAATTCCTTCTGCAACTTCTGAAAAATATCCGCTTGTTTAATGGCGATCGCTAACTGATTAGCGATCTGTTTAACAAGGTCAATTTCACCTTCCTCCCATTGCCGAGGAGCCGAACATTGATGAATACATAACAACCCCCACAATTCTTGTCCATTAAGCAACGGCACCACTAAATTAGCCAGAACCGGAAATTGTTTCCAAAGAGCGCGGTAACAGTGTTGAAGGTCAATCTTATTGATATCTTCTACTACCTGCATTCTATTTTGTTGAGAGGACTCAGGGTATTTTTCACAATAATAGTCGTTAAATTGATTTATACTTACCAAGTTACATCCTTCGCCTACGGATTCTGAAACAAACTCACCATATTCAAAATTACTGTCAGGATAGAACTTAAATATGCCGACGCGCTCGGCATCAAGAAACAGGCGAATCTCCTGGGAAGCCATCTCAAAAATTGTAGACAAATCAAGAGATTGACGGATGTGGTGAGTAATTTCTTGAAGTAATATCGCTTTGTCGTACTGTTGCCGCAGAGCGACTTCCGCTTGCTTTTGGGCGAGAATGGCTGCCTCTGCTGCTTTTTTTGCTTTGATAATTTCACCTTCGTACAGGATACGCTGGCGGATACAGATCAAGATGCAATCAGTGACGAAGTTTCCTCCCTTCTCCCGACGCACAGCGTTGATCAGCATGGGTATATCAATACCCTGCTTTGACCTTAATGAGAAGTAAATTTCCTCTACTTTACCGTGGAGCTTCAACAGGGGGAAGAAATGGGTTTGAAAGAAAATCCGGCTGCCGATGGGCAGAATGAATTCCATCTTCTGTTCCCGCAGTTCATCGGTTTCGTGTCCGAGTAATTGCAGTAATGTGGCGTTGACCATTACGATCGTACCATCGTCAGCAAACGAGAGGAATCCACAGGGTGACGTGTTGAGTAGGTCGTCTATCTGGTAGGTCATGTTTGCTATACAATTCAGGTAGTATGAGGTGCACTCAAATACTTCTTAATCATCTCGATCGTCTCTTGTGGATGACTCATGTGCGGGCAATGTCCCGTAGCTTTCATCAGGCCTAGCGTACTTTTAGGTAGGTGGCGGTGGAGGTAATGCCCTACCTCGGTGGGAGCGATCGCGTCATCAGCACATTGCAATATTAGTGAAGGTACTGACACCTTGGGTAAATCACTGCGATTGTCCGAGTAAAAAGTCACCTCGGCAAAGCGACTTGCTATCACCGGATCGGTGGAGCAAAAACTTGCCTCAAGCTCATATATTAACTCCGGACGATCCTGATTCTGCATCACCATTGGCGCCATAAAGCTTGCCCAACCAATGTAATTTTTCTCCATGATATCGAGGAGATCCTCAATATCTTTGCGCTCAAACCCTCCGTAATAATTTGGTAAATCATTGATGTAGCAGGGTGAAGGCCCTAGGAGAATCAGGCGTTCCCAGTAATTAGGAGCTTGAATTGAGGACACAATGCCGATCATACTGCTGACAGAATGGCCGACAAAAATTACATCAGTCAACGCCAACTCTTCACAGATATCGAGGACATCCTGAACATAGCCATTAAGGTCGCTGTACCGTTTAGAACTGTAGGCACTAATATCAGACTTGCCACAACCTACATAATCAAATAGGATGATTTTGTAGTTTTTCTCGAAGGCCGGTGTTACGAAACGCCACATATTTTGATCGCACCCAAATCCATGAGCAAACATCATAGTCTGGGTGCCTTGTCCAAACAATTTTATATTATTTCTCCGAAGAATTTTTTTTGTCATTTGAGGGACACGAGGATTAAATTGATTATAAGACTTTTGGGCGCTTTTATAAGGATTGCTCATCCCAAATAGTGGTAGACAATAATTCAGGATGTCGGATTAATTGAGTGGCTACCTCAGCACTGACAGGCCTGCTAAACATCTAACCCTGGCAGATTTCACAGCCGATCCCTTGTAACTATTGCCATTGCGCTGGGGTTTCAATTCCTTGGGCAATTGTGCCCTGATTTAAGCCAGGTGCCATTGCAGCTAGGGCCTTGGCAATTGAGCGATCCCTCGGATCGCTGGCTAAATCGCGCACAAATGAGCGCTCGATTTTGAGCGACTTCACCGTCCAAGTTTTCAGGTAGTTAAAAGCAGCATAGCCAGTCCCAAAATCCTCGAAAGAAATCCCAATACCACGCTCCGATAATTGGCTCAAAACATTGTAGGTAATGTCAAAATTAAGCATCATTGCCGTTTCGATAATCTCTAGCCCTAGATATTTCGGCTTCATCTCGGTGCGCTCAAGACTGCGATCGCTCTTAGCGATTAAAGTCGGTTGGGGGAGTTGACGTGCCGACAGATGCACCGCGATATTAGGAAGAATTACTCCTCCTCCTAGCCACTGCTGATATTGCCAACAAGCTTGCTCTAAAATCCAATCGCCCAATCGCCAAAGCAATCCAGTTTATAAAGGCGATGGGAATAAATCGATCAGGAGGAATCCAACCTAGTTCAGGAGAATGCCATCGTAGGAGAACTTCAACACCAGCAAGGCTACCTGTTTGCCAATCGAGCTGAGGCTGATAATACAGCAAGCATTCGCCTTCCAAGCATAATTCAAGGGATTTTCGATCGCCTGTGTATGGGATTCTGGCGAAGGTATTGTTGCTGTGTAAAAATTATAGGTATTGCGCCCCCAGCCCTTAACACGACATAGGGCAATATCTGCATTTTTGAAGAAGGTATCGACATTCATTCCAGCTTGTGGATATAGGGAGATAGCAATACTGGTGGTGATGTGTAAATAATGGTTTTTGAGAATAAAAGTGGGTTTAAGGGCTTCTTGGATAGTGGCGCATCTAACAGCGCATCACGCCCACTCAGCTTAGTTAACAGGATTGTAAATTCGTCCCCACCCCAGCGGGCCAAGCTTTTCAACAAGCCTTTGAGCAAGTCATCTCCCACAGGATGCCCTAATGTATCGTTAATCGTTTTAAACCGCTCTAAATCCAGGAATAAAACTGCCAAAAAACTGCCTAATTGCTGATTTAGAGCGATTTCTAGAGAGAGCTTTGTGTTAAATAACAGGCGATTGCCAAGGTCGATGAGGGGGTGGTGAAGTGCTGGATAGTTGATAAAACCCAGTGTTTTAGCATCACAGAAAATGAAATTATTCATAACTATAATCGTCAAAAGGCACAGCAATGCAATGCCGATTTCCTGGGTGTAGAGATTGTGACACACTCCTGCCTGTACAATGCCACAGATGATCGGCAGACCAACGATGGTGGGAAATAAGCGGCGAATCATCACACCATTGGCCCACTCGCTGCTACATATCACCCTCCCAGTTGAGTTCTAATATTTTTCTAGAGGCAATCCCCCGTTCCCTAAATCTAGGGGTAGTAGGGATAGGCACGGCCCGACACTAAGCTGGTAGGTCTGAAAGATTTTCTGTTATTTTTGAGGGTTGGATGGGAGAGGATTTTATGATTTTTGATACGTCATTTAAATATACAATTTAGATGCGCAACAGTTTACTCCAAGATTTTTACCACAACCTATTTAGTCGGATTGCTCTAGCAGAAGGCACTGATGCAGAATGCAATAAAAGCCCATATTTCATCAATTAAGAACCTCCCAAATATGGTCGCGGTTACTATAAATGTTCACAAACTCCTCAAATTAAAAAAGTTGGGTTTCCTAGCTCAACCCAACCTACTTTTCATGAAGAATCACTGCTAACTCTCAAATATCCTCATCGTCTTCACCTTGCACACCCTGGAGAATCCGCGATAGCTCACTCTTCTCATTAATCGTAATCCGAGTAGGAGAACCGCTGATAATCCGTTCGTAACCACGGAACGAATCTTTAATTTGTGGCCCTCTTTCAGTAATCATGTATTCCCGAATTCCTTTATCGTGCCACGAACCGCGCATCTTAAACACATTAATTGCCCGCGACATTTCTCCTCGAATCTCTACATACTGCAGCATGATAATCGTGTCAGTAATCGTAGAAATATGGGAATCTGTAATCGAATGAGAACCCATAAACTGGTCGCTTGTATTGGTGAAAAAGCCGGTTATTTCTTCCTGCTTCGCAAAACCTGTCACTCCGATCACAAATTGCCTGAAAGCATTATGGCTGACACCCCTCGCTAAGGCCGACAGCGAGTCTATAGCAATTCGAGAAGGTTTGAACTCAGCAATTTCTGATTTAATAGTCTGCAAGTGGTCTTCCAAACCCGCAGATTCCGGGTAAGTACACAGCAGCTTCAGCAGTCCTTTCTCTTCCATTTGCTCAAAATCAATGCCCCAAGAATAAGCATTGCGGAACAACTGAGCCCGCGATTCTTCATAGGCAAACAGCAGCGCCCGATTGCCGTTCATACAAGCATTCTGCAAGAACTTGCTCACCAAGAGCGTTTTGCCGGTTCCCGTTGCACCCGTAGCCAAAATAATTGAGTCTTTGAAGAAACCGCCACCGCACATCTCGTCGAGAGTTTTATCGCCGGAAGAAACCCGCACGTTAGAAGACTTTTGAGTTAATCGCATCGCCCCCAATGGGAAAATATTAATTCCGTCATTAGTCATAGTAAAAGGATATTCGCCCTTCATGTGAGTTGTACCCCGCAACTTCAAAATTTCCATTGTGCGGCGGCGGCGTTCTCCTTCCAAAACGTTGCGAACAATCACTACATTATCCGACACAAACTCTTCCACTCCAAACCGTGCCACCGGGCCGTATTCTTCCACCCGTTCCGTAGTCATAACTGTAGTTGCTCCTACTTGTTTGAGGCGCGCAACTAAACGAAAAATTTCTCGGCGCACCACCGATGCAGCGTCGTACTGCTGAAATACGGCTGTCACCGAATCTATAGAAACCCGCTTGGCTTTGTACTTGCGAATGGCGTACTGAATTCGCTCAATTAAGGCTGATAAATCAAAATTTCCTACGATATCTTGACCTTCCGGATCGGGGGAAGCGTCCAAAATAAATAGCTTGCCTTCATCGATTAACTGTGCCAGATCCCAACCGAAACTGCAAGCATTTTTAATAATATCTGTGGGAGATTCTTCAAAAGTTACGAACACTCCAGCTTCGTCAAAATGGGTAATTCCGTTATAGAGAAATTGTACGGCAAATAAAGTTTTTCCCGTTCCTGACGTGCCGCTGACTAGGGTGGTTCTGCCCAGCGGCATTCCGCCGTGACTGATATCATCGAAACCCTCAATCATCGTGCGAATTTTTTCAACTCCTGCGGTTACCAATCCTTCTCGTTGAACCGTTTGCCTAATTTCATTCATGTCGATTTTTGTCAACTCTCAGTATTCTTTAGTTGTCAGTCATTAACCGCCGATCATGAGTCTTTGTACCCAGCTTTTAGTTTTGACTCTTGCTCAATAACTAATAACTGCTGAATGCTGACTAATGACCCCGCCCAAAAACAGATACCGTGCCACGTACTCCTGTCGTGGAGATCTCAAAATTTTAGACTATTGTTCAAGCTCCCAGATTCATCTGTGGAGTAAATCTAAAATCTCAAATTGTTCTACGGCGCGCGCGACTCGACGGCTCGACTGAGCGCTCGCCGAAGGTCTCACGCCCCCATCTCAAGTCTCAAATCGACTGACTCTGACCTGATTATCTTATGAATTCAGGTTTTCTTCCCGAAGTTCTTCATAGAGCAAATCTAATCCTATCAGAACTTTCTCGCGATCGGACAAATCGCCAATAATTTTTCGCACCGGCGGCGGCAGGATTTTCGACAGGGTTGGGGTTGCCAATATTTTGTCCTCTTCTGCTAGCTGAGGATTTTTGAGAACGTCTATGACTTTCAACGCGTAGACTCCTTGAAATTCTTGTTCTAAAATGTCCTTGAGGGTTTTCAAAGCTCGCACGGAGTTGGGAGTATTCCCCGCAACGTACAGCTTCAGAACGTAGGTTTTCTTGAGAGAACTCATAAACTTTTTTAAATGTTGAGTATTAGTTGTCAGATGTTAGTTATAGTTGTTATTTGTCTTGAATCCGCTGTTCTTTGTTATTTTATAATAATTTCCACCTCGCGAGCGCGCGCCCGTTTGTCTTCTCCTTTCTCCTTTGTTAAATTCTATCTTCTACCTTCTTCTTGCTTAAATTCTACCGAATCCCTTCTACCTTTTACCTTGAGATGCATCTTTCGGAATCGATCGCCTGTACATCTCGCACATATGAGCGATCGCGTCAATCAGGGTCAAGCGGTAATCGAGCAATATTTCCTCGTTGCGCCCTTCTAATTTTAGCTGTTTAGCAAACTCGTCCATCAATTCCATGTGAATTTCTACAATTTGAGTGACGGGAACGTCAGCAAAAAAAGCCAAATTCACAAATTCATCTATTTGATTGTTGACCGCAGTATCTTGAGAAAAATAATTCAAAAGGATGTCGCGATAACTTGACTTGAGTTGCTCCAAAAACTTTTGCTTCTCGGGTGCAGACAGATTTCGCAAAAAAATCTGTGAATTTCTTTTATAATAGACACCTAAGTATCCTAATCGCTCGCGTAATTTTTCCGCCAGCCGCCGCTGCTGTCGGCTTAGCAAGCTTTGAGCCGTTAATTGGACCGTCGCATCGACCGTGGCGGATTGGTAATTGACAGGAACCGGAGTTGAAAGTTTCAGAAATTGGGCGATCGCCCGATCGATACCTGCGCCTATTTCGCTCGCTCGAGCGGTTGCCAGTTGGACTTCAGCAGGGTGATAAAAAAAAGTACAGCTTTCCTCTTGACTCTTGTTGGCGGTACTGGCTGCTGCCTCAAAACCATCTGAATATGGTGCTTCGGGCTTTTCTTCCACCCCGGGGTGGGGCGAAAAAATCACCGCAGGCAAAAAGATTGATCGTTCTTGCAGCTTGCCCAGAAGCGATCGCAGATCCCGATCCACCTCAAAAATCAAACAATCAAGGTGATAATTGTGTTTAAGGAACCCCAAAAACTCCACTGCCGACTTAATGTGCGTTAAAGCATAGCGTTCGCCCCTCAAAAGCTCGATCGCAGAGGCTGCGACTTCCTCAGAGCGGATAAAAATACCGATAGACAGTTGGGGAAGCAAAGCTGTAGGTACACCACCTAAGTTGCCCGAAAGTGCTGGATCGCTCAGAGTTGATATCTCCTTTACAAAAAACTTAACATTTTAACAATCATCTCAACATTTATTTTAACCAATCTTAACCGCAAAATAAGCGATGTCCTGGCAGCACAGGAATAATTAAACTGTACTCCTTTGTTTTTGTGTCAAGCACCCTGAGCTAGATTTCTGGAATTAAGCTTAAGCCTTAAAATAATTGCTAGTCGCCTCAAATCAGGTGCAGGCATCGAACTCCGAGGTCTCGGTGCCACTCCTCGGCTTAAAAGCGAACTGATATAAAACAAATAAGATACAGAAAGCCGCAGCTACCTTGAATATCAAAAATATTACTGCTATAGATAGCAGACTCTCAGGTTTGTTATGTCAACCACCAGCCCCAGTCTCAAAAATTTTATCGAGCCAGTGCCGCTGTGCCTCCAAACGGCGGCGCTAGAATCGCTGCGGTCAATTTTCAGCTCCAGCAACTGCGATCGAGTCGCAGTAGTCAACGAACAGCAACAGCCGCTGGGATTAGTTTACCTCCGCAGCCTTTGGGCTTGTGGAGCAGATCGGACAAACGACGGGCAGCAACCTTTGTCAGAAAGCCCGATCGCGATCGAACCAGTCAGGGCATTACCCGCGGCTCTGAGCGTCAGCGAATTCTGGCAGTACCTGCAAACGGAGGAACTCAACACCCCAGCCCGGCCAAACCGCCAAACCGCCGGCCGCTCTTCAAACAGCCCGATCGCCCTGACAGATGCCACCGGTAAATTTTTAGGAATACTAGACAGCCTGAGCTTACTGCAATTCGCTGCACTCAACAGCAGCCAGAGTGCCAAGCCAACAGCAGTCCAAGAAATCGAATTAATGCCCGTTGCCTCCGCCATCGCCACGGCCCTAGACGCTCAAGTGCGCTTTCTAGAAGCAGGATTGAAACCCTCAGAAAGCCTGAACTCCCTAGTCCAACTCCTAGAAAAACTGCCCCTGCCCCTGAGATTGCAAACCCCCACCGCACAAATAGTCAGCCAAAACGCAGCGTGGCGGATTTTCCTGGGAGCAGGCCCGGAACCAGTTCCAGAACCAGCAGCAAATTTGCGCAAACACTCGCCCCACAAACCCAGCCATTTAACAACCGAATACAAGAGCGTGCAGCTAGAAGCCCTCACCCAAGAGTGCATGAGCCTAGTAGGAGCAAGTAGCTCGGGCGATCGCGATTCAACCGCAGCCATCAGTTGCCCGCTCCCCCTGTACGCGGCCGCCTCCCCCTCAACATTAACCGCTCCAGCTTGGTGTCCGATGGCCGGCAAACCAGACACCTACATTTGCGATTGCCCCGTACAAAAAGGTCAAGAACGGATCTGGCAATTTGTCAAACAGCCGCTCTCAGACCAGCTAATTTTAGTAATGGGACAAGATGTCACTGAAGAACATTTAGTCGCCAAAGAACTAGCAGCGAAAAACGCAGATTTAATCCACCTCAACAGACTCAAAGACGAATTTTTATCCTGCATCAGCCACGAACTAAAAACCCCGCTCACCGCCGTCCTCGGTTTGTCCAGCCTCCTGAAAGATAAATTGATCGGAGAACTCAACGACCGCCAAACACGCTACGCCAAACTAATCCATAAAAGCGGGCGGCATTTGATGACAATAGTTAACGACATTTTAGACTTGACCCGGATGGAAACTGGGCAGCTAGAACTAATTCCCGAACCGGTCGAAATAGCAGCTACCTGCCAAACAGCCTTTGAACAAGCAAAACAACTGCAACAGCAAGAAGAAAAATCCCCTCCCGAACCGAGCAAAACGGACGCCGCAGCAAACGCAGAAACCTCCGCCCAAATCGAATTTACACTCGAAATAGAACCAGGGCTGAGCTACTTAATTGCCGACGGACTGCGACTGCGGCAAATGCTCGTTAATCTCCTTTCTAACGCCATAAAATTCACCGAAGCGGGCGGCAAAATCGGATTGAAAGTAAGTGTTTGGGAAGGCTGGATCGCATTCACAGTTTGGGACACCGGCATCGGCATCCCCGCCGACAAACAGCACCTGATCTTTGAGAAATTCCAACAGCTAGAAAGCCCCCTCACCAGGCGCTTTCAAGGAACCGGACTCGGACTGGTACTGACTCAACGCCTAGCTCGGCTCCACGGTGGAGACGTTTCGTTTATTTCCTCAGAAAACCAAGGCTCTCAATTTACCCTGCTACTGCCGCCAAATCCTCCGGGAAACAGCAGCGAAGAATTCCCAGCACCTCCATCGGCCGAGTCAGAATTATTAAAGCCCCCAGCTCAGACTCCGATCGCCAATTCTCGCTCTCGTTTAGTATTAATAGTCGAAGCAGTTCCCAAATATATCGCAGATTTAACCAACGTCCTCTCGGGTTTGGGCTACCAAGTAATAGTCGCCCGTTCCGGCACCGAAGCGGTGGAAAAAGCCCGCAGGTTCAGTCCCGAAGCGATTTTCCTCAACCCGCTGCTGCCGCTGCTGTCTGGTTGGGACGTGCTGACGCTGCTCAAGAGCGATCCAGACACCCGATCGATTCCGGCCATCGTCACGGCCACCAGAGGGGAAAAAGAACGGGCCAGTGTCAACCGAGCCGAAGGCTTTTTGAGCTTGCCGGTAGAAGAACCAGCTTTGCGGCGGCTGCTGGCAGACTTGATCGGCCACAGTAATGCCAGTACCGCCAAAGTGAGGAGCTCTTTAACTGTGTTGTGGCTCAGCCCGCAAAACAGTTCCTCTCAAGGTTCCGCTTTACTGCTCAACCCCAACTACTGCCGGGTTTTAGAAGCAGACGACCTCGGCCAAGCAGAACTCGTGGCCCGAATTTGGCGGCCCGACGTGATCGTCTTGGACGGTACAAGTCAACTGCAAAACCCCTCAGCTTTTATCGAACAGTTAAGTCGGTCTAGAAATTTGGGTTCTCTCCCCTTGGTGACTTTAGACCCCACAACTACCCAACTGGCAAATCAAGTCAAAAAATTGTCGGTATTTCCCTGTTTGGCTACTGTCCGGCCCGAGGACAGTGAAACTTCAGGTACCGGGTTGGTGGCAAGTGCTTTGTGGCAAGTGATTCAAGTCGCTGCTGGCATGAGTTGGAAGCCCAGCATTTTATTTGCGGACATTTCGACTTTACCGGATTTGCACCGCAGTGCTGGGGGGAACCCGACGGAAGAATTGGAAAATCGCGATCGACCGACAAATGCCGAGATTCCTCTGCCCAATTCCCAGTTTTCTACTCCCAACTTTCAAGCTTTGATTCAGTACATCCAAACCGCAGGATTTCGAGGGTCGATCGCTCAGAGCTGGACAGAAGTTTTGCAGCAGTTGCAATATCAAAGCGTTGACTTAGTTTTGCTGTGCTTGGGAGATGCCCCCTCAGAATCCTCCGCTATGTTGCAGGCGCTATCGAACCTCCGGCAAATGGCAGTTAAACGGCCAATTTTAGTCTGGGATTATCGGTCTGCTGTAAATTCCAAATCCGAGGCGATCGACTTTCTGCTGCAAGAAGTATCTGCCAAAATTTTGCCTTCTTCTTTGTCGGCAGCACAATTATTAGACAAGATTCAACAGACTTTATTAACTCATTCAAGTTGCTGAAAATGAAGAATTTACCCGGTTTGTAGTGAGGACTTCAGTCCTCTCTAAAGCAGTGAATAAAAACTCTTATTCCTTCCTTCCAAACAGAATTTTGGAACTATTTAACTGAAGACGGCGAAGCGTTGTCCGTCAGGAAGCAATATCAAAACTCAAAAATATGGGTTATTATAGGCGATCGAGAAACCCTTATATTTTTTTCTGGGGCTGTACAGTGCCTAATCGCATTCCTTTAATATCTTTGGTGCTCGCACTCGGTTTGTGGACAATGCCCGAGCCTGCTGTCGCACAGGCACTCCTGCCTTACACCCTGCAAATCGACTCTGCCCAACTCGAAGAAACAGCCCTGAGCCTTGCAGAAGAAGCGGTTCAGCTAGCCAGACTCCAGCAGTACGAACTGGCCGTCCCCAGAGCCGAACTTGCTACACAATTAGCCCCTAAGAATGCTCAAACTTGGACTTTGTTAGGCAGTTTGTACCTTCAAGTCGAGCAGTTTGATAAAGGCATTGAAGCTTTGGGGCAAGCTCAATCTCTGTCGCCAGAAAATGCCTCTATTAAATTTGTCTTGGGAGAAGCTCACTTTCGGAAAGCGAATTACCAGAAAGCAGTCGAATACTTGCAAGCAGGATTGAAATTACAACCAGACACTCCGGGCGCTTTATTTGATTTGGGTAACAGTTTTTACAAGCTGAAGCGGTTTGATCAGGCGATCGCCCAGTATGAAAAAGCTTTTGCTTTAGAAAAAAACCTCTGGCCCGCTATCAACAATATCGGATTGGTCAAATACGAAATGGGAGATGTCGATGGCGCTATCAAACGCTGGGAACAGGCGATCGCCCTTGACGACAAAGCTGCAGAATCAATGCTAGCTCTAGCAGTAGCACTCTACGGCAAAGGCGACCAAGCAAAAGGCTTAGCGATGGGAGAAGCAGCTCTGAAACTCGACAAACGCTATGCTACGGTAGAATATCTCAAAGAAAACCTCTGGGGCGATCGCTTGATCGCAGCTACCGAAAACTTCTTGGCCACTCCCGAAATTAAAGCAGCACTCGCCCAAATTCAAGACGCCCCACCCTCTCCCGAAATGTCGCCTTAATTCTAGTTAGGTTTGTAGTGAGGACTTGAGTCCTCAAAGCCTTTTTTAACTCATAGCCAACTATTTCAGGACTAAGACCAAAAAATAGTTGAATGCGCTATGGGTAGGGGTAAGGTGCGCCCATAAGCACCCTACAGATTGAGTTGGTGCGTAAGTTCTATTATTGCCACGAAGAAGTCGCTGTCTTGAATTCTCCAATCTAAAATCTAAAATCTAAAATCTAAAATCCCATGACCCCCCTAAGTTGGACAGAATTAGAAGCCCTCACAGACTTTGAAGTCGATCGCGTCAACGGGCCAACCAACGCTCAAGCCCGGTTGCGCCTGTTTGGTAAAACCGAATCGGATGTGCGAGTCACCCTGTACCGCGATCACCATGCTTGGTGTCCCTACTGCCAAAAAATCTGGCTGTGGCTGGAAGAAAAACAAATCCCCTACCGTATTGACAAAGTTACAATGTTCTGCTACGGGGAAAAGGAAAGTTGGTACAAGCGGAAAGTGCCATCGGGAATGCTACCGGCGATCGAACTAGACGGCCGCATCATCACTGAAAGCGATGATATCTTAATCGCGCTGGAACGAGTCTATGGCCCCTTGGGTTTGGGCATGGAAAACCCCGCAGTAATACCCATGCGGCGGTTAGAGCGACTGCTATTTAGGGCCTGGTGCTCTTGGCTGTGCTACCCAGCAAGTTCAGCCAGAGTAGAACAGCACAACCGCGACCAATTTATCAGCGTCGTCGCCCAGGTAGAAAAGGCTCTCGGCAGCACTCCGGGGCCTTATTTCCTCGATGAATTTGGCACTGCGGATGTGATCTTTACGCCCTACGTGGAACGCATGAATGCCAGTCTTTACTACTACAAAGGCTACTCGATGCGGGAAGAAAACCCGCGCTTTGCTGACTGGTTTGCGGCGATGGAAACCCGCCCTACCTATCGTGGCACTCAGAGCGATTTTCACACCCACGTCCACGATTTACCGCCTCAGATGGGCGGGTGTTATGAAAATGGCGAACCTCAGATGCTACTCAATAAAGCCCGCGTGGATAATGGGCCTTGGGCTGGACTGCCGGATGTGATGTATCCAGAACCGGAAACCTCGCGCGCGGAAGCACTTCATCGCGTCATTAAGCACCAGCGCAACATCGTTCGAGTTAATCCTGCTGATGACAAGTTATTCGATGAGGCTTTGCGTTGTGCTTTAACTTTGCTGATGACTGGCGAAGTTTCTACGCCGCCGGTTGGTTCTGATTCGGCTTTGCGGTATTTGCGCGATCGGGTGAATGTGCCCCGGGATATGTCCATCTACGCGGCCAAGCGATTGAGGGAAGCGTTGGAGGAAACGGCGGCTTTGGTGGGTGATGGCCAAGGTTCTCCGATTCTGCTGAAGCATCGGCGAGATCAAGATCCGGCTAATTTTGTGTAGGATTCTGGGGCGATCGGAATCAGACGGAATGGGCGTTGCTGCTGCTCTACTTCATCAGCTTGCTATCTGCTGGATTAATGAAACTAAAGGTTGATGTGATTGTTAATCCGGTTCTGTTTGAAGAGGAGGATACAAGGCTGGTGGAGTTGGCGATCACTCCTGAAGATGAGAATAAATACCCATTCGTCTGTCCCAGTAGCGCTCCTGCGGATTTGATGGACAGACCGGGGAGGGTTATTACAGAATGGGAAAATATGGACTTTGATGAGCGAATTCAGGCTGACTCTACTTATATAAATAGGATCTAGGCGTAAGGGATGTAGAGCAGAAGGGCTGGGTGTTTGGCTGGATGGAGCGGCGGTAGCCGCCGTTTATTGAACTGTCTTAGCTTTTACCGTTACCCTCGCAAGATAATTCAACAGTGACGATATCATGGCACTAAGCTTGTAAAATTTTTTCCTCGCCCCATAAATAAAATCAATGATGCAGTGGAATAAACTCCTGACAAGGCAAAGACTAGGCAAGCCTCGACCAGAAAAACCTGAAGATGCTCGCACCTCTTTTCAAAGAGATTACGACCGATTAATATTTTCCTCTCCCTTCCGCCGCCTCAAAGACAAAACCCAGGTTTTTTCTTTAGCTAAGAATGATTACATCCGCACTCGCCTAATCCATAGTTTAGAAGTCTCCTGTGTTGGTCGTTCCCTCGGCACAATAGTAGGATATGAAATTAAAGAAAGGCATAAACTCGACGAATTTACCGCTTCCGATTTTGGAGATATCGTTGCAGCAGCCTGCCTTGCCCATGACATCGGCAACCCACCTTTTGGTCATGCCGGAGAAGATGCTATCCGCAGCGGTTTTAAGTCCTGGTACGAAACAGTAAAAGAACAATTAATAGACCATGAAAAAGTGGATTTTGAATTCTTTGAAGGAAACGCCCAAGGGTTTCGCATCCTTACCCGATTAGAAATGCAAGCTAGAACTGGGGGAATGCAGCTAACCTGTCCCACTTTAGCCACTTTTACCAAGTACCCCAGAGAATCGTTAATTTCAGAAGATATTCTTAACCATTATAAAGGAAAAAGTGCAAAAAAATATGGATTTTTTCAGGCTGAGAAGAATTTATTTGCCACTGTTGCAGATACGGTTGGATTAATTCGCCGTAGTCCAGACGTAGCGTGGTGGTCACGTCATCCCCTTGCCTTTCTAGTTGAAGCTGCGGATGATATCAGTTATCACATTGTCGATTTAGAAGATGGCTATCGTATGGGATACATCTCTTTTAAGAAAGCCAAAAAATTACTTAATGAGATTGCTAAACGCCCAAACATAGAAAAAAATCCAAATACTAAAGAAGAGCAAATTAAGTTTTTGCGTGCTGTTGCTATTAACAACCTCGTGCAGGAAGTTGCTACAATATTTCTTGATCGCGAACAAGAATTACTGGCAGGAACGTTTGACAGTGACCTCATCTCACTGACCTCTTACGCTGAAACTCTTAATTGTATCCAGAGTAAAACTAGAAAGAAAGTTTTTAATCATCCTGAAGTTGTTGGCATTCAAGTGGCTGGATATGAAGTCATCGGGCACTTATTCGCCGAATTTGCCAACGCCAATCTCTATAGTACCGAGAAGGGTAAGCTCCTCAAGCTAATGCTACCAAAAGAATATTGCCTTGCTGACAATGAAAGCTCCTATGGCAAAATCCTGAAGATTACAGATTATATATCTGGTATGACTGATTCCTACGCCACCACTTTGTTTCAGGAACTCAAAGGGATCTCATTGAGGTGATTCATCCAGGGTGATGAAAGCTGCTACAAGTAGAGACTCGCCCTGATGAATTAATAAAATTCATGTGTTTCATATTGTTCATAATTAGTTGGCTGTTATGCTGTAGAATTAGAGTCCATACCTATCTCCGCTTCCGTCTTTGACAAAAAGAGAATAGGCTGTAAGTCTTGTAGATAATCTAGAACAGTAAGAATAGGAGAGCCTAGAGGTTTAGGTATGTGCTTATGTGCATATTTTTCTAAATCTTTGCTTGAATCACCCAACACTCTTAAAGCATATAAGGCTATAAAACTCAATTCAAATGCTGGCTGATATAAGAGATGAAATAAATTTTTTCTTAATTCTTCTTTTCTGGTATCATCTAGCTGATGAATCACCCGAAGCTCTGGAGTTTTGGGATCGGGTTTCAAATGAATTAGGTTATGAATAAGGCGATATTTAGTATAAGACAATGCTTCACCACTGTTCAAAACATTGAAGAAAACTTCAAGCGCTACAGTTTTTGTATCAGACGGTACATCCTTATAGATACAATCTACTATTAACCAAGAAGCGTGTTTACTGTTGCCTTGCCAGTGAGTTAAGATGGTTTCTAATTTTTTTAAATGTTTAGATATTCTTTTTTGGGCCTTCAGCTTTTGAAAAAATTTACAAAAGTTTTTTGCATCTTTGTCTGCTTTTATTTCTTCGTCAGGATTGAAGTCTTTATCAAACTCATCAGATTCTATATCTATGCTTTGCTGAACTTCAGTTGTCTTAACTATTACGTCAATATATCCACCAGCTTCATTTTCCTGAGAAACATCGTATAATGAAGGTGAAAGATCGTACACCTTAGTGCGTAATCTTTCAATCTGCTCTTTATTTTCAGCAATTTCTGTTTTACTAGAATTGAGATTCAATCCTTTAGTGAGCAGGTGATCTTGAAGAATCAATAAGTGAAGTTGCGCTATTTCTCGATTCTCTGCAAAGATTCTCATATCGTCATTATATCTGCCAAACTCAATGCCTGCACATTGCATCGCATCATCAACATTTTTTAGATACAAGTTTGCTAAAAATCCCTCTAAGTTATTGCCAATTGTTAACCCCTGATAAAGCTTTTTTGGAGCTTGTACTGTTTTTGTTTTGTGGCAATAAGATATAACATCTATACAAAGTAATTTATTGAAAAGACGAAAAAATTCAGTTTCAAGCTTAATAGAAAGTTGTTCTGCTAAACTTTTGATTAAGTATTGATGAGAAATAGAATCATAAAAGGCTGAAATATCTGTCCGTATTAAAATTTTATATTTAGCCGCACATTTTTTTTGCCATGTCCGAAAATTGACTAAAGATACTTTATAGTAATCATCTAGTAGGTATTTTTTAGCCCGTTCACCCTCAGCTCTTCGATTGGCAAAACATTGGGCTGAAAGGCTTTTATCTAAATGTTTTGCTAAAACAATAACAAAAGCATATCTGAGAACTAAATCTTTAAAGGGAATATAAATCATCCTACGATAGCAGAGAGCCGTTTTGGGCAAGTAATATGCATAAGCAGGTCTAGGAGTAAATTGGTCAGCTTTTTTTAGTTCTTGAAGTAGTTCTTCTATAATCTTATCCTGAAATTTTTGAACATATTCAATCTCAAAATGATCGAAATATGAGTCACAGTGAAGGCGGTCACTGAGAGCATACTGAAAAGCAAGTTCTATAGTCTCTTTACTCCTAACCTGGTTCAGTAATTTGATATGATCCATAAATTATACTGCTCATTAAAGTTATAATTTTTTTTACACTTGCCCTTGGAGAATAGGCAAAATCGTACCGTGATATAGATATGGAGCAAAGCTATTATTGAACTGATATGCTATTCCCCGATTTATTACTCTTTTCGCCCAATCTCTCAATTCCTGACTAATATTATAATTTTCAGATAAATCTTGAAGCGATAGAACTCCGCTTTCCAGAATTTTCAAAAGTTCATCTGTGTAACATGGACTTTTATTTCTGTTGTACACACGTAATTTTTCGCCACTTTTAGATATTATTTCTTTTACCTTGACTTCCAAGTGATGTCCCTGAATAGTGTAAGGTTCAACACGAACTAAGTTGACGTATTCCAAGGATAATTTCCCAGATTCTACAGTACAACTGATTTCTGGAGCAGACGCATTAGAAGTAAAGTCTGTTTGTAACTCTTTCCGGTTTTTGACATAGGAGCGTTTTCTCGAATCTGGCTCGTCCGCAGGGTACTTAAATAAACGGTCTACGTCTGAGATCGAGTTAAGAGCTTCCCTTTCCCTCTCAAAACCCTTTCCTCCTGCCGAGCGGAGACAGATAGCTACATCTGTTGCTTCGTAAAATACCTCTGGTTTGATTTGGAGCAGAATTGGACCATAAATATTTGGTACAGCATCATAGCCTCCAGCAAAAGTAAAGCCAAAGTCTGAGAGATTGGCGAAAACTTTGTCCCAGTCATCATTGGCGCGATCATTCTGGTCAGTTTTAAATGGCGTATAAGGCTGGCTATTGCTTTCTAAGTGCGATCGTGAGGGGATGCCCCCCACGTTGAGGTAAGATTGAAAGTCCAACAATTGGCAGGCATGATAGAGGTATGCATCCCTCTCCTTCAAAAGCTCGACTAATTTCTGGATCTCCTCACCTTGGAACATAATACTTTCCTCCCAAAACCTACAAATTTTATTCAAAAAGCTTTAATTGAACGTACTATAAGCTATTTTTAGGCTTCTGCAAAGGATTAGGCTCTCTCTTCGGTGTTTCTTCGGAAAAAATAAGTTGTTCATTTTCCGACACAAAGCAAGTCGGGTCGAACAGGCTCAATTGCAGTGGTGTCGGAGGTTCTATATGCTCCCGCAGATGCTCTGCCTCAGCTTTGAGTAGTTCAGAAACAACTGGTTGTGCTTTATCCCATATAAAACTAGCTTTATCAAAATCTAAGCCAACTTGGTGGAGTCGCCAATGAACTTCTTTTGACCACCAAAATGAATCGGTAACATCGTTAGTGAGCGCACTTTCAAAGTAAAAGCTCACCCAAAAAAGTTGGTTACTTGGAACTCCAATCCTTTTTGCTGCGTGACGAAGAGCCTGTTTCCCCTGCGGTGTATGTTTATCTAGGGCCACCCAAAAGGGAAATTCCTTGGATTGTTGTTTGGCAGTAGCGACGGTAGGTACGTCTTCTGTAAGAGCGAGATAAGCAGCGGCTTGCATAAAGGCTCTGTCCCAGGGCCACCCCCCTCGACGGTGAGCTTTTTGCGCCACTTCAACAAGGCTACGCTGGCCTTCCTGGGAACAGTTTGCAGTTACCCAGTCCCAGAAATCGTTGGGTCTTTTGATAGCTTCGGACACTATCTTGATGTCACGATCTTCGGGAGAACCAGAGAGTACCGAATCATCCCCTGTGGAAAGAGTGTATGCTAGTGTACCAAGGCCAGTCGCATCTTTCACTTTCACTGATTGTGCAGCATGAATTAGAGAATTGAGTGTGTTTGTAAACTCAGTGCTTAAATCCAACTTTGCACCAAGCGGCCAGCATTCTTCAAAGGTAATCACTGCTGTACGTCTTGCCAACCAATTACCGTCCCCTATCTCGCGTAGATGAGAGGCTACTTTTCTGGTGAGAGAAAGATCGCCACGACGCACTGCTTTCTGGATTAGAGAGCGACACGCCGAATGGGTCTTGGTTAAGGGTTGTCTCACAATTGTTTTGAGGTTGGACTTCCTAAGAATAGTAGACAGTAGAAAATTATGCTTCCAAGTGAAAAGATTCCAGCATTGTAGATACGGACTGCTGCGTAATATAAACCGATCGCGCCGTCCCACTCTCCAAATCCAAAATTGATACTTTCGCTCTGCACCTTCAGCACTGCCATCTCATCACAAGATAGGTTGTTTGTCAACTCTTTTGGTAAAGGGGGAGCAAAAGAGGAGGTTTCACCGATCGCACTACTCGATCGATTCATGAAAAAAGTTAGCCTTCAGATGTGATATTACTCCCAGTATTTTTCCCAATCATCCTTAAAAGCTTGCTGCAATCTCTGCATATACGCATCAGTCTTAATCTTCACCATCCACAGATTATTAGAATTGCGGCCTCCCTTGCACACAACACCTTCATCCACACCGTATTTCCCCTTGCGAAGATCGTCCATAAACTTGCCCGTCAGTTTGCCGCGATAAATCACTCGCGCAATATTTAATTTACCAAAATCCTGAATAAACCGATCGGGAACAACCATACCGCCCTCAGTTTCCACATCAAAAAGCACCAGTTGTTTGCGATCGTCCTTTTTGTGCTTTCCCGCAAACGAGTTAGCACCAAAAAACTCTGTAAACACAGTAATTTCAGGGCAGTGATACTGTTCGTTATCTCGAAATATAGACTCTAAGGGACTAGCAAAATCTCTTTTAAATATTTCCGGTGCTTCTTCTAAACCTGGATGTGCAGCATTAAATTCTGCAATTCCCATCTCATCCAAATCAAATCTACTGCGGCGCGTACCAAAAGCATACCAACCAAGTTCAACTTCCCAAACCCAATGCAAATTAGTGCCATCGTACTTCTCAAAAGCTACACATTGTTCGTTAGGGCAATTTTTACTATCTGGAATTTTGGGATAGGCAAGAAGCATGATATCGATTCTGGTTGCACCGTCCGTGCTTGTTGACTGTTGACTGTTAACTGTTGACTGATGACTAATGACTATTGACTATTGACTGTTAACTGTTGACTGTTGACTGATGACTAATGACTAATGACTGTTGACTAATGACTAATGACTGTTGACTAATGACTAATGACTGATATTCAAGTAGCCTCAACGAACACACCGCTGCGAGCAAACTCCTCTTCTTCAGGAGTGAATACAGGAGGTTCATCCACAAGGTCAGGGTCAAAGTAGTATGTCTCTTGTAGGAATTGTCCCGCGACGATCGCCTCATCCAACTCCTTGATGTAATCTTGGGCAACTAAGCATACCTCCTTGATGCCTTCCTCATCCCTCTTATCCAACAGCTTTTGCAATATTGCTCTCACCCCTGTCAGCCGTGCTGCGGGCTTGAGTATAGTGTAGAGGCGGCACATTCGATCGGTCGCAATGCTGATTTGTTTGAGGGCTGTGGCTCGTGCTAGCTCAGAATCAATGCTGGGCCAATAACGGGTAGTGTACAATGCTTCCTCATCCTTGTGATACCACTCTTCCGATCGCGCAATTGATGAAGAGACAGTGTTGTGCAACTTCCAGAAGAATAAGCGCAGAGAAGGGCCATCTACTACAGTGGACAGCTTCGCCTCCATTGATACCTCAAAGCTATTGAGACGCGGGTCGCGCCCAAGCACCAGGTACTCCACAGGGTAAATTTCCACCTCTTTATTCTCCACCACGTAGGCACTGAGGTGGTGGCGGCAGTAGGGGCAGGGATACATACTGGCAAACAGCTTGAAGAAGTGCTTGAAAATTGCCACCAGAGTTTTTTGCTGTTCGGGAGTCTTGGTAGAGACGATTTCAGCCGTAGTATGCAAGAAACGCCACACCGCAGGCCCAATATAGTAAGGGAAGCTGACCCGCATTTGTGAATTCTTTACTTCAGTGCGATCGATATAAACATCGATGAACGCCACATATTGCGAGAGTTCGCCAGACTCGCGCCCCGACTCCAAGCGTTCGCGCCGTTTCTGTACCCCATTGAGGTAGTGGTGCGTCAAGCGCCATGCTTGTTGAAGCATCAACTTCTGTTTTGCAGCACATTTGGGAAAGCCCTCTGCAACATCCGCCCCATAGCGCCCAAATTCCCCAGACGTTTTAGTCGCTTCGTACCACTCGTTTAAAGCTGCTTCATCAGGCACCGTATTCAAGGGAATGTCTGCTGCGCTAATGACGCTGAAGGCAGCCAGCAACTTCGGCATAAAGTCTTCATACCAATATGCTACTGGCATCATCGCACCATCGATTTCCTCTGAGGCATCCGAGAGGATGACGCGGTTCCACTTCTTCAGATACTCCTTGGGATCTCCCTCCGATGGCGCTGGTGGCGGTGCCATGTTCTCACTGATCTCCATTTTTCGCAGTCGGTTGAGTTCGTTGATGGCAAGCACACCCTCGGCGATGTCACGCAAGTTGAGACTCTTCTTTTTGATCGTGATTGCCAACTCGACTGCCGCCCCAAACTTCTCCTTGGCCGTGGCAGACTTACCCCGCGCCTCCAACATGGCTTTTTCTTCTGCCAACATTTCCGGAGTTTTTTCTATGGTTTTCCAATTCTTGATGCGATCCTCTAGTCGGCCAAATTCATCTTCGAGCGATTTAACTACTGCATCGAGTAGAGGGTTGCACGCCGATTCTACTACACCCAATCCTTTATAAAGCGCGATCGCACTCCTGACAAATCGCACAAAATCAACGATTCTGTATGGCAAGTTTCTCACGCACAGGTGAGTCTCGTGGTTGGCGGAAAAACTCTCGCGGAAGCTGCGGTAAGCTGCACCCTGGATCAGACGAAACAAACCAATTTGCATATCCAAGCGGGAGGTACCGCGCTTCTTATCAGCTTGTGGGTGTTGGGCGAGTAGTTCTTTTAGCCGCGCTATTTCTCGATTGCAATCGGTGGGTGGTTCTTGTAGATCTTGTAGATTAGGTTCAATAGTGGCAGAAGCTGCCTCGTTGACAACAGTTGTTATACTTTCGATCGCAGCCGCTCTACTATCTGAAATCTCGGTTGTCTGTGTACTGACAACCGCAACCGGCCAGTCTTGATATCCTGTTGTAATCTCTGACTCATCCGGTACCACTTTGCAGAATTCCTCAAAGTCAATCAAGGCATTGCCGTCATGATCTGCCTCTTTAATAATCTCATCGAGCTCTGGCTCTGTCAGCCCAAATTCGCTCATCACATCCTGCATCTCGTTTTTAGTGATTTGACCGCTGCCATCCTCATCAAATACACTAAATGACATTTTGAGACGACTCTGGCGATCGCCAGAGTCGGACACCATCAGCATTTTGAATTCCTCAAAATCGATACTGCCAGACTTGTCTAAGTCCACTTCCTCGATCATGTCGCGCAGCTCGGTTTCGTTAGGACTCTGGCCTAGCGATCGCATCACTTGACCGAGTTCTTCTGATGAAATATCACCGCTCCCGTCCGCGTCAAATACTTTGAACACTTCCCATAACTTTGCCTCCTCTTCTTCAGTCATGGCTTTTTTTTCAAGCTCCATAGATGTCATACTAAATTTTCCCTGATTTTTTTATTTTATGTCTATTAATTATGGCTAATATAACTAGGTAAGCGCAAAAAAACAATAATATTTTGTAGGGTCTTGTCGGGGCTGGTTTAGGCTACGATCTATACTAAGAGAGATGTGATTAGTGCAAAACCTGCCCTATCATGTAATGTTTATTTTTAGCAACTTACTTACTTTAATTTTTAATTTCTGATGAATTACATGAAGGCGTAAAAAGTTAAGTTTTTAAGCTTAACTTTTTACTGAGTGATATTTAAGCAACCTCTACGAACACACCGCTGCGAGCAAACTCCTCTTCTTCAGGACTAAAGACGGGAGCTTCATCCACAAGGTCAGGGTCAAAGTAATATGTCTCTTGTAGGAATTGTCCGGTGACGATCGCCTCCTCCAACTCTTGGATGTAATCTTCGGCAACTAAGCATACCTCCTTGATGCCTTCCTCATCCCTCTTATCCAACAGCTTTTGCAATATTGCTCTCACCCCTGTCAGCCGTGCTGCGGGCTTGAGTATAGTGTAGAGGCGGCACATTGCTTCCTCATCCTTGTGATACCACTCTTCCGATCGCGCAATTGACGAGGAGACAGTGTTGTGCAACTTCCAGAAGAATAAGCGCAGAGAAGGGCCATCTACTACAGTGGACAGCTTTGCCTCCATAGATACCTCAAAGCTATTCAGACGCGGGTCACGCCCAAGCACCAGGTACTCCACAGGGTAAATTTCCACCTCTTTATTCTCCACCACGTAGGCACTGAGGTGGTGGCGGCAGTAGGGGCAGGGATACATAGTGGCAAACAGCTTAAAGAAGTGCTTGAAGATGGCCACCAGAGTTTTTTGCTGTTCGGGGGTCTTGGTAGAGACGATTTCAGCCGTAGTATGCAAGAAACGCCACACCGCAGGCCCAATATAGTAAGGGAAGCTGACCCGCATTTGTGAATTCTTTACTTCAGTGCGATCGATATAAACATCGATGAACGCCACATATTGCGAGAGTTCGCCAGACTCGCGCCCCGACTCCAAGCGTTCGCGCCGTTTCTGTACCCCATTGAGGTAGTGGTGCGTCAAGCGCCATGCTTGTTGAAGCATCAACTTCTGTTTTGCAGCACATTTGGGAAAGCCCTCTGCAACATCCGCCCCATAGCGCCCAAATTCCCCAGACGTTTTAGTCGCTTCGTACCACTCGTTTAAAGCTGCTTCATCAGGCACCGTATTCAAGGGAATGTCTGCTGCGGTACTGACGCTGAAGGCAGCCAACAGCTTCGGCATAAAGTCTTCATACCAATAAGCGACTGGCATCATCGCACCATCGATTTCCTCTGAGGCATCCGAGATGATGACGCGGTTCCACTTCTTCAGGTACTCTTTTGGATCTCCCTCGGATTGGGCTGGTGGCGGTGCCATTTCCTCACTGAGCTCCATTTTTCTCAATTGGTTGAGTTCGTTGATTGCAAGCACACCCTCGGCGATGTCACGCAAGTTGAGACTCTTCTTCTTGATAGTGATTGCAAACTCGACTCCTGCAGCAAACTTTTCCTTGGCACTTGCAGACTTACCCCGCGCTTCCAACATGGCTTTTTGTTCTGCCAACATTTCAGGGGTTTTTTCTATGGTTTTCCAGTTCTTGATCCGATCCTCTAGTCTGGCATATTCATCTTCGACCGATTTAACTACTGCATCCAGTAAAGGGTTGCACGCCGACTCTACTACACCCAATCCTTTATAAAGCGCGATCGCACTTCTGACAAATTGCACAAAATCAACGATTCTGTATGGCAAGTTTCTCACGCGCAGGTGAGTCTCATGGTTGGCGGAAAAACTCTCGCGGAAGCTGCGGTAGGCTGCTCCCTGGATCAGACGAAACAAACCAATCTGCATCTGCAGGCGGGAGGTACCGCGCTTCTTCTCACCTTGTGGGTGTTGGGCGAGTAGTTCTTTTAGCCGCGCTATTTCTGGATTGCTATCGGTGGGTGCTTCTTGTAGATTAGGTTCAATAGTGGCAGAAGCTGCCTCGTTGACAGCAGTTGCTGTACTTGCGATCGCAGCGGCTGTACTATCTGAAATCTCGGTTGTCTGTGTACTGACAACCGCAACCGGCGAGTCTTGATATCCTGTTGCGATCTCTGACTCATCGGGTACCAGTTTGCAGAATTCCTTAAAGTCAATTGAGGCATCGCCGTCATGGTCTACCTCTTTGATGATCTCATCGAGTTCTTGGTCTGTCAGCCCAAACTGGCTCATCACGCCATGCAGCTCGTCTCTGGTGATTTGACCGCTACCGTTTTCATCAAATACACTAAATGCCATTTTGAGACGACTCTGGCGATCGCCTTGCTGGGACACCATCAGCATTTTGAATTCCTCAAAACCGATACGGCCAGACTTGTCTACGTCCACTTCCTTGATCATGTCGCGCAGCTCGGTTTCGTTAGGACTCTGGCCTAGCGATCACATCACTTGACCGAGTTCTTCTGATGAAATAGCACCGCTCCCGTCCGCGTCAAATACTTGGAACGCTTCCCATAACTTTGCCACCTCTTCTTCAGTTATGGCTTTTTTTTCAATGTCCACAGAGGTCATCACTAAATTCTCCCTGATTTTTTTATTGGCTGTCTATTGATTGTGACCAATATACTTTAATTCCTGATGACTTACGCAACTGTTACAAACGATCGTATAATTCTGCATAGTTGCCAGCGTCATCGCAATGCTTGGGCGTTTTAGTGGGTGAATTAAATAGTTAGAAAGCCATCTCTATTTAAGTCGCTCAAGAGTTTTCTTTGTTGACCTTTGACATGTGACTATGAGTCGATAAACTGAAAAGTGCGCTGATCTATCGAAGATACATATGGTGGCCACTTGACTCGACTTTGTAATTCCGATGAAGCGCGGAGTTGAGCTGAAGCGGTTAGAGTGCGATCTAGACTGAAGAGCGAGATCCTTTTGCATCAGGATTTGAGTTAACAATAGACGCAATATTCGGTCATAGTTGAGTGAATTTAAATCATCTATGATAGCAATCCTATTTCATTTGTGAACAATTTTTAGGCCCAGCACGCGATCGACTCGAGGAGGGGGTTTTAACAATTTCCCCCCTTCCCCTTCTAGTTAAAAATCCCTCAGTTGAGCAGTTTGAACCGGAACTTCTTTAATCTGGGCACCGCGGCGCACCTTCAGTTGCAGAATTTGACCGATTTTGCTGTTTTCCACCAAATTTTGCAACTGTTCGGGTTCAGTCACTTCCTCGCCGTCAATTTGAACGATGACATCCCCCTTGCGAATCCCTGCTTCCTCAGCAGGCGTACTTGGCACAACTCGCATCACTAATACCCCTTTCACTTCCGGCACAATCAAAGGAGCATTGGGGTCAGAATTATTCTCTCGGGCCATTTCAGGAGTCAAAGCAATCATCTGAATCCCCAAAAACGGATGGCTGACTTGTTCTCCCTTGGCTAACTGCGCGTAGATGGCCTTGGCTTTGTCGATCGGAATCGCAAAGCCAATACCCATTGCGTCGGCTCGAATCGCCGTGTTGATACCAATCACTTCTCCTCTGCTGTTTAACAGCGGGCCGCCGGAATTGCCGGGATTGATGGCGGCGTCGGTTTGAATGAAATCGAGCCGCTTGTCGGGAATGCCGACGGCTGCACTGGAGCGTTTGAGGGTGCTGATAATGCCTAAGGTGACGGTGTTGTCAAATCCCAGGGGGTTGCCCACGGCGATCGCCCAATCTCCCACTTTCACCGCGTCAGAATCTCCCAAGGTGGCCGTCGGCAGGTTTAATTGCTTGGTATTAATTTTGACAACAGCCAAATCCGTTACTTCGTCAGTACCTTGCACTTCTCCTGGAAATGTCCTGCCGTCGTTTAAGGTGACAGTCACTCGATCGGCTTTGTCAACTACGTGAGCGTTGGTTAAAACAATCCCGCTTTTGTCAATAATAAAGCCGGAACCTTGACCCCGCAACCGTTCTTGTCTGGGGGTCATGCTGCGCAAATCTTCTCCCAAAAATCTGCGGAAGAAGGGGTCTTCCATTAAGGGATCGAGGTTGCGGCTGACTGTGCGCTCGGTATCAATGCGGACAACTGCTGGCCCGACTCGATCGACTGCCGCCGTCACAAAACTGCCCGTATCCGCCGGGAGTTCCGGGCCCCGCAGCGCTAACAGTTGCGGATTTGGGGGGGTGGCGGAGGAACTCTGGAACTGTACTTTCTGCACGGCTGTTTTGGGCTGTTCCCGCAAGGAAGGCGGATTTTGGCCGTCAGCGGCAACAGCGGGTGCAGCATAGATTGCTGAAGCACTCAGGGCGATCGTCATTCCTAAAATGAGGGCGAACCAGCGAGTAACGGTTCGGGGCGCTGGGCGAAAAAACTTAAATAGTGCCATAGCGTCAATCTTGGTTAGTCTGGGTTAGTCTAGTAAAGGTTGTTTGATCGTGCGGAATCAATAATCTGCCGCTATGAAGATCCTAAATATATTTTGACAGTTACAATACAACAGTTACAATACATAAGTCAGGAGCCAGTACAAACTCAACATATTCTCAATTCTAACTTTTTCTAACTTTTAAAATTTCCCTCGTAACCCCAATGATTATATCTGATACTTCTACTGACAAATCCTTGCCCTCAAATTCCCACCACCATCACGACGATAAATCAGCCCACCCTCACCATCACGATGAAGAATCGATGCGACGGCTGGTCAATCGCTTGTCTCGGATTGAGGGACACGTCCGCGGCATTAAAACAATGGTTCAAGAAAACCGTCCCTGTCCCGAAGTTCTCGTGCAAGTTGCTGCGGTTCGAGGAGCGCTCGATCGCGTAGCGAGAATCATTCTCGACGAACATTTAACTGAGTGCATCGCCAGAGCCGCGAAAGAAGGGAATATTGATACGGAAATAGAAGAGTTGAAAGCGGCTTTGGATCGGTTTTTGCCTTAGCCGTTGCCAATTTTTAAATCGATATAACAAAACCTGCAAATTAGACAAAACTTGCAAGTTATGATTTCTGGCGCATTTTTTGAGCATCTTTCACAAACAGGGCAAAAGCGTCAAATTTTCTCTCCCTCCCCCCAATCGCCGCAACATCTAATTTACAGCAGAGTGCAGGTTTATGAAGTACACCCGCCTATCGCTCAATCCCCCTAGGGACACTCTTGCCCGACCGTGTCTAAAGCTGCTTCATAAACCAGGGATACGCTGTATATGCTTCGCAGTTTATGAGAGCGAGTGTTGTTAAAAAAGAATTAGTCAGGTTTGTCGTGACGGAGGAACTCCTCAAAAGCTTCAAAAGCTGACTGCAAACCATTAGATAATCGGTGATTAATCCGACTTGGTATGAAGTGTCTAGACTTTCGTCAGCTTGGCTTTTAGCTGGTATCTGACTGTTGCGTAAACGGCTTTATAAGAAGCCTCTATGTTGTATTCCTGCTGCAACCACTCTTGAATTTCTCCATAGCTTTTAAAACCTTTCTGAGGGTCGCTGAGGCGCATTGCCAAACTAGCGCGGGCCAGAGGAGGAATGGCCGGCTTGCGGCCGCCGCTGTGCTTTGTTTCGAGGAGTCCTTCGAGTCCGTAAGAGCGGTACTTTCTCAGCCACCGCTGCACTGTAATTCGGTTTACCCCGATCGTCATTGCCAATTCTTTAACTGTCTTAACATGACAAATTTTGAACAGGTAAAGTGCTTGAATTTTTTGAAAGCCGCTTGCCGTTTTTTGTTCAGTTAACAGATTTTTTAGTTCTTCACTTGTCTCTGTGATGCTAAGTTTACATACTCCAGCCATATCAATTTCCTCACGATTCGCGTTCTACAATACCTTTGTTTGACAAGGGAGCAAAATCCGCTCCTCTCCTAAATGCTCGCCTTTTTTTTGCCATGAAGCAATACAAAAGCGCTCTCATTAAACTTTTTCATTCCTGGACGTACTCTGACGCTCAGAAACCGGATTATTTTAACCTGGAGCAAGGGTTGCAACGAAGTTTTTGAGTAAAAAACCAGGTTTATGGGTCAGTTTTGTATTTGATGGACAAGGGTCATTGCTAATACTGATAGCCGTTAACCGCTCGACTGTAACATTAGCTGCCATAGGTGACTTTTAAGGAATACCATTTATTCTCTTATAGTTAAACATATAGCATGGTTTTCCTGGTATTTATTGGTAATTTTTGCGAACGTATGGGCGATTTTTAGTCATAAAAAAATTCGGTAAGTGTGAAACAAGGCTCCCAAAGAGGGCCAGCCCGATAAACGACGCGGGCGGTTTCAACCGCCGTGAATCTTTGCATTACACGGGGATTGCTAGATTCGGTGTAATGAATGTAATGCACTTTCACTCTTGACAATTACCATGGAGAATGGAGCAACCCGCTCACGTATAATGTTTGCTCTTTCGAGCCTAATTGAGAGCGGTGATGTTAGCTTGCGCCTTAGTTTACGGCCGGTACTCGATCTAGGAGACTGATTTAACCCAATAAATCTGTTTCATCCTAAATTTCGCGATTCAAGGAACTAGCTGAGCATTCCTTGGTAGGTCTTAAACTCTTACGGTTAACGTAGTACCCAAGGTATTGAGTCTGGTCAACTGTGGTTTAAGTTTTAGGCCCGAAGCGAGCGTGTCTTTAGACCTGGGTCGTGGACTAGGTGGTAGCTAACAGGCTTGGTCTTTAAACCAGCGATCGCATTTTTATACAGACATTGCTCTACTCCCAGAAGTGATTTTCTAGCTTTCGCTGTGCCAGAAATCCTGATACATCAACACTCTCATCAGCCGCAGTGGGTAGCGCCGAGTGACGTTGCAACCGACTCTCCTGCCGCGGGCAAGTATCTGTGAAACTACTTGCTTTATCGTCAGTTGAGTAAAACACGCTGAGGGTCGCATTGTCAATTTTCCAGCATTACAGTACCACTATCGGCTATTTTTTCGCGCTTGCTGTGATCGAAATGGTGATTTCTATGTGATACTACTAACATGACTTAGTGATCGTGGTCACACTAATACTCAGTAAGTTCAACTACTAACATAAAGTTATGGATTTGATCGCACTTTCTACCTAAAATCTTGGGAATTTAGTGAGGAAGTGCGATCGACATTGTTGTTAACATTTTTAAATATTAATTTTTAACCAATGGGCAAAGAGAATGCAGTGTTGTCCTTAACCCTCCCCAAACAATCTAATTTATACTCAAACCTTGCAGATTGAGGGAAGTCTCACGCTGGGTGTGAATCTTTCAGAACCTAAAATCTAAAATGGCAGAAAATCCGGTGCAACAAGCTTACTGACAGTATTCTTCATTTAAAAGGTGTAGAGAAGCCACAATGAACGTTGACGAACTGCTCAAGCTATACGCAATAGGAGAAAGAAATTTTAGCGGGGTCTACCTGCACGAGGTGTACCTCTACGACGCAGAATTGATTGGAGCCAATCTGTATGAAGCCGACCTGATTGGAGCCAATCTCAGCAAAGCGAAACTCAACAGAGTCAACTTTGGCAAAGCCAACTTGTGCAAGACCAATTTGAGCAGAGCCGACTTAGGTGGAGCCGACCTCACAGAAGCACTTTTAGCTCAAGCTAACCTGCATCGAGCTGAGTTGATGGGAGCGAACCTCAGCAAAGCAGACTTGAGCGGAGCTTCTCTGATACAAGCAACTTTAATTGGAGCCAACATATCTCGGGCAATACTCTGCCGTGCAGACTTGCACGGAGTAAATCTTTACGGAGTAAACTTGCGCAGGGCGGTGCTCACAGAATGCGATTTAATTGGGGCAAACTTGAGCAAAGTAGACCTTAGCGGAGCCGACTTAATGGGGGCGAGTCTAATTAGGGCAGACTTGACTGAAGCGATTTTAAGTGCGTCAGACTTAAGCGGCGCAAACCTGTTGGGAGCCAACCTTACAAAAGTCAACCTGAGCGGAGTATATCTTAAGGGGACAACGATGCCTGACGGCACCATCCACGACTAATTTATCAGAAGATTGGGTTTAAACCCCGTCCTTGTAGGACGGCTTTTTCCATTTTCAAGTAAAATAACACATCCATCTAAACAAATGAATAGGGTAGAATAAGCAGATCAGACAAGATTTAAAAACCTACCCCCGGACTGGGGGAAAGTCTACGCCCAAAACATTCACTCTTGAGATATGACTACACACCTATGTGCTTTCCGTGGTCAGCCTGGGAACCCTATTACTAGGGATATTAAGATCGAAATGTCTTAAGAATCCTCGTGCCTTCAGGGCGAGGAGTGTCAAGAGTTAAATTTTATGGTTTGCCAGAACTGCGCCTAAAGGGTAATGAGCTTTTCGTTACCCTAATTTATTGGCAGCGAAATATTTATTTGACACTAAGGTAAAGCTAATAACTTCAATGTAGGGTGCTTATAGGGCGCATAACCCCTACATACGGCGAGCCAAAGGATTTGTTGGTTAACTCGTGTTATGGTGATTTTTAGTTGCTTCGATAAAAGCTATTTTAGATTTAATATTTTGGATTTGGGACGGTTAAAATGAAACTGAGAATCCTCGCTGCTGCAACGCTGCTAAGCGCGATCGCCCCGATCGCTCCTGCACCCGCCGAGAACATCCAACACACGCAACAATTACTAGCCACCCGAGAGTGCCCCAACTGCGACCTCAGCAGTGCAGGCTTGGTTTTAGCCAATTTAACAGGAGCCAATCTCAAAGGTGCTGACTTGAGGTTGGCTAACCTCAGCCGAGCCAACCTCACCGGGGCTGACCTCAGCGGTGCCAACCTCAGCGGCACCAGCCTGTTTGGCGTCAACCTGACGGGGGCAAACCTCAGCGGTGCCAACCTCAGCGGTGCTGACTTGAGAAGTGCCTATCTCAGCGACGCCAATTTGCTCAACGCCAATTTAACTAACGCGCAACTGCTCGGAGTTAGAGGAATGCCAAGTAATATCGGCACCGCTGAAGATTTCTATCGGTTGGGAGTGCTGGAAGCTCAAGCGGGAAACTACAGAAACGCCATTGATTATTACAATCAAGCCCTGAATCTGAAATCGGATTTAGCGGCCGTTTATTTTGCGCGCAGTATGTCTCGCGCTGACTTGGGAGACTTCCCCGGCGCGGCTCAAGACGCTGCAATAGCAAACCAACTCTTTGCCGCTCAAGGAAATCCCCAAGGTCAGGAGTTGTCAAAGCAGTTAGCCCAAGCCATTGTGGCCCGCCAAAAGCCTACGGAAGCGCGCGTTGCCAGCCGCGGCGACTTTATGAGTCTTCTGGGTTCGATCGGTTCTGTGCTGGTGAAGTTGATCTTGCCTTAAAGACTTGTCAACGGCCTGCTTCAAGCAGTTTTCATGCTGCGCCAACCCAAGCGATGCTGAGCGTTTCATACACCCATCTGGCTTTACTACTAAACCCCTAATGTCTGTAAGCCAGGTCTACTTAGCCTAGTCGGGATATATCTGTCTAGGCTAGTTTAACTATTTATAGTAATGATGATTAGTAGTATGAATAGATTTGAAAATATATCAGTAAGGGGTTTTTGGCGTCTTCAAAATATTGAGCTTGAGATGAGAAATCTCATCGTCATGATTGGTGCAAACGGAGCAGGAAAAACTTCTTTTTTAGATGTTCTTTCAATACTAGCCGCTTCAGCAAGTGGAAATTTACAGAATTTATTGCAACTTAAAGGCGGCTTGAATGAAATTTTGACAAGAAGTAAAGTACAAGAACTGGAAATTAAAATTTCAATGCAAGTGCCAGAGGAACAACCTTTGATGTACAACTTAACATTGTCGCCCAAAGGTTTATCCTATGAAGTCAGAGACGAATATTTAACACAGCAGAGAGATCCAAGCAAAACGGAACCATTCAAGTATATTGAATCACAAGGTCTGGATATTAAATATTTTCAAGAAGAAAGCAGAGGGTTTGTGAGACCGAATTGGGAGCACAATCCTCTTGAAACATCCCTTTCTCAAGTTCCTAAAATGTATCGCGAACCAGAGAACCTGAGAAAGAGCCTTGCTTCTTGCACATATTATGGAGCACTCGATGTTGCAGAGAAAAGTCCAATTCGTCTACCTCAAGCAATGCGCCCTGCAAAGTTGCCTGGCGCCAGCGGTGAAAACCTCGTTTCCTGTCTTTATGACCTTCGGGAAACCGATCGTGACCGTTTTGAAATGGTGGAAAATATCATTTCTGCTGCCTTTCCGGATTTCGAGCGATTAAACTTTCCTCCGGTTGCCGCAGGAACTATGTCTATGACTTGGACAGATAGGAATTTTTCTCAGCCTTTCTATGTCCATGAGCTATCAGAGGGAACGCTGCGTTTCCTCTGGTTGGTTGCGCTCCTTCAAAGTCAAACTTTAACAACTATTACGTTGCTAGATGAACCAGAAGTTAGCCTACACCCGGAACTCTTAAGACACTTAGTTTATCTAATGAGAGAAGCTTCAAAACACACTCAACTGATAGTTGCCACACACTCAGATCGACTCATCAGATTTCTTAAGCCACATGAGGTTTTGGTCTGTGACCTAGAAGAAGGTGAGGCAAAAATGAGGTGGGGTGACACTTTTAATCTGGATAAATGGTTAGAAGATTACAGTCTTGACCAGCTTTGGGCAATGAATATAATGGGTGGCCGTCCATGAGAATTGCTATTTTGGTTGAAGGTGCTACTGAAATGGCATTTAGAAAGAAGCTTCATGAGTTTCTGCAAAGTCGTTTAGAGCAAAAAATGCCCAGACTCGACTTTAAACCACAACATGGTGGAATTCCCAAGGAAGAGAAACTCAAGAAAATAGTTGAAAATCTCCTCGATAATAATGGTTATCATGCTGTAATTGCACTTACAGACGTTTATACGGGAAAGCAGGACTTTAAAGATGCCAATGATGCTAAAGAGAAAATGATGACATGGGTAGATAACAACCCAAACTTTTATCCTCACACAGCATCACATGATTTTGAAGCATGGCTTCTTCCCTACTGGAAAACTATCCAGAAGCGAGCGAAACACAACCGTTCTGCTCCTAGCGGTTCGCCTGAAACAGTGAATCATCAAAGGCTACCTTCCTATTGGATTAAGGAAATTTTTAGCTCTGGAAAACGCGGAAAAGACTATAACAAAGTGATTGATGGAGTGGCTATTTTGAAAAACAACGATCTGATGATTGCGATTCAAGCTTGTCCAGAACTAAAAGCTTTTGTGAATCGAATTATCTCTCTCTGCGATGAAGAGAGAATAATTTCTTGATGTAAAACGCGATCGCTGTTAATTACCCAAATTCTCAAAGAATATCTGGGTGTGTTGTTTTTTTAGGTTGTTCTACTTAATTCAGCGGAATCTCGATCCAGAATTCTGTTCCCTGACCAGGTATAGAAACACATTTCAGTACCCCTTGGTGTTTCTCAACTACAATTTGGTAACTGATAGACAGCCCTAAACCCGTGCCCTGACCGACGGGTTTAGTAGTAAAAAACGGATTAAATATGTGAGATATTAACTCTTTGGGGATGCCGTGACCGTTGTCGGCAATGCAAATTCCTACAGTTTTTTCATCGATTAATTCGGTGCGAATCCGAATGCAAGGGTATGGGAAATCAGGAATCAAAAACTGGGTGCTGCCATTTATCTCTACTGGCTCCATAGCCTGTTTTTGGGATATTGAATATGTCGCTGCTGCACTTGCCCCCAGGGACGGAGCATTCATAACTCGCTCTCTTTTTCCCATTTCTAGGGCGTCAACGGCATTGCCGATCAGATTCATAAATACCTGATTGAGCGAGCTGGCGTAGCATTCTACTAAGGGCAAATTGCCGTATTCTTTGATGATTTTCACCGTGTCGCGATCGGACTGGGCTTTGATCCGGTGCTGCAAAATCAACAGGGTACTCTCGATGCCTTCGTGAATGTCTACGCCTTTCTTTTGAGCTTGATCGCATCTGGAAAAATTGCGCAAAGATACAACTAACTGGCGGATGCGCTCTACTCCGATTTTCATGGAACCCAAAATTTTGGGCAAATCTTCGGTAAGGAATTCGATGTCGATTTCTTCGGAACACTCGCTAATTTCTGGGTGGGGATTGGGGTAGTGCTGGCGGTAGAGCTCTACCAAGCAGAGCAAATCTTTGGTGTATTCGCTGGCGTGGGACAGATTGCCGTAGATAAAGTTAACGGGGTTATTGATTTCGTGCGCGACTCCCGCCACCAGTTGTCCGAGAGTGGACATTTTCTCGGTTTGAATGAGTTGGGCTTGGGTATTGTGCAGTTCTATGACGGTTTTAGCTAGCTGTTCGGCTTTTACTCGATCGGCAGTTGCTGCATTGAGACTTTCTTGATAAAGTTCTGCTTGGTGAATGGCGATCGCAGCTTGAGTAGCTAAATGTTGCAGCAATTCCTGTTCTGCCGTTTGCCAAACTCTCGGCCCGGAACACTCATGGGCAATCAGCAACCCCCACAATTGGGAATCTTTGCCGATCATGGGTACAATTAAACTTGCTCTCACCTGCAAATCTTCCAAAAATTCGCGGTGACAGGGTGTTAAATCATCAGTATAAATATCATTAATTGCTCGCACCCGTCCGGCTCGATAAAAGGTGTCTGAGCCTTCGACAAATAATTCTTGTGGAGATTTGATACCTAAAATTGACTGCCACTGGCCGCAAACAGCTTCGACAACTACCTCGCCCTGTTTGCCTGGGGCAAATTGGTAGATTACCGTGCGATCGGTATCCAAAAAAACTCTGACTTCTCGCACAATAGTTTGCAGTATCATGTTCAAATCCAAGGTGCTGCGAATCTGGTCTCTAACTCGCGTCAATACTTGAGCAAAGTCCAAGGATTTTTGCAATTGGGCGGTGCGTTCTTGAACTTGGCGCTCCAAGTTGGCATTTAGGGCTTGCACTTCTTTATAAAGAACGTACTGCCCAATTGCCGCACAAAATTGGCTGCCTATAGCTAAAGCTTGCTCGATCTCCTCTCGCTTCCACTCCGGCGACTGACCTTTTTTGATTTCTCGCCAGACTTCAAAGGATTGTCTGGGAAGCCTTTGTGCCGCGCTGCTATCAAAGCGCCCCGCCCACATTTTTTCGGTATCAATTTCATTGCGGAAAATGGTCAAACAGCCAACTACTTGTTGTTGGTAGTGGAGCGGAATTACCAGCAAACCCCGAATTTTAGTAGCTTGGAAAGCGGAAACTAAAACTCTAAATAGAGGTTCTTTGTATAAGTCTGTAATTATCCAAACTGGGAATTGAGAATTATTAACAATTGGGAATGTGGAAATTTCTTCGGTATTTTTGAATCCTTTGGTTAGCCATTGCTGCCAGAGGGGATGAGCTTCGATCTCCTTGACTATTTCCCAGTCTGGAAGTGTCGGTTGTTCTCCTGTGGCGAACAATTCAAAGGTAGCATCACTTTGGGCCTTGCCAATGGAAAATGCTTGATCGATCTTGGGAACCGATAAGTTTTCACCGTTGGTGTTCGGGGGGTTGAGATAGAGTCTGCCGCCGCTGCCGCCCAAAGCGGTGACTGTGGCTTCTAAACCTTGTTGCAGTTGAATGTTGGCGTGACCGTACAACAGGGCTGCTATGCGGCTCACGGTAGCTTCCCGGGCTGCTTTCGAGCGGGTTTGCTGGAGGAGGAGGGCGTGGGCGATAGCGCTAGACAATTGATCTGATACAAGCTGAACTACTTCTAAATCTGCTGGTGAAATATTGAGGGGGGCACAGTGGTGAGACACTAAAAGTCCCCACAGTTCGATGTGAATTTTTTGATTGTTTCCTGGATCGTATCGAGTCACGCACGTCGGGGCATCGCAGATATGTGTTTGGCTGTTTTGCGACGCGCTGCTGCGGTGCAAAATCGGCACGACTAAGGAAGATTGCACTCCCATGGCCATCAGGTAAGCTGTGTGGCAAGCATCGAGTTGACGGTACTGGATCTCTTGATTTACTAAAGGTTGACCGGTGTCTGCAGCATCGAGGGGACTCAGGACGATCGTCCCGGAGTTAACATCTATGATTGTCCGCTGGCGCATACTCACATACATCTCCCTGGCGCGCGCGGGAATGTCGTCTGCTGGAAAGTGCAGTCCTTTCAAGGAAGGGAGACGGTTGTTATTAATTGACTCAGCAACAACTTCTCCACTCCCGTCGGCACTAAACCTGTAAATCATAATGCGATCTGTTTTCAAAAAAGACCGCACTTCTGCTACCGTACTTGTGAAAATATCTTCTAATTCTAGAGATTGGCGGATGCGTTCAGTTATCCGCCGTACCAAAACTTCTCTGTCTAGCTTATGATGTAATTCTTGCGTATTTTCTGTGAGTTGCATAAATCTCCTTTTGTACTTATACAATGATAATAAGAAGTTTTGATGTGCTGTTGGAGCGATCAAACTCACGCTGAATCAGCCTGAGTTTTTGACTCAACCGATCTGTACATTTAATCGGTGGCGCACTGGTGAGAGACGACGGTGACTGACATTTGGCGCGCTGGGGTAAGGAAAATCTGCGATCGCGCCAGTTGAGCCCTTGCCTTCAACCTGCTGAGCGACTTAAGCAAATAATAATTATTATTTTAATCCTCTTATAAATTTCTCGCAATATTAAACTCTTACTATCAAAATTATTAATTGTTAGGATAACTTGACATTTGTTGTATAACTTCATATAATGATAATTAACGAAAAAATTTGAGTTTCTATCAGGGCGCAAGGCGCTGACGAATTTCCTTACGCACGCTCATCAGAATTTTACCCAAATGATTTTGACCGGTTCGGTCGCAGCCGCACCCCCAGTAGTAATCGGTTGGCGAATCCTCGACAATCACTTGCTCCCCTGTGGCGAGGAGAATAGCTTGAATGTCTGTATGAGCGAGAAACTTAGTTAAAACTGCTTCGCGCATAATAGGAATTTTCACTGCTTCCCAATCAGCGCGAATCCGGTGGTTCGGATCGCGACCTAATTTGGCGGCTTCTTGAGGAGTCGGTACGGCTCGAATTGTCGCCACTAATCTTTCATCAGTGCTGACAAATTTTTGGGCTTGATAGTAATGTTCCACAGTCAACCACTCTTGACCGTGCAGACTAATCTCGTGGAGTGAAAAATTAGAAAAGCAGCCGTAAGGCTCCTCTACTTTATAAAAATAAATTATCATTAGATTTGAGATTTTATATTTGACAGGATTTAGGTAGAATGTAATTATTCAGGCTGCGCCTCAAGCACCTTACCGCGCTGTTAGTAACGTGTCAAACCACTTTTTGCCTCCAGGAGTATTTGAGATGGATTCTATAAGCAGCGCGGGGCTTGTATTAAAAAATCCTCACATTGACTTTATTTTAAATAGGAGTTACGCTTTTGAACCCCGTTTCTTGGAAAAAATTGGGTTGAGTAACGAAAAATTTAGGAATCAACTGGCTTTCTGAGGAATAGTGCGTAATTCCTATTTTAAAATTAACGATTAAGAATTGGGAATGAAGAATAAGGAATTGGGATTTAAGAATATTCCTTCTTCCTCGGACTTCGTTCTAAAACGGCATCAGCTTTTTAAGGGCGGGGTTAGCGAGATCGGCATAACACAGTTCGCCACACAAAATTTTGCCGATCGACTCAGTAGTGATCGGCAATTTGACGCCCACGGCGAATTTATCTCAACTTTCACCGGGTCTTGCATTTTCCAGGTGTAGCTAATTTTGTTAGCTTTCAGAGAAATAGCGGGCGTCCGGTCAAAATCGAGCCCTTGGGCGATCGCCCCAGAAACGCCGCCGCAAGGTTTATTGCGAAGCAGAGACGCTTTTTCTAGTACCAAAACAGAACGTCCCTGCTTTGCCAATTGATAAGCTGCTGTGCTACCTGCCGGGGCTGCACCGACAATAAGGCCATCAAACATTTTTGGTTATGGGTAATTGGTTATTGGTAATTGGTTATGGGGAACAGGGAATTAGTAACTGGTAATTGCTAACTCTTGAAGTGTTAAATCTTGAGTTTTTAACTCACAAATCACAACTCATCGAGCGTCTGGGCGTTGTTCGCGGCCGGCTCTGTGCAATCTCAAAACTATTCCTATTCCCCATGCCCAATTTCCCCTTCCCTAAACTGTCGTGATATCTTTCTCTTTTGCTGCCAGAACTTCTTCTATTTTGGCAATGTACTTGTCCGTCAGCTTTTGAATTTTATCTTGCAAGTCCCGCGATTCATCTTTAGAGATATCGCTGCTTTTTTCCTGCTTGCGAATCGAGTCAACGGCATCGCGGCGGATATTGCGAATTGCAACTTTACCTTCTTCAGCAAACTTACCGGCCATTTTGACAAATTCTTGGCGTCTGTCGCTCGTCAGCGGCGGAATGTTCAAGCGAATAACTGAACCGTCGTTGTTAGGCACGAGTCCTACATCTGACAGGGAAATCGCTTTTTCGATCGAGTTGAGCGCTGTGCGATCAAACGGTTGAATGGTGATCGTAGTCGCATCCGGCGTGCCGATATTGGCAAGGGATTTGATCGGAGTTGGAGAGCCGTAGTAGTCTACCATGACTCGATCGAGGAGGGAGGCGTTTGCCCGTCCCGTCCGAATAGTATTAAAAGACCGTTGAGTAGCCTCAACTGCCTTTTGCATATGATCTTCTGCTTCAGCTAACTTCACAAAAACCTCCGACAAGGGTTCCAATAGATTCTCCCATTACAGCTCGGTAGATGTTGCCCGACACCGAGAGGTCAAATACCATAATAGGAATATTATTTTCTTTGCAAAGAGCGATCGCGGTACTGTCCATCACCCGCAAGTCTTGATTCAAGACGTGTCCGTAGGTGAGGGTTTGATACCTGCGCGCGTTGGGGTTGAGGTGGGGGTCAGAATCGTACACCCCATCTACCTTAGTAGCTTTAAAAATCACCTCTGCATCAATTTCAGCCGCCCGCAGAGCCGCTGTAGTATCCGTAGTAAAAAAAGGATTGCCAGAACCGGCACCAAAAATCACTACTCGTTTTTTTTCGAGGTGGCGAATCGCCCGCCGCCGGATGTAGGGTTCAGCTACTTCTTGCATGGCGATCGCCGATTGCACCCTGGTTGGCACTCCTACTTGTTCCAGGGCATCCTGCAAAGTGATAGCATTCATCACCGTAGCAATCATGCCCACATAATCAGCCGTTGCCCGATCCATCCCTGCCGAAGCAGCTTTCACCCCGCGAAAAATGTTGCCGCCACCGACAACAATAGCGATTTGAATGCCTTCGGACACGACTTTGGCCACTTCCTGGGCGATCGACTGAACGACTATCGGATCGATGCCGTAGCCCAAGCTGCCCATCAGCGCTTCACCGCTGAGCTTCAGCAAAACTCGCTGATAAACCATCCCCATGCCGCCACTATTTTTTTACTCTGTTTGCCTCCACCATAAGATAGCAGTACAGGTGCATTTTGAACATCAATTGCCCGGAACAGGCATCGTGCTTGTGCTGCAAGAGAATTTGTTTGTTGTGCGGGCTGCTAGGTGAACAGGCGACTCGGGCCTGTTCCACAACCCGATTGATTTTTTGTGGGGTGGGTACTTTTAGGGGGCCCCTAAAAGACTCAATCCTTGGGAACGAAATTAAGAGCAGCAGAATTCATGCAGTAACGCTGACCTGTCGGTTTGGGCCCGTCGTTAAATACGTGACCGAGATGAGAGTCACAGACAGCACACAGTACCTCCGTGCGGCGCATGAACAAGGTGTTATCCGACTCACACTTGACATTTTCTTCGCTAACGGGAGCGTAGAAACTCGGCCAACCGGTACCAGAATCGAACTTTGTTTCAGATTTAAATAGCTCAGTGCCGCAGCAAATGCACTTATAAATTCCCGTTTTTTTGTTGTCGTGATATTCGCCGCTAAAAGCTCTTTCCGTCCCTTTTTTGCGTGTGACTTTGAACTGTTCTGGAGTGAGTAGCTGTTTCCATTCTTCTTCGGTTTTTTGAACTTTTTCAGTCATGATGATTTGATGTTGGGTTTAGATGGTTAAACAAATAATTAGGTCAACGTTTTTTGAAGTTTATGACTAAGACCAAAGAAACCCGGTTTCTCAGAAAAAAATGTGGGAAAACAAGACATTTAAGAAGAAAACGGGTTTCTGAAACAAGCCTGCGTAAGTCATAGACTGGTTAACTCATGCCTCCATTAATATTAACCTAATTGGCTCGATCTGAACATACCAGGGAAAAGGATTGTCATTCATAGCCCTCCACTTTTCCTTAAAAACTTCGGCTTGCAAGTGATAATCTTGGGAATGATTGGGAGGCGAGTGCAATTTGAGATATAATGTCACCCGGTGCGGAGTTTCCACAGTTGAGGCAATCCAACAAGCAAAAGTATTATCGCGATCGCACCCGCTAACAAAACTCAGTTGATGAGCCCGAATTCCCACAGAAACTAGAGATTTGGGAATTGGTTCGACTACAGTCAGAGTACAGCCCCAGTCGATCGCCTCAACGACAGTTACGGAGATCGGTTTAGCGGCAGAGAAATTCTTACAGCCAGTCAACTGGGCGACAGTGAAATTGCCTGGGCGATCGAAAATGTTCTCTTTGGTATCAAAGGCGATCGGCCTTCCCTCGGCCAACACCAACAGATTTTTGCACACCCGGTAAACTTCCTCTAAATTGTGGCTGACAAACAAAGTAATTCCCCGATAATTAGCCAGAGTCTGCATTAACTCCCGTTCCAGTTGACTGCGCAAGTGAGTGTCCAAAGCAGAAAACGGTTCGTCTAACAGCAGCAAATCGGGAGAAGGGGCGATCGCCCTCGCCAAAGCCACCCGCTGCTGTTGGCCCCCCGAAAGTTCGTGCGGGTAGCGGTTTTCCAGGCCCGACATTTGCACCGAAATTAGTTGTTCTTTTACCCGAAGTTCTTGCTCGCTTTCAGATAAATGCTGCAAGCCAAACGCAATATTTTGAGCAACACTCAGGTGAGGAAATAAAGCATAGTTTTGGAACAAAAAACCGATGCGGCGGTCTTTAGAAGGTACATTAATGCCCTGTGCTGAGTCAAATAAAACCTTACCCTTGACTACAATTTTACCGCTGCTGGGAGTTTCCAAACCAGCGATGCAGCGCAGAGTCATGCTTTTGCCGGAACCCGATGCGCCCAAAATTCCCAGGACTTCCGGGCTAATATCGAAGCCAACATCCAAGGCAAAGCCAGAGAGAGGTTTAAAAATCTTTAAACAAAGTCCGCTTTCCGGTTGTTTTGTTGTGGACTTTGTGGTAAAAGAAGAGGCAGCTTTGGAAAAATTAGATTCCAGTTTTTGGCTCAAATTTGGTTGGTGCGATATCCTTTGTAAATCAGTCCAAAAATTAACAGCAGTTAGCACGCTCAAAGAAAGACAAAGAATAATCAAAACCCAAATAGCAGCTTGCCTCATATCCCCTGCTTCCACAGCAAAATAAATTGCCATCGGGATAGTTTGAGTTTGTCCAGGAATGTTCCCCGCTAACATCAGCGTTGCCCCGAATTCACCCAAAGCGCGAGCAAATGCCAGAATAGTTCCTGCTAAAATTCCCGGCCATGCTAGCGGCAACATAACTCGCCAAAAGACTTGCCACTCCGAGGCCCCCAAAGTGCGAGCAGCGTTGAGAAGATTGGCATCAATTTGCTCAAAAGCTCCCAAAGCAGTTTTGTACATGAGGGGAAAGGATACAACTGTGGCAGTAATCGCGGCCGCTTGCCAAGTGAAAATTATAGTTAAGTCGAATTGTAGCAAGAATTGACCGATCGCCCCATTTCTCCCAAACAGCAGCAGCAGCAAAAATCCCACTACTGTCGGCGGCAAAACTAAGGGAGAAATGAAAATCCCTTCAATCAAAGCTTTACCCCTGATGCGAGTTGAAAGCATCCACCGAGCAGCCGCTATTCCCATGAAAAAGGTAATAAAAGTCGCCATAGCCGAGGATTTTAGAGATATCCAGAGCGGAGAAAAATCAAATTCCATCTATAAATACATCCGCGTTAATCAGCGCTTATCTGCTATCATCAGCGGTAAAAAATCCATAATTAATTAGTTATCGAACCAGGCCAAATCCGTATTTCAGAAATACTATTTTAGCTCTCTCCCCCGCTAAAAACTCAACAAACGCTTTAGCAGCAGCGGGATTGCGACTGCTTTTAATAACTGCTAAGGGATAAACTATTGTCGAGTGCAAATTTGTCGCAGCCGTGGCGCCTACCGCGACTTTTGGCGATGCTTTGGCATCAGTCGCGTAGACTATACCTGCATCCGCATTGCCACTTTCTACAAAAGTCAGCACTTGGCGGACGTTATTTCCTAGCACTAACTTTGGTAATACTTGCTGCCACAATCCCAGCTTACTTAGCATTTCCTCAGCGTATTGCCCGACAGGTACGCTTTTAGGTTCGCCGATCGCAATTTTCTTAATTCTGGCCTCTGTCAACTGTTTAAAATCGGTCAAAACTACGCCATTTTTAGCAGTAATCAAAACCAAGCGATTTGTCAGCAAATTCCGGCGCGTGTCGTTAATCAGCAAATTAGCTTGCTGCAAAGCATCCATTTGTTTAGTAGCAGCGCTCAAGAATACATCTACCGGGGCTCCTTGCTGAATTTGCTGCTCTAGAGCACCGGAAGCACCAAAATTATAAGTAATAGTAACATTAGGATTGCTGCCTTGATAAACAGTCTTGATTTCTGCTAAGGCTGGCGACAGACTGATAGCAGCAGATACAGTTAAAGACGTGCGCTGTGGCGTCGCGACTGGAGAAACACTCTGAAATAAGTTGCAACTACTCAGCAGTGCTAGCGCCGCGATGGCTGCGAAAATCAAATTGAGAATGCGTGTATTTTTTAAGTTCACCGAAAAGAGTTTTGAATTTTAATTTTGAGTTACTCCGAAACCACAATAAAACCATCTTCTTCTCTTTCTTGCTTCGCGCCCTTCGCGTCTTCGCGGTTCGTTAACAAAACTTAAGCGCTACTTAAAGCGATAAGGTGCGCAGTGCGCACCCTACATAATTAGTCCAGGATTGTTAATTTAAAACCTCTCTATTCTCGCCACTTGATAGAACAGCCTTGAGCCTCTGTACTCGAAGGTTCCACGGGTTCGCTTTTGAGCAATTGGTCGATCGCACTCCGCAGATAAGACACCCCCACCGCCGCCGGATCATCGGCGTTGTCGTCAATTAAACCTTTATAGCGCAATCTGCCATCTTGGTCTAACAAAAAAACCTCCGGCGTTTTAGAAGCCCCAAAACTTTCAGCCACATCTTGAGCAACATCTCGGATATACGGGAAGTTGAGTTGATTGTTGGCTGCAAAAATTTTCATATTCTCAAAACTGTCGTCGGGATGCTGGTTTGGATCATTTGCATTAATCCCGATTAAAGTAACATCTCGATCTTGAAAATCTGCTTGAAGTTCTTTCATACGATTGAGATACAACTGCACGTAAGGGCAATGATTGCACATAAATATCACCGCGATCGCCCGAAATTTTTCTAAATATCGAGATAAATGGTGAACGTCTTCGTCAATTCCCGGCAATTCAAAATCGGGAGCGTAGCCGTTAATGGGAGTTCCGGTTGTTTCCATTAGTAAACTCATTTTTTGAGGAGGTGAAGAGCAGTTTGGCCAGCATGAAACATGAAACTGTCAGTGTGAATAAAATTGGCTGTTTTTTGGCTTTAGCGTAATTCTAGCCTTACCAACAGCCTATTTTGATTCCTACTTAGCGATTTATCCCTGGTCTGGCTTTAGCCAACCTTGAGCCAGAGCTTGATATCCAATAAGTTTGTATGCTAATTTGGCGGCGGTAAATTCTGAGACTACAGAATCTACAAGAGGTGCTAATTCCATAATGTCACACCCGATTACTTCATAGGACTCGAAGATGCGGCGCAAAAATGCGGTGAGGGAATACCAATTTAACCCGCCCGGTTCCGGTGTGCCCACCCCTGGAATTAAAGTCGGATCGATGCCGTCTAAGTCTATAGTCAAAAATACTCGCTTAGTTGTGATGCTGGCAATTGCCCGATCGGCCCAATCCGGTTGAGTAGCGATTTCCCTAGCTCGAATCACGTTTAGCTGTTTTGCTTTAATCAAGTCTGCTTCTTCTTTGCAGATAGCGCGAATCCCGATTTGCAGTGTCGGTAAGCCCATGTCTACAATACGCCGCATCACGCAGGCGTGGTTGTGGATCGAGCCTTCGTACTCGTGGCGCAAGTCGCCGTGGGCGTCGATTTGCACGACTGTGAAAGGTTCATCCGGGTATGCTTGGCGATAACCTTCGACAACGCCTGCAGTGATGCTGTGTTCGCCTCCGAGGGAGATGACAAATTTATTTTCGGTAACTAGCTGGTGGACGGAGGCTTGCGTGACTCGCAGCATTTCTGAGGATGAAACCCGTTGACTGTTGCGAGTATCGGCGATCGGCTCTTTTGTATAAATTCCGACATCGTAGCAAACTTCGGAATCTAGTTCTTCGTCGTAGCACTCGAGTTGATGAGAAGCTTCTAGAAGTTTCGCCGGCCCGTTTTCGCACCCCCGGCGGTAAGTGGTGGTAGCTTCGTAGGGAATTGGTAAGATTACTACTTTGGCGGTGTCGTAGTCTGGTACAATTTCCGACCCCAGAAACGGTACGACGGCAGTGGAAACGATCGTTGGCATAAGGGAAATTTTAATAAGGCAAAGAAGTCAGCATCTTTAATCCTGACATAATATCGGCTCTAACTGCAAAGTCAGAACGAATAAGGAAGAAGCAAGAGAAATGAACCGCAGAGAGCGCTGAGGGCGCTGAGGTTCGAGGGAAGGAAGGCTATTGATTTATGTCGGGGTACTCTCCCCGTGGTTGCCTCGAATTACGATACCTTTTTTAGTAAGGACTTCACTCTTTGTTACTCTTAAATTTTCACTCTGATGACCGAAAGCAATTTGGTCAGAGGATGGGAGCAATTCTTCAATTCTTTAATCTTTAATCTAAAATCCCATGACATCTTCTACTCCCACTTCGTCAACAGTTGCTGCACCTCAAACTTGGCTGTGGAAAGGCTTTCCGATTTGCTACCAGGCTGCGGGCTCCCAGGGGCCTGCGGTGGTGTTTGTCCACGGTTTTGGTGCGTCTTGGGGCCACTGGCGCCAGAATTTGCCGGCGCTGGCTGCTGATTGTCGCTGTTATGCGATCGACCTCATCGGTTTTGGCGGTTCTGCTAAACCCCAGCCCAAGCTTGAAATTGACTATACTTTTGAAACTTGGGGACAGCTAATTGCTGATTTTTGTCGGGAAGTTGCGGGCGGGCCGGCTTTTTTGGTGGGAAATTCGATCGGCTGTGTGGCAATTATGCAAGCGGCTGTTGATTTTCCCGACATTGCTGAGGGCGTAATTTTACTCAATTGTTCCCTGCGCTTGCTGCACGATCGCAAACGCGCCGAATTGCCTTGGTATCGCAGTTTTGGAACCCCTATTGCACAAAAAGTTTTAAATATCAAGTGGATAAGTCAATTATTTTTTAAACAATTAGCAACGCCAAAAACACTAAAAAAAGTGCTTTTGCAAGCTTATCGCCGTCCTGAATCTGTCACCGACGAACTCGTAAATATGCTGCTGGAACCTGCCAAAGACAGCGGCGCAGTCCAAGTATTTGTGGCATTTATCAGTTATTCTCAAGGGCCGCTACCGGAGGATTTGTTGCCGCGTTTGAGCTGTCCTGCTTTGATTTTGTGGGGTACGGACGACCCTTGGGAGCCGATCGCATTGGGGCGAGAATTGGCAAAATTTCCGGCTGTTGAAAAGTTTATTCCTTTGGAGGGAGTGGGCCATTGTCCCCAGGATGAAGCGCCGGAATTGGTCAATCCTATTTTACTCGATTGGATTAAAGAGCGATCGGCATTTACCGAAAATTAGTGCATTTTATTTGTAAAAAAATAGAAGACCCCGATACCCGACTTTTTGAACAAGTCGGGACTTAAACAAAAAGTCAGTGCTAAGCATAATACAATCTATTAAAGCCTGTTTTGGCTGGGTTTAAGCTTAAAATTTCTTTAAGTTAAGAAATTAAAGGCTAGTGGCATTGAGGAATCATCAAGGTTACACAGATTAGGAGAAGGAGCAACTAATGACAGATAGTGAACTCCAAGATGATGTCATCAAAACAGATGAGGATATTGCTGAAGAGGATAGTGGTGATAGTAGTGGATTGTATCCTTACGCTCCAACTCAAGCAGATATTGATATTAGAGAAGAGCCTCAAACTATTTTTGAGTTATTGACGAAATATGACAATGGCAAGCTTATTATCGATCCCGATTTTCAATGCAATGTAGTTTGGAAATTAGACAAAAAAACTAAATTTATTGAATCTGTTATCCTAAATTTCCCCCTTCCTCTTTTCAAGATAACTTTTGTCTAAGTCCCGCTCTTGCATTTTCCTTTTTCCTTTTTCCTTTTGCTAATAGAATCCGTACTACAGCAAAAGCGTTAAACTGAACAAAAAAACCTGTCTCAAATTTAATGACTTCCCCAATTTCTCCCCATCACCGTTTTTTCAAATATCGAGTTGCTCTGCTCATCAGCATTACTGTCATTATCCCTTTAGGTTACGCAGTGAGATTTTCTCGCGGCCCTGCACCGGAATGGTTCAACGACTTTTTTGGAAGCATAGCCTATGAGGTATTTTGGATTTTGCTGGTAGTTCTGATATTGCCGCGAGTTTCGCAAATTAGGGCGGCTGTAGCTGTGTGTCTAGCTACCTGCGGAGTTGAGTTTCTCCAACTGTGGACACCTCCGTTTTTACAAGCAATGCGAGCTACTTTACCCGGAAGGCTGATTTTGGGAAATCACTTTACTTGGTCAGATTTTATCTCTTATTTTGTGGGGAGTTTTTTAGGTTGGTTGTGGGTGCGATGGCTTCATTTCACTTGTTTCCGCTTGTAAGTTGTACTGCATTTAAATTGTATATTTCCATGACCCGAGCCAAAATCGTCAAATCCTGTCCCCATCAGCTCCTCTAACACCATAGACAATCTAGATGCACAAAAGCTTAATGATATGGTTGCGGTTATTTTCACTCAATTCTAAGCGATCGGGTTAACTTAGAATTGAGAATTTTTAGGAGTTGAAGTGGGAGCTATATTTCCGCGCTCTCGCCAGAGCAACAACGGAATGCTTAACGTTCCTAAAATCATCACAGTTCCAGCCATAATCCACACTAGCACAGGATTTGGGCGATAATCACCTCGCTCGATTTGCCAGAAAACTCGATTATAACGCCATGCTGCTAAGGCAATGACCGCAATGCCAAAAACGACCATAACCAGCCCTAAAGTTTCCGAGTTGAAGAAGGCAGGGGAGGAAACTTGTTGCTGAGTCACTGTAGCTTGAAATTGACGGAGAAATAAACTGAACCGAGAGATCGCCAACCCAAAACCAATTAAAGCCAATGAAGTCCGTAACCATGCAAGAAACGTGCGTTCATTTGCTTGATGTTCTCGCTGTCGGTCTATTTTAGGACCGTTTTTCATCAACCCTACCTTTATAAAATATCTTAAGCTTTCCCTCGTTGATTATTGTTTCAGTTCTGGTTGCGGAGGGAAGTATCGGTATTGCGATCGTAATTCATCATCACCAAAAAAGATAGTATCATAGGAATGGCGCAGAAACCGGGTTTTTTTAGGAAAAGACTGTGTTATAGCCTTTAATCCCGATAGAAAACCTTCCAGGCATCCGAGTGCGCAAGTCCTAGCTCATAAACCCGGTTTATACTGAAAAATCTTGGTTTGGTAATTATAAATCTACGAATCAACGGGGTTGCTGAGGATTAGTGCGTCCAGGATTGTATGAGTAAATCGCCAAAAAAGCGATCGCCCCTATCTCTACCAACAGAAAAGAAGAGGACACAGCATTGCTGTGTCCCTACAAATACCGCGGTTAAAACCCAGTTTAAAAAGACTTAAAGTCCCCGCCAGACTGATTTTTTTTGCTCAGCCAATCTTGACCCAATCTGATTGTCACGTCCGACTGCAAAGAACCCGTACTCTCAACCAGCACATCTCCAAAACCCAAAAACTGGCGAATCGCTTCAGCACCTTTAATATCGCCGTCTTGAGCGACTAGAGTAGTTACCTCCAGCGGTTCAGGCCAAGCTTTATAAACCTGAATATTCCGATAGCCAGCGCGAGTTAGAGTATTGACAAAATCCTCAACAGCAGATGAATCTCCGGTACTATCTTGAATCGCCACCTTCAGAAAAGTGGAATCAGCATTCTCAATTTGCCAAGTATTTTGGCCGAAGTCAAAATGTTTCGCCACCAGAGTTTCGATGGCATCTTGGTCTGGCAACCAAAAACTAGCCTTGTAATCCTTAGAATCGCTGAACCTGCCGGGAACCATTAACATCTGCACGCCAGCGCGATCGGTTTTAGTAGCAAAACCAGCCAAAGCCACCAATTCTTCTATACTCAAATTTGTGTCAAGGTGAGACTGAATCACCGATAAAATCTTCGGTAGTCGAGACAGTAAACCTACATTAACTTCCTGTTCCACAAAAGCCCGCATCAACAATTGTTGCCGCTGCACCCGGCCGATATCCCCCAAATCGTCGTGTCGGTAAAGCAAATATTGCACGATTTGTTCGCCGTTGAGGTTCTGCTTGCCAGCTTTTAAATCTATATATAAATGCTGGCTTTCATCGGTATATTTCATGTCTTTAGGGACATTAATAGTAATGCCACCAAGTGCATCTACCAAGCTTTTTATGCCTTGAATATTGACGGTGACATAGCGGTCAATTCCCACGCCGCCTAAGAGTCCGCTGACTGACTTGGCTGACGAAGCCGGGCCGCCGTAGTAATTGGCTTCGTTGATTTTCACGACACCCCTGCCTTCAACATAGGTACGGGTGTCTCGCGGAATGGAAAGCACGCTTAACTTTTTATTTTGAGGGTCAAACCTAACCAACAGCATGGTATCGGTTAAGCCCTTGAAAGAGTTTTGCCAGACATCGTATCCCTGCTCCTTATCGGGATGGCCGTGGAGGTCTGAACTCAGAACTTTAAGTCCTAAAACTAAAATATTAACTGGACGAGTCAGCTCCGGCATCTTCATGCTGAGCTTTGCCATGTCGCCTTGAGAAAATACCGCTGCTTCTTCAGGGCTCAACTTTTGTTGCTGAAGTGGCGTTGTGGAAAGGGAGACGGCTAGCAACGCTCCGGCTGTGGCTGAGAGCATGGCTACTCCCGCCAAACCAAAACCAAAACCCAGCCAGCGGCCTCGATGGGGCTGGGAAGATTTTTTGGTTGAAGGTTGAGCTGTTGATTGTTGGATAGGGTCTTGATTAGGAATTTTTTGAGCTGGCACTGGCTTCCTCACACACAACAGAAATAAAAAAGATAATGGCAATATGTAGTATCAAGCTGAAGACGCACTCAATCAAGAGGCTAGGGGCTTAAAAGAACCCTAAATTATGATAAATGTTTGCCCACCACTTGCTCGGCTACGCGGCTAATTCCGGGCAACCATAGCGGTTGACGCTTCCAGAGGCGAACCATCAGTCCCACAGCAACGATGAAATAGCTGGTTGTCAGCAGGCTACTCATTAATAACATGGGAAGTGTCGGAGATTCCGCAGAAATCGCTCCAGCTTCTAAAAGAATATGTCCTAAGAGCCAACTAAAAGCAAGGGCAATTGCCAAGCGGCTGACGGCTTTGCGTTCGGGGCTGCCCTGACGACGGTAAAGAGTCCACAGGGCGGGGAAAAAGCCGATGACTGGGATCATTAATACAAACAGACTTGCACGATCGAGTTCAGGATTTTCTAAGGGATCTCTATTTTTCATAATTCGCTACTCAAAATTTGCAGAAGGTCAGATTTTGCACAAAAGTTATTTGTTGGAGGGAAAATTTATATCCTAAACCAAAATTGGGATAGCAGGGCTGGTGCGATCGCAAAACTTGTCTATCAGAGGCAAAATTTTGCGGCGCTGTGGCGATCGAGCGTTGGCAACTTTTCGGCCCGGAGAGCCGTATTTTGATAAACTGGATACAGCACAGCAGACAGGAGAACAGACTTAGCCATGACCCAATCCCAAAAACCGATCGTTATTGCTCCATCCATATTATCAGCCGATTTTAGCCGTCTCGGAGAAGAGATTCAGGCTGTCGATCGAGCTGGGGCTGACTGGATTCACGTAGATGTGATGGACGGTCGCTTTGTTCCTAATATTACTATCGGACCGCTGATTGTTGAGGCAATTCGCCCTGTTACTACCAAGGTGATCGATGTCCACTTGATGATTGTGGAGCCGGAGAAGTACGTGGAGGACTTCGCTAAGGCTGGTGCTGACATTATTTCGGTTCACGCCGAGCATAATGCTTCGCCTCACTTGCACCGCACCCTCGGCCAAATTCGGGAATTGGGCAAAATGGCTGGTGTGGTTCTGAATCCTTCGACGCCTTTGGAGTTGATCGAGTACGTGCTGGAACTTTGCGATTTAGTGCTGATTATGAGCGTCAATCCCGGCTTCGGCGGTCAAAGTTTTATCCCGGCTGTTTTGCCGAAAATTCGCCAGTTGCGCAAAATGTGCGACGACAAGGGCCTCGATCCTTGGATTGAGGTGGATGGCGGTTTGAAGGGGAACAATACTTGGCAGGTTCTGGAAGCGGGCGCAAATGCGATCGTCGCTGGTTCTGCTGTGTTTAAGGCGAATGATTACGCAGGCGCGATCGAGGGTATCCGCCACAGCAAGCGCCCGACTCCTGAGTTGGCTGCGGTTTAATTTAAAAATTCGATCGTGTCCGTCAAGTTACCAATAGACTTCTCCTCTCAAAGCAGATTTTGAACAGGCAACGAGGGCCTGTTCCACGATAATTATCGGAGAAGTCTAACAAAAAAAGTGGTTTGCAGTCAGGACGAATAGTCATTGTAAAAAAATGGAAGAGCAAATTCTTCCATTTTTTTGTGGGCGATCGAGCAAAAGTATCGCCCGGATTGTTGTGCAACTCAAGCTGTTTTACGATCGCACCCGCAACGTCAGGCGCACTGTATTCCCAATAGGGTGAGGAATGCGCCAGCTAAACAACCATTTTTTAATCGTTTTGAGCAACTCCACATCTGCCAAAGTCGAAGCATCGGCATCTATGACTATGCGGCTGGCGCGCACCTTACTGAAGACAATTTCTAACACCAATTCGCCGTTTGTACCGGGCGGGACAGTCAGAGTTGCCAAGTGTTCGTTTAAACTATCGATCGCCACTTCATCCAACCCCGCAGCGCTAACGACTTCTACAGGTGATGTGCCGCGCGGGCGCGCCTTTGACGGTGAGATCTCTTCGATCTCATCACACATTATGTCCGCAAAGTTGAATGAAATGTCGCTTTCTATTTCTATTTCTGCATCTTCTTCATCGGAGGCAAAATACTGCATAGACCCTGCAGCAGGTGCACAACTTCGCACCATCCTTTCCTCGTTTAACTCGTGTAATACATAGTTTGTGCCACCAAATACGCCCTCATATTCCACAGCTTCCGGCATTTCTACCGGCACATTCATCGAGATGGATTCCGTACCCGGTTCGACGCGCACATCCTCGCTGACAGCCACAAAAGCCGTGTACTGCGACAGAAGCTGATAGGTTAGCGCCGTTTCTGTCACTGTTTCCACCCCCACCTTGGTTTCGTACTGCACCATCTGATTCATCAAATCTTTAATGCGGTGCCGCCCCCAAAGCTGGGCAACTGCCGGATTTCCAGGATCGGTAAAGTTCATGGAGTAGGTTTGGACGTACTGGTGTCCGCCTGCACTAACCCCTTTTATCTGAAGTGTTCCAGCTTGGCGATCGCCCTTTTTTCCAAAGAGAACCAGCGGTTGTTCGGCAAATAAATCCGGCGCAACTGACGGATAAATTACCGGATTTTCGCCCTCTCCCTGCCAAGTAATTTCCAGATTTACCAACACCGGATTGTTGATTTGCCGGAAAAACTTTTCGACAAATTCGTTAACTGCTTCGTCATGCCGGACGATCCGCGAGATTCCCCGCCCGATTTCGGCAATGCGATCGAGCAAAAAGCGATTGACGGAACTCCCCGCACCGAAACTGTACAGGCGATTCCCCGATTTGAGATGTTGCTGCACTTCGGCGAGAACTTGGTTTTCGTTGCCGATGTAACCGTCGCTGAGGAATACCACAGTTCGCAAGCGCCCGGATGGTGCGGGAAAATCGATCGCCGCCCGAATTCCGCCCAACATTTCCGTAGCGCCAGAAGCGCTGAGTTTGTTGATATATTCGATCGCCTTTTGTCGATTTTCTGCTGTATTCGGTAGCGGTTCTTTGGAAAGTCGCCGCACTTGGTCGGAAAAATCCAGAATCGAGAAAGTATCTGCCGGATTCAGCCCGTTAATAAATTGCCGCAACAATGCCTGACATTGCTGCAAAGGCGGACCGGATTGCGAACCGGAAGTATCGACTAAAAAGACGACATCTTTCGGAACAATTTCATCAGTTTTGTACTCAATCGCCGGAATCAAGTAAACTGCAAAATGCCCGCCGCGATCGTCCGTTTGAGTTAATACCGTAGATTGAGTTTTTCCACCCGCTATTTGATAGCGAACAATCAAATCTTTGTTAGGAATTGTATCTTGATTTGCCAACTGAATGCGCACCCGCTGCCCATTTTTCTGCTCGCTTGCTAAGGAAGTTTGGGGAGAGTCGAAATATTCAATTTGCAGTTGGTGGGACGGGGAATTGACATTACGAATCGGTATGCCCGCCTCAATTTTCAGCGTCACGCCGATATCGTGTCCCGATCGCATTCCCGGTGGCAAAATCGGGGCATTCAGCCGCGACGCATCGGGAACAATATCAGTATCGGTATTAACTGTCATTGGGGCTGCGGCACTACCGCTGGCTGCCGTTTCATCCAGCGGCGTACCGGGAATATATCGCGGCCCGACAACCATCGGAAAGACGAATTCATAATCGCCCGCTAGAAATTTCAAGCTGTCGGTATAGCGAATCGTGACATCGATTTCTTCACCGGGTTTGATGTTGGCAAGGGACTGGGTGAAAATATTATCTCGCTCTTGTTCCAGCAAACCCGCAGTCCGCCCTTCTTGTTTGGCTTTTTCGTAAATTTGCTGTGCTTCTTCGCGTTTTTTGATGCTGCCTTTAATGGTCTTATCGCCGATCTTAATTTCCATTTCATCTACCGCGGCTTCTGCAGGTAGCGGAAAAATATAGACGGCTTCCAGCGGCTTGGTGAAAGGATTTTCAAATTTTTGCGAGACTTCAACTCGCGATAAATTTCCGGCTATTTTGGCTCTGACTTCTGTATGTTTCAGGGGAAAAACGAGTTTTTCTCCATCGGGGGAACGCACGTATAATCCACTGGTTTGATCGGTTGGAGATGTCAGGGGTGTCATGAGCTTATTCCTCCATCAGTGATATATGAGTTGATAGATCGATCGCAAGACCATTATCGTCTCAGATCGATTTTTTGTATGCGATCGAGCAAAAGGACACGGCAATTCCCATTTGTGTCAACAATCGCCTGAAAACCTTTTTATCTCTGGTTCACAGCGAAGTCTAGATCCCCCTGGCATCCCCCTGATAGTCGCAAAACTTTGAGAAGATTCTTGTCCCTCCGACAATTGGGGCGGAGTTGATCTTAATCGTCAAACACGAGTCTGTGACTGAGTTTGATTTGTTTGGTGACACGCCGCTGGGCAGTGCCGTCTCCCTATCCAAAAATAATATTGTAGGAACACCGCACTCCCGTCTCCTAATTTCTTATTTCGAGACAGACGCGAGAATGCTTTCCATTTCAGAAAGCTCGATCGCCCCGGAGAAAGTTTGACCGTTCATAATAAAGAAGGGAGTCCCTTGAATGCCGAGTTGTTGAGCGAGTTGCACGTCTTTGGCAATGGCGGCTTCGGCAGCGGGGCTGTTGCGATCGGTGTTGAATTTATCTAATTTTAGATTGAGCTTTTGGGCGATGGATGCGTACAATGGTTCGCCTAACTCTTTCTGCCCTTCAAACAAAGCGCTGTAATATTCCCAAAATTTGCCCTGCTGTTGGGCAGCCCAAGCTGCTTTAGCTGCTGGCAGCGCTTGAGGGTGAATTGAAGTCAAGGGAAAATGCTTGTAAGCTAAAGTAACTTTGTCCTGGTGTTTTGCCATAAACTGCTTGACAGTATCGTGAGCGCGGGCGCAAAACGGACATTGAAAGTCAGAGAATTCTAAAAGTACAATCTGCTGCGAAGCTGAACCCGTACTGGGAGAATCCCCGATCGCAGATTTGGGATTAGTTTTCATCTCCTGCAAAAATGATTCCTGCGCTGCTTTGAGAGACTGCTGCTGCTGTTGCTGGTACGCTTGTACCGAATCTAAAATTGCTTGCGGGTTTTCGCGGATAATCTGCAAGACTTGCTCTTTCAACTTGGGATCGACTGAATTGCCAGCCGCTGACTGGGCGGGGGAACAACCGATAAATACAAGGCAACCTGCCAGGAGTGCAGCCAAGCACAAGGCTTGCTGGCTGCGGAGTTTTCGCCAAATAGTGGATAGGTTCATCTTTTTTTTGTGATTCACGGCAACACTTAATCCTACATTTTATTTGGCGGAGTGTCAGGTATACCGCAGTTTAAGGTTGTGCAGCTATTTTTAGCTGTGACCAATAATTAGTCATTGGCAATCGGTAATTCCTAGTCGGTAATTGGCAATGGGTGTTAATCACCCGAATAGCTACGAACCAAATAATTAAGATTTAAAGCATCGGGATTTAATATAATATTATGTCCCCTCGAACGACCGCAATCAAAAAGGTGTGTAATCAGGGCTTGAGTCCTCCAACAGCCAGTCGATTTTAGATTTTAGATTTTAGATTTTAGATTTAAAGATTGACTCCACAGATGAATCTGGGAGCTAGAAATTAAGTGTAAAATTTTTCGCTTGTCAACAGTCAACAGTCATTAGTCATTAGTCAACAGTCAACAGTCAACAGTCAACAGTCAACAGTCAACAGTCAAGAGAATCTTATGAGGACTCAAGTCCTAACTACAAACGCGAGATCGGTTATTTTACGGGACTAAATATAAAAGATAAAAGGACGATCGCCCGGGCGATCGTCCTTTTATTTGCTGCAGGTATTATCAGCTTTTCGGGTTGTATGAATCCGAGACTATTTGCGGTTGTTGAGCCATTTAGCAGCAACTATTCCCAAAATACCCGCCACAACTGGATTGCCCAAAAACTTCATCAAACTCGGCTGTTCTGCCAGCACTTCTCGGAAAATATCCGGGTGATTGTGATAGGTAAACGAGGCCAGCTTGGTAACATCGTCAGCATTCATGCGGCTGGCGTGGTGGGTAGAAAGTCCTAGCTGCTTTTCCAATTTGCGATCGTCCAATCCTCTCTTGCCCAAATGCTTGAAGAATTCCCGCGCCACGTCGTCGCGTTCGTTTGGCTTAATTTGGGCGATCGCCTTTTGCAATTCCGGTTCCAACTGAGCCGGCGGCAGGGAGTCGTGATTCAGGGAACGCCCGAATAATTGTTTGCGCTGATCCGGCGAAGTTCTCTGAGCAAAATCGTCAAAATTTTCGTACTCTTCACCGCTTGTCTCGGGCATCATTTCTCGATTTCCCTGGGCCAAATCTTTCATGATTTGACTCTTGTAATTATCGCTGCTACTCATGGTAAATCTTTTCCCCTCTAGACAACATTTTTGTCTTTATTTGAGATTGTTCCGCCTTCAAAAAAATGCGGAATATTAAACCGTCGCGCGGCTTTAATTTAAGCTTTCTAACCAGGTCAAGACTTATATTCTATTTGATTTGATTGCTGGTCGTACTTAGCCGTCAAAATCAGTTTTTTGTCAGGAGCGTAAACCAAAACACTTACATCCTGATTTGGGAAATTGCGGTGAAAACCTTGTGCTAAAGATTTGGCTAAATCTTTCACTTCTGTAGGGCGGACTTGCGGGGTAATTACAACTCCCAATTTATTATTGTCGCGCACGTAAGCATCCTGAACCAGGCCCTGAGCCGTCAATGTTACCCATTTACCAAAATCTTGACCTGCGACGGTATTGCCACGTTCTAGCTGCGCGTAATAACCCTGACTGCCGCCAATGGCTACAGATCCATCACTCGGTTTTTGGGCTGAAACGCTGGGCGCGCAGGCAGTAGTAACTGCCAGCATTAATACCAATAGTAGGCCCGCAATTATTTTGCGGCTCTGCTGCAATAAACTCACCTTTTTTTCCTCCGTTCAGAAAACATTTGGAATACTTGAAAGGGTCAGGTTTCTCGACCCTCTCAATTAGTATTAGGCTTAGTCTAGTTTCTTTTTGAGCTCATCTTTGACATCTTCGATCGCGTGACCAGCTTCAGCTTTTGCTTGCTTGGCTTTGCCTTCTGCTTTATCCTTCGGGTCGCCAGTAACATTGCCTAGGGCTTCTTGAGCTTTGCCTGCGATGTTGTCGCCAGTTGCCTTTGCTCTATCTTCAGTACTCATTAGTTTCTCCCTATCTGTATCTAATCAGACATTTTTTACTTGATAAACTCATCATAGGCAACTAGGAACTGCGTTGCACTCTATCTCTAGGAATAAAAAATGAAGAAAAAATGAAGAGGGAAGATGGAAAAGTTATTTTTCAGTCTTGGACGGACTGCGACTTTCATACTTACCAGTTTTTTTTACCGTTTTTGCTGGCTGCAATGAAGGAAGTATTTCTGTGAAAAAACTGGTGGATGGTCACCCGTGCGTCTAAGACTGTTTTTTTAAACAAAAAAAATTTAAAATTATAAATTTTTTATTTAAATCTGCCTTCTACCTTCTGCTTTCAAAAAGCGGGTGTGGGCAAGACCGCATCTTACCCACACCCTAAAAAAAATCCTATTAGTTTTAATCAACCTTGTGATGACATTCTGTATCTATTTTTTGCTGAAGTTCTTCTTTCATCTGTTCCACAGCCCGCATAGTTTGAGCATCTTTTTGTTTGTGCTCACCCAGGGCTTTTTCTGTTTCCTCTGCCAGCAATGTTTCCTTTGATTTTGGTAGGGTTACTTGATTCTCACTGCCAGTGTGGGTCGCGTTTTCTTCAATACTCATTTGTCTTGACCCTCATTGTTGGTTAAATTTATTTTTAACAAGGCTAGTTAGAAGCTAACCTTATACTTATAGTAACGCCAATAACGAAGCCTTCCCTCTGCCTGAAGATAGATACGGCCTGGGCAATATTTATTACTTTTAAAGTAAGAGAAATTAGGGAGACTTCCATCTGCCGGAATAAAGATATGGCAAAAAAAGAGAGGGAGAGGATCCGATGGGGAGAGGGTCCGAGGGAGAGAAAGGAAGAAGGCCGGATTTCGACTTGTTATGCCTTTAAAACTTGCCTCTTGCTTGCCCTCAATTTCTGAATAGTAAAAAACCTACCCTGGAGAGGGAGAGCGGGGGGGAGAATTTTTCTGGGTGCGATCGCCATAAGTACCTTCAGTCGTTTGTTGGATGAGGCTGTTTCGACATCCGTAAAAGATGAAGAGAGAAATAGACAGCAGGTTTAGTGCAGACTTAAGTCAGATGTAGCAGTTTGACCGTTAAAATCCACAGGGTGCAGCAATTTCCAAGTTTTGTGGCGATCGGGTTAAATAATCTGCTAAACAAGAGTTAACCTCAAGGCTAACTTCCTGCAGGATCGAACTAAAAATTCTGTTATTAGTAAAAATTACCTAAAACCCTATGGGCGCAAGCAGCAGTAACCCCCTCGAAGCAGCCGGCCCGACTCGTGAGCCGATCAAAATAGGCGTGTTGCATTCGCTGACGGGCACGATGTCCATCAGCGAAATTTCTGTAAAAGATGCGACGCTGTTGGCTGTTGAGGAAATTAATGCGGCGGGAGGGGTACTCGGACGCCCCTTGGAAGCGGTTATAGAAGATGGAGCTAGCGATTTGCAGACTTTTGCTCAAAAAGCTAAGCAATTGCTCCTAGAAGCGCAGGTGGCTGTGGTATTTGGCTGTTGGACTTCGGCGAGTCGCAAAGCTGTACAGCCGGCTTTGGATCACGGCAGCGGGTTGCTGTTCTATCCGGTGCCGTATGAAGGGCTAGAACAGTGTCCGAATATTTTCTACACTGGTGCTGCCCCGAACCAACAGATTGTGCCTGGGGTGAATTACTTGCTGGCACAGGGGAAGCGGAAAATTTTCCTGTTGGGTTCGGACTATATCTTTCCCCGGACGGCAAATCTGATTGTGAAAGCTCAACTGGCGGCACTGGGGGGAGAGTTGGCGGGGGAAGTGTATCTGCCGCTCGGTTCTAAGGAAGTGGGCGAGGCGATTGCAGATATCTTAGCAGTGAAACCGGATGCTATTCTCAACACTCTCAACGGCGACAGCAATGTGGCTTTTTTCCTTCATCTGCGGGAAGCTGGCTTGAAACCCGAGTATTTGCCGGTGATGTCGGTCAGCGTAGCAGAAGAGGAAGTGCGGACGATCGGGCCGTCCAATATTGCCGGACATTTGGTGGTTTGGAACTATTTTCAAACGGTGGATACACCGGAAAATCGTAAATTTGTCAAGGCTTATAAAGCCCGATATGGGGAAAATCGAGTCACGGATGATCCGATCGAAGCTGCTTATTTGGGCGTTTACCTATGGAAGCAAGCAGTAGAAAAAGCTGGTTCGACAGATGTGGTTAAAGTCAGGGCGGCTGCTAAAAATATTGAGTTTGCAGCGCCCTCGGGCAAGGTAAAAATAGATGCCCAAACGCAGCATACCTGGAAAACAGTGCGGATTGGTAAGGTGAGGTTGGACGGTCAAATTGAGGAGATTTGGAATTCGGGCGCACCGGTTCGGCCAGATCCTTTTCTCAAGAGCTATCCTTGGGCGGCGGCACTTGCTCCGAGGCAGATTTCTTTGGGAGGTCGGGCTTCTTTAATCGGGCTGTTTGTCATCTTGGTACTGATAACTTGGATGGCGGTCGGAGTCGGGTGGATGGGTTCTGTGGAGATTAAGAACTATTTGCTGGTAATAAAAACTGCCTCAGCTCCGGCGGGGGTTTCTGAGGCAGCAATGGCGGTGCTGGTGCAGCAAACTCTGGCAGTGGTAAGCCGCACTCAGCACTGGCTGCTGGGGGCTTTGGTTTTGAGTTCGATCGCGGGGATAGTGGCTTTTGTGTCGGTGTCGGCAATTATTCGGAATCTCGGCTTACTGCGGGAAACTGCTCAACAGATGGCGAGCGGTGATTTGACGGCTCGATCGCCTGTTGTTTCTAATGACGCGATCGGGGTGCTATCTTCTACTCTCAATACAATGGCTCAGCAAATTAGCAGTTTGCTCAGCGGTTTGGAAGTGCGGCAGCGGCAGCTAGAGGAACGATCGGTCCAATTGGAAGTCGCCAAGAATGCTGCCGAAGCTGCCAACCGGGCCAAAAGCTCATTTTTGGCAAATATGACTCACGAGTTGCGGACGCCCTTGAATGCGATTATCGGCTACAGCGAGCTGCTGCAAGAAGAGGCTCTGGAACTCGGCGAAGAAGAGTTTGTGATGGATTTGGCAAGCATTAATATGGCAGGCAAGCAGTTGCTCAACATTATTAGTGACATCCTGGATATTTCTAAAATTGAAGCAGGAAAGATGACTCTTTTCTTGGAGACTTTTGAGGTGTTGAATTTGATTGAGCAGGTTGTCACTACTGTTCAACCCATGGTAGGGAAAAATGGCAACACTTTGATTGTCAATTGCGATCGCAATATTGGCACGATATACGCTGATTCGTCGAAGTTGCGCCAAGCGATGTTGAATTTGGTGAGCAATGCTGCTAAGTTTACCGCTCGAGGCAAAATTACGATTAATGTTTGGAAGGAACAAGGGGAAGTTTTGCCTCTGGAGAATTCCGAAGAACTCTCGGCAGCTTGTTCTCAGTGTCAAATGCCTTTGATCGTGTTTCAAGTCACCGATACCGGCATCGGCCTGACTGAGGATCAGGTGTCGAGCCTGTTCGGAGCTTTCGCCCAAGCGGACGATTCTACTACCCGCAGATACGGCGGCACCGGTTTGGGGCTGACAATTAGCCGGAAGTTTTGCCAGATGATGGGCGGGGACATTACGCTTGAGAGCAAGTTTGATTGCGGTTCTACTTTTACGATCAGGTTGCCCGTTGTGGTAGAAAGCCAGAAAGAAGAAAAAGAGGTGCGATCGAAAGCGCTGGAGCTGCCCGATGCTGCTACTGTCCTAGTGATTGACGACGATCCAAACGCGCGGGATTTGATGACCCGCTGCTTGTCGAAACAGGGATTTCGGGTGCGATCGTCGGCTAGCGGTGAAGGGGGGCTGCTGTTGGCTAAGGAGTTGCTGCCGGACGCGATTATTCTGGACGTGATGATGCCGAGTATGGACGGCTGGGCGGTGCTGTCGGCGTTGAAAGCCGATCCGGATTTAGCTGATATTCCGGTGATTATGATAACTTTTTTGGACGACAAAAATCATGGTTTGAAATTGGGAGCGGCGGAGTATTTGAGGAAGCCTTTGGATTACAAGCGTTTTGCTGCTTTATTGAGCAAATATCAGGGTCTCGGGAAGTAGTTATTAGTCATATCTATTCTGGTTGCACGAGCCAGATATTGTTGACTGTTAACTGTTGGTTGTTGACTAAAATTATGCTTTCGGAAGAACTGACTGTTTAGACATTTAAACAATACCGATGCCACCGGAAACGATATCAGTAGTCATTAGCCCTTGAACTCTGAAATGTGAAAGATAAACTGTTAAATGTGTTGTGAAGTATGAACAGTTATATCAACCGCGAAGACGCTGAGGACGTTATTAATTGTTGAAATTATTGCTTGGATAGTTTTCTGCGGAAGGTCTTCTGCTATAACTGTTACGACTTACCAAAAATATTTTAATTAATATTTAATCGCTCTCCTGCCAACGCAGCATATCATGTCCGGTCGAGGGACCGCGATTTTTGTAGGGGAGGGTTCGCCAACAATACCTGCCAATAATTGACCATCTCAAAAACCCGCCCCGACCGGGATATTATGGTTAATCGATCGGACATGATATCAGATACTCTTGTTGTAACTAAAAAGTGAGATTTTGTGGATTGAGTAGTTCGCTTTGGCAGCGAGTTCAAATTCTTTGGCTAACCTGTGATATCAATTCTGGTTGCATTGGAATGATTAAACCGCAGAGTACGCTCTTAACGCAGAGTTCGAGAACAGAGAGATGAATACAGGACGATGCTAACGGATTTGATATGACCACATTAGGAATAGAGATGTGCAGCGCTTTTTTGCTCGTGCTTTTCGTGACCCAGTTGATCTATTTAATAATGGCGAAAGGATTGTTAGGCGTTGCTGAATCACGGTATGAAAATAGATAAGTTGCAAATTCCGAAGATGTTCTGAGGCGCTTGTTTCATTTTTGGCAGATTGAGTCGTTCATACCATAAATCAGCAACGCCACTCTGGCGTTGGTTGGGCCATGGTTCCAGTGAAGGTAGGTTACGAGGGTTGATCGCCTACATCACTCGCCACAGTTGCATCGGGTGCTACCGATTCTAGCTCCGGTGGCAGATGATTGGTGATGAAGGAACTCCAATGAGCTATCCCACCTGAATCAAATTCCATCTGCAAAATTGACGCATTCGGTACTGGAAAGCCTCGCGAAAATCCCAAAAGCCGATTCATGGCAACGGCATCAATTACCGTTGGGTTAGCCAAAATCTGCCACAGCATTGCTTTGATAAAAAATCCATGTGAAAAGACAACTACAAAACCGGATTGTTGTTGTAACTGGTTTAGGAAAGTTCGGACTCGTTCCATCAGTTGGACCAAGGATTCGGCGTTGGGTCCATCGACATATTCAGGGTCGCAGCGATCCCAGTAAGCTTTGCTCAAAAGTTTGCGAGCCTGGGTTGTGGTTGGTTGGTCGAACTGTAGACCCAGATAGGTAAATTCCTGAACTTGCCAAACCTCAACGGGTATATGTGGAAATTGTTCAATCAATGGTTGAGCAGTGAGTTGTGTTCTCAAATAAGGTGAAGTCACAATCAAGTCAGGAGTTTGTTTAACGGCGGTTGGAATACGTTTTGATTGTCGATCGCCCAATTCACTTAAGGCATTTTCATGGGGTCCAATAGTTGCCAGCCCTGCATTGGATTGACTTTGACCATGACGAATAATCCAAATAGACACGGTTTGATATTCCCTCTCATTTAGGGTAAAAATCACTTCTAGGGTGTTGCTGAATCACGGGATGAAAATAGATAAGTGGGAAATTCCGAAGATGTTCTGACGCGCTTGTTTCCTTTTTTGCAGATTGAGTCGTTCATACCATAAATCTGCAACGCCGATTGTGAAAATTGCAGGGTTAAATAAATCACTTGAGACAATTCAATTGCTCGATCGCGTTCGTTAAGAACTTCTCTAAAAATGTTTCATTAGCCATTAGTTAACAGCGAAAAACTAATAACTAATGACTAATGACTAATTAATCTAAGAAGCCCATTAATGCCGAGCTATCGTCAATTTCGTTGGAGGCAATAGGGCGGTTTCCTCCCATTGTGGAGTAAACTTCATCAATGTGCAGAGTGCTGATGCCAATAGGGCGGGCACCGGACATACTGAACATTTCGCTGACTTGCATGGTGCTGGAGCCGATCGGGCGATTGCCAAGTGTAGCAACCACTTCCAACTCGCTCGATTCGACCGGGCGATTGCCTACAATGCCGTAGGTTTCGCTGATGTGCAGGGTGCTAGTGCCGATCGGGCGATCCCCCGAAATCGAGACGATCTCGCTGATGGTAAAATCGTCTGGGCCGACGGGGCGGTTGTCATGCAGGTGTTGCGGCTGATAAAGTTGAATTCCTGTTGCTTTGGTATCCGTGGGTTCTGTCCCTTGGCTTTTGGAACTTGCTTTGCCGCGGCGGGCGAGTGCTTTGCCTTTGCCTGTACCTGTGCTGCTCGTATCCATAATTCTTTTCCTCGCTTATTGCTGTTGATTGCTGGGTTCGGACAACTGCTTTTGTGGGCTTTGTGCTTTCTATTTCGGCCGATGATTAAAATAATATTACAAAGTCTAACTATTTTATGAAAGAAATTGCAGAATCTCTGCATTTTTGTTAAGATTTATGGGTAATAGCTACATTTTCCTATGGTAACTGCGGCAGCATCTTTTCAATTGCAAGCGCCCTTCCAGCCCACAGGCGACCAACCGCTAGCGATCGAGCAACTTGTCAAAGGCATCGAAGCGGGCGATCGATTTCAAACCTTACTCGGCGCCACAGGTACGGGCAAAACCTTCTCCATTGCCTCGGTGATTGAAAAAGTTGGCAGACCCACCTTAGTCCTAGCACACAACAAAACCCTGGCAGCTCAACTGTGCAACGAACTGCGAAATTTTTTCCCGAACAATGCAGTCGAATACTTTGTCAGTTATTACGACTACTACCAACCTGAAGCATACATCGCAGTCACCGATACTTTCATTGAGAAAACGGCAGCAATTAACGACGAGATAGATATGCTGCGGCACTCCGCCACGCGATCGCTCTTTGAACGTCGTGACGTAATTGTAGTTGCTTCGATTAGCTGCATCTACGGTTTGGGAATGCCCGCAGAATACCTGAAAGCGGCTATTCCTTTGCGAGTAGGAATGGAAGTTAACCAGCGGCAAGTTTTGCGAGATTTAGTCAACGTCCAATACAGCCGCAACGACATAGATTTAGGCAGAGGCAAATTTCGCGTCAAAGGCGATGTTTTGGAAATTGGCCCTGCTTACGAAGATAGAATTATTCGCGTTGAATTCTTCGGCGACGAAATTGATGCCATTCGCTACGTTGACCCGGTAACAGGTAAAATTCTGCAAAGTTCAACGGCTTTAAATATCTATCCAGCGCGCCACTTTGTCACGGCGGAAGATAAATTAGAGGCTGCTTGCCAAGGGATAGAACTCGAATTAGAAGACCGACTGGCAGAATTTGAAAAAGAGGGTAAACTATTAGAAGCTCAGCGGTTGGAACAGCGGACGCGCTACGATTTGGAAATGCTGCGCGAGGTTGGTTACTGCAACGGAGTAGAGAATTATTCGCGGCATTTAGCAGGGAGAAATGCCGGGGAACCGCCAGAATGTTTGATTGATTATTTCCCGAAAGATTGGATGTTGGTGATAGATGAATCTCACGTCACAGTGCCGCAAATTCGGGGGATGTACAACGGCGACCAAGCGCGCAAAAAAGTATTGATCGAACACGGTTTTCGCTTGCCCAGTGCTGCAGATAACCGCCCTTTAAAAGCAGAGGAATTCTGGGCAAAAGAGAATCAGTGCATCTTTGTTTCTGCTACGCCTGGGGATTGGGAAATGGAAATATCTGAAGGCAGAGTTGCAGAGCAAGTAATTCGCCCTACCGGAGTAATAGATCCGACAATTTTTGTGCGCCCGACGGAAGGACAAATTGACGATTTGTTGGGGGAAATCAAGGAGAGAGTAAGTCGGGATGAGCGAGTGTTGGTGACGACTTTAACGAAGCGGATGGCGGAAGATTTAACCGAATATTTGCAGGAAAGGGGAATTAGAGTGCGGTATTTGCACTCGGAAATTCAGTCGATTCAACGCATCGAAATTATCCAAGATTTGCAGGATGGTAAGTTTGATGTATTGATTGGTGTTAACTTGCTGCGGGAAGGTTTGGATTTGCCGGAAGTTTCGCTGGTGGTAATTTTGGATGCGGATAAAGAGGGGTTTTTGCGATCGGGACGTTCGTTGATTCAAACGATTGGAAGGGCGGCGCGGCACGTTCAGGGACAGGCTATTCTGTACGCGGATAATTTGACGGATAGTATGGTTAAGGCGATCGACGAAACGGATCGACGCCGCGGGATTCAGCTAGCGTACAATAAGATGCACGGGATTACGCCGCAGCCGATCGCGAAAAAGCGATCGAGTAATGCGATTTTGGCATTTTTGGATGTGTCGCGCAAGCTGAATTCTCAGCAGTTGGATGAGGTTTACGAACAGGTAAATGAGTTATCTTTGGATGAGATTCCTCAGTTAATCGGGCGGTTGGAAGCGCAGATGAAGGCGGCGGCGAAGAAGTTGGAGTTTGAGGAGGCGGGTAAATTGCGCGATCGGATCAAGCATTTGCGGGATAAGCTGTTAGGTCATTAAGCTTGTTGTCAGGAAATTGAGGGGAGTTTTTAACCGCAGATGCACGCAGATAAACGCTGATGAAGGGATAATTTAAAAGCCAAACATCGCTTTTAGTCCATTGGCGATCGGCTGATACTCTTCTGCGGTTAAACTGCCAAGATAGCGCAATACTCGCCGGATATCTACAGCGCGTACTTGATCCACCAATACTATTGAGTCGGCCGTTAGATTTCCCACTCCTGCCTGAAGACTTGGGTATAAAATTGGATTTTGTGCAGTCCAATCTCCTGATTGTCTGGTAATCGGTACAACAATCACAAGGTCAAAACGCATCGTACCTTTGTTGCTTGGCTTCCCCACTACTACAGCAGGGCGTATTCCTTGCTGTTCGTGCAGTGCAGGCGTTTGAGGAGGGAAATCCACGAGTAAAATATCGCGGATGGTGAATCTATTAGCCACGCTGATTGCTATACCCTTTCGTCTTCAAGAATAACAGCACCTACTCCCGGTATATAGCGCACGGGTTGACCAAGTTTCATGGGGTCTACATCTCCCCAATCATAGGGGGGAATTTCATTATCGACGAGGTAAAGTTGACGCCAAGGCGATTTTGCCAATGCTTCCTCGGAAATGTCAGGAAAAAATATTAGCACTTCTGCGATGCCAACTGGAAAACCATTGAGTTTGCTCAAGCCATCTATAATGGCGGCTAGAACTGATAAGTCTAGGTGGTTGAGGTTTTCTGCTTTTTCGATCAGTTGGTACACGGTTTCAGGATTGAGTGTTTCGCCGACAGCTTCGACTAAGTTTTCGGGGGTGAAACCTCGACATTTCAAATATTCGGCTAGTTGTAAGCGAATTGTACTCATGGGTTTAGTTGAGAAAGATTTTAGGGTGAAGTACGATCGCCCTTTACCATTGTCCTATTTTTTGGATGGGAAGGGCGATCGTACTTTTTACCAGATTCCTAGCCTTTGGGCTGATTAGCGATCGGATAAGTTTTTGTCTGAGCGCTAATCATCAGAAAGGTTACATAGCTATTGAGCTTGTCCATATTTAGCTATGAAACCGTAAATTTTGTCATTACTCTGGCTGCCAAAGTCTGGCGGGTTAACTATGCCCCTGCGTTTGACTACCAATTGGGCTTTGGCAATCAGTTCAAGCTTTTCCTGATTCAAGTCATCTATTTCGTGCGGTTTCTGTGCTTGAACATTTGGAGCAAGCTCAGAAACCATACGGAGTATCTCCAAAACCATACGGAGTATCTCCAAGCCATGAGGATGATCGAGAACCTTTTCTAGCAGCGATCGCGGCTGATTGTGTGGTATCATTGTTATAAGTCTGTAAAAAACAGCAGAATCTTTACAGTGGCCTGATGCATACGAGCGCAGCCACTTTGGGATTCGATATTACGAAAAATAGAAAATTAGAGCGTCCTCACGACCTGGCAGTCGGAGGGCGTTTTGTTTTCTATTTTAAAACTTTAACACCTTTGATTTGAATTGGCAAGATTACGTGCAGGAGTCTGTCGCAAAAATAAGTGCACGACCGCAAGTGTATTACCTTTTAAATAGGTACCCTTTAGTTACTTAAAAGATAACATTTAAATATATAACCTAACTTACGCATCAAGTGCATATTAGCTAGATATGAAGTGCATATGTTAAGATATGCACTTGATGCACATTAACTTATGCACATAAAACATATGTCGAGCGAGAAAAATCACCAAGATGACGGGGAAGACTGGGATGAGTTGCTAACAGAGAAGATTTTTTTGGGGCATGACTTGCCTAAACAGCCCCCCCAGCCCACGGATAAGAATCCCAAAAATGACTCACCCCTGCCGCTTGTCCATTCAGACCTGGACGAGTACGGTCTAGACCCCTACGAGTTCCGGCTCTATGCCCATGTGGTTCGCAGGACAGGAGGAAAACTCCACGGTGAGTGTTTTGCTAAACTGAAGAAAACAGCAGAAATATGCCACATGAGCGTCAGAAAAGCCCAATATGCCCTAAAAACTCTATGTGATGCGGGTTTAATACTGAAGGAACAGCGTAGGGGACGTACTGACGTGTACAGACTAACTTCCAAAAGTAACTGGAAGCCAAAAGAAGAACTCAAGCAGATTCGACAGAAAGCCAAAGAGTCTAAAGTTGAGGACTCAGAAGAAGAGTAAAATGCAAGCAAGCTAAACCGTGGTACGGGCGGGGCGCCCGTACATCGTCTGCGGTTAAAATATTCGTAGGATAAAATAAGAGTTAGGTGCGATCGCCCTTAACGCCCTTAGTTTAATACTAAAATTTAGTGGTAAATGTGAGGGGATAAATTAAGAGTTAGGTGCGATCGCCCAAAACACCACCCAAACCAACTACTTGCTCAATACCACAGCATCCGTACTGCTAGCAAAAGCCGGACGAATAAATTCCTCCTTCTCTTCCAGCGTGATGTAACCTTTATCTACAGCTAGCTGCATCACTTCCTGAAGAAAACCTCTGAGCACATCTAATACTTGAGTGCGATCGCACTCAAACTGCTTTTCCCAGCACGAAGTCCCAAACTTGATCCAAGTGCAGTTAATCTTATTGTCGATCGGTAGCAACATAATAGTGAACCAACTCTCACCAAAGTCTATTTCTATTGGTTTACCTTGCGATAGGTTCGCAATTTCCTGTGGAAAGTTATTCTCTATCATCATGCAAATATCTAAATCTAAAAATACCTCGATTTTCTCATCACCTATTTCTATTAAAACTTTATGGTCGAACTCAAAGCAGAAACGTCGCCATCCCATTTCAAAATGAGAAAGCTCTCCCAATGGATCTTCAGGAGGCTCTGCGTAGTTTTCTAAGAAACGCTCGGATAATTTAAAATTAAATTTTTGACTGCTATTCATCGCTGTTCATCCTAAACAATATAAAAACTTAATAAGTTGGGTTTCGTTTTGTGACCTCAACCCAACCTACTAATATCAAAGTTGCGGTAAATTTTGCCTCTATTTCTTAGTCCGCGCAGGCGGAATTTGTGTGTATAGAAGCGGTTTCAACCGCCGAGAGATCTTACGGTGTTGGGTTCGGATACTTAGCGTGCACCGCATTGATTTCCGCTACGATCTCCTTATCCAAATTCACCTCCAAACTACCGATATTTTCCTCCAACTGTTCTAGACTTGTTGCACCGATAATAGTGCTAGTCACAAACCAGCGCGATCGCACATACGCCAAAGCCATCTGCGCCGGACTTATCCCATGTTTACCCGCAATCTCAACATACGCTTTCACCGCATCATTCAGATTAGTTTTATCGTAACGCTGACCAAATCCCGCAAATAAAGCAAACCTTGAATTTTCGGGAGTTCCATTCAAGTATTTACCCGTTAACAGCCCAAACCCCAAAGGACTGTAAGCCATCAATCCCACATTTTTAAAACGGCAAGTTTCTGCTAAATTTAGGTGAAATGTCCGATTGCTCAAACTGAAAGCATTCTGAATCGAAACAACCTTCGGCAAGCCGTGTTTTTCTGCCAAAGTGCAAAACTCGCAAACTCCCCAAGGCGTCTCGTTACTCAAACCCAAATAGCGGATTTTGCCCGCTTTAATTAAGTCCGCAAATACCTCTAACTGTTCCAAAATCGGTACTGTTTCCTGCTCTTGGGCGATGTCGTAATCCGGCGCGCCAAATAAGGGCACGTAGCGGTCTGGCCAGTGGATCTGATAGAGGTCGATGTAGTCAGTTTGCAAGCGCTTCAGGCTGTCATTTAGGGCTTTTTCGACATTGGGGCGATCGATCTGATTTTTCCCTTCCCGAATCCATTTCATTCGAGTGCTTCTGCCCGCTACTTTAGTCGCTATAATGACTTTATCCCGCTGCTGTTTCGCCAACCACTCGCCGATATATTCCTCTGTTTTTCCCTGAGTTTCCCGTTTTCCAGGAACGGGATACATTTCTGCCGTATCGATAAAGTTGATTCCTCTATCGATCGCCAAATCGAGCTGTTGGGCCGCTTCTGCAACGGTATTTTGCTGGCCATAAGTCATCGTACCCAAACAAATTTCAGATACTGATAAGTCGCTGTCGCCGAGTTTTTTGTATTCCATGATTGCGATTGCTTGCTGCAAAATTCTCTGATTCTATATTACCTAGAAAAAAACATTTAGTTGCTGAATAAAAAAACTACGTGAAGCGCAGCTATTTTGTAAAAAATCTCCCTTGTTCCTCTTTTACTCTGCGCCCTCTGCGGTTAAACTATTTTAAATGCTATCCGCACTTAAATGTTAATATAAAGAATTATGCCCCGATAGTTTATGAGTAACCGCCCGCCCAAAGTTCCCTTTGTAAATCTCTCCCTGCAACACCAACCAATCCAATCCCAAATAGCAGAAGTAATTAGAAAAATTATCGAGGAAGGAGACTTTATTTTAGGCCAAGCACTCGCCGAATTTGAAACAGCATTTGCAGCAGCTTCGGGAGTAAAATACGGCGTAGGAGTGGCTTGCGGAACAGATGCGATCGCTCTGGGACTCCAAGCTTGCGGTATTAATCCGGGCGACGAAATTATCATACCCGCTAACACTTTTATCGCCACCGCGATCGCCGTCCTCCAAGCCAAAGCTATACCTATTCTTGTAGATTGCGACCCGGAAACCGCCCTGATTGACCTCACAGCAGCCTCCACAGCAGTTACCTCGAAAACTAAAGCAATTATCCCCGTACACCTCTACGGTCAAATGGTATCGCCTGGGCAGCTTTTAGATTTTGCCAACCGCCACGATTTGATCGTATTTGAAGATGCCGCCCAAGCGCACTTAGCCCACAGAGAAGGATACCGCGCGGGCTCCATTGGAAAAGCAGCAGCATTCAGCTTTTATCCCAGCAAAAACCTTGGTTCTTTTGGCGACGGCGGGATGTTAATTACTAACGATGCAAAGCTGGCAGACAAAATGCGAACTCTCCGCAATTACGGAGCACCCAGTAAATATTTACACACAGACATCGGTACAAACAGCCGTCTCGACAATTTGCAAGCCGCCGTGCTCAACGTTAAATTGCCTTACTTAGAAAAATGGAATCGCGATCGCACCGCCGCCGCCCAACACTACGATACTCTACTAGAACCCCTGAAACACAAAGGCATTGTACCCATCGCCAACCACAGCAGCAGCGGTCACATTTATCACCTCTATGTTATCCAAATTACTGAGGAAAGCTCGATCGACCGCAACACCCTTCAGGAAAAACTCGCCCAAGACGGCATTCAAACAGGCATACACTATCCCGTACCTTGTCACCTGCAACCCGCCTACCAAAACTTAGGCAATCGGGGCGACTTCCCCCACGCAGAAACCCTGTGCCAACAAATTTTATCATTGCCGATTTATCCCGGATTGAGCAATACTCAGATCGAGGATGTAGTTGGGGCGATCGCACTATCATTGAATTGCTAATTGTTCATAAAATTTATGCTGCAAGTGTTTCAAGCAGTAGGGTGGGGTTCTCAAAGCGTTTTTGTGGAGAATTAACAAATCTTTAACTCACAGTTCAAAACCGCAAAGCGTTGCGAATCCAGCGCGGCTAACTCAAAACTTCTCACACCATGCACATCCAGCGCAGAATTCGCATTGTTTTCAAGCGATACCTCCTGGGGGAAGGTATTACGGTACTCCTAGTGCTGCTGTACGCCCCCCTGCTAGTACACTGGTACGACGGATGGTTGAACAAAAACATCAGCCTCGAACACGAATATTTCAGCCACGGACTAATTGGTTTGCCCTACGCAGCTTATATTGCTTGGACGAACCGAAAGTGCTGGCGCCGCTTGCCCAACTCACCGCATCCTTTGGGAGGCTTTTTACTGGTACTAGGGACGCTTTTTTATCTGAGTCGCTTGACCGATTTAGTAAATTTATCCCTGCCAGTAATGCTAGCCAGCATTTGCTTATCTTTAAAAGGAATTCCCGGGTTGCAATTGCAGGCGATGGCGCTTTTATTCGTATTTCTTGCCTCACCAAACCACATACCTTACCTCATAGAACCCTACGCCTTGCCGTTGCAGGAATTCATTGCTGAAACATCAGGCTTGATATTAATTAACGTTGGTCTCAACGTGAGAGTGGAAGAAATTTATCTGTACGTAAACGATCGCATTGTAGAAGTTGCTCCGCACTGTGCAGGCTTTAAAATGCTGTTTACCAGTCTTTACGTCAGCTTAATTCTGCTGCATTGGACGGGAGTTTGGAGTTCCCGCAAAAGAAGCATTTTGTTTTTATTGAGTACATCTATCATTAGCATTACTTCCAACATTTTCCGGAACACTTTGCTAACTTACTTTCACGGAACCGAGAGAGAGGGGCTTTTTACTTGGCTGCACGCCGGATGGGGCGGAGACTTGTATTCTGCTTGTATACTAGGCTTATTGGTACTTCTCCTCAACGGGGTGGAAAAGTATTTCCCAAGCCAGTCTGGCAATTAATGAAACAGATGATTTCAGCACGGAAATTATTGCGGCGGTATCAATTATCTAAAATTATGGTACTGGTGTTTTTGCTGGTATTGGTTGGGGCAGTAGCAATTCCCGGCTACGCGACGGGAAGGTGGCCTTGGACAAACCCGCCACCACTTGCCAACCTCAATCAATTAAGAAGTTTGCGCCAAAACGGGATGACAATTCCCGGATGGGAGGTGACCCGCGTCCAGAATAACGTCCACATTGGCGGTCACAGATGGTTAGTTGAAGAAATTAAAAATGATCAAACAATTGCCCTTTTATTGCTGTTGCCTCAAAATAGCCCCAAAAACCAGCCCCAACTAGAATGGCTAGATATCGATGGATTTCATCGGTGGCAAACAGATTCTCATGGCACTTTGAGGTTTACAGTTAAATTAGGGTCAATACCCGACAAGCCACCGCCTACTGTCGAAGCCCGGTTTTTCCGAAGCTGGACTCCCCAACAAACTTTTGCTGTCCTGCAGTGGTACGCTTGGCCTAACGGGGGTTCTCCAACAACCAGCCGCTGGTTTTGGGAAGACAGTATTGCTAGACTGTGGAACCGCCGCGCCTCTTGGGTTGCTGTCAGTATCATCGTTCCCATTCAACCTCCGGGCGACATTAAGATAGCTCAACCATTGCTCGAATCTCTCGGCAAAATTGTTCAGGCTAAATTAATAGCAGAAACTTTTCGGTTTGAGTAAGTAGGTAGGTGCAAATAAATCTGGCTATGGGGCGGGCGGGTTTTGCCACAATAAACTGCCTCCTAGTAAATATCCGGCTTCAACTCGCCCCTACAATATCTTATTGTTTTTTCGCGCCGCTCTACTTACATGAAACTTAAAAGTCAGCTAATTATTCAAAATATTTCTGTTTTTAATTTTCCCAAAATGCGAGTAAAATCCCCAATTAAAAATCGCGTCGCTGTTTCCTTGGCAGGCTTGTATTCAACTGCTTGGACTATATCTTTTGCTGCTGTATTCTGGGGCTTTAACAGCAAAATTTTTTCGGAAACGGCTTTAGCTCAATCTGTTGTTCCAAGAGACGAGCGGCTGGTGCCACCACCGCCAGCGCCGCCTGCCAATTTCAACCGGGAAATTAACCCAGCTTTTCGGAATCGGCCCTACCGCCTGGGCCCGGGAGACCAGATTTCTGTTCAAGTTCAGCGCTTCCCAGAGCTAAATTTTACAGGTGCAATCAGCCCTGAAGGGGTAATTGTACTGCCGCTAATCGGAACAGTAAATGTGCGCGGTCTCACAGTCGAAGAATCACAGCAGCGCCTCCGGGAGCGCTTTTCCCAATTTATCAAAAATCCTCAAGTCTCGGCTGCTTTGCTGGTTCAGCGCCCTGTAGTGGTGACGGTGACGGGGGAAGTGGCGAGACCGGGTTTTTATCCACTGCAAACCCCCCAGCTTCCGGCGGCTCTGGCGGCTGCTGCTGGGACTACTCCGGAGGCCGAACTGCGGGCGGTGCGGGTGCGGCGGACTCTACCGTCCGGTGCTGTCGCGGAGCAAATTGTTGATATTTTGACACCGCTGCAAACTGGTATTGCTCCGCCGGATTTGCGTTTGGAAGATGGAGATGCGATCGTCGTACCCTATAAACAGGTTATGCCCGATCGCAAGTCCGATCAAGATTTAGCATCTAGGTACAGCCTAGCTGCTGCCGCTGTCCCCGTCCAAATCACTGTCACCGGAGAAGTCAGCAAACCGGGTTTTTACACGCTTCCGGCGGGTTCAGGTCGAATTTCGGCTGCTTTGCTGGTGGCGGGGGGAGTCACGGGAAAAGCCGATTTACGGTCGGTGCGAGTGCGACGGACTACGGTGGACGGCTCGTCGGTGGAGGAACCAATCGACCTCTACACTCCCCTAGCAAAGGCTAACGATTTGTTCGATTTTCCTTTGGCATCGGGAGATGTGATTGTCATCCCGGAATTAGACCCTAGTACCAAAAACCTAGACTATGACAAAGCTCTGGTGGCGCGGTCTACCCTGATTAAGCCCAGGATCTACGTTCGAGTTTTGAGTTACGCTAGTGGTGGTTTGACCTCGTTCTACCTAGAAAATGGCAGCAAGTTTTTGGATGCTCTCAACAACTTGCCTGTTAATCTTGCTGACTTGCGGAAAATAGCCCTGATTCGGTTCGACGAAAAGCAAGGTAGAGCAATCAACCGTTCGATAGATGCTAAAGCTGCTTTGGAGGGCAATGTTTCTCAGAACCCGATGCTCGAAGATAATGATGTAATTGTGATTGGTAGGAATCTGGTAGAGCGCATTGGTTATGTAATCAATAGTTTTACTCGACCATTCCGCGATTCTTTAGGATTTATTCTGTTCTTTGATCAGTTAAGGAATGGGGTGACAAATCTGTTCGAACCGTCACCTAATGATAGGTAGTCATACCATTTCTGATTGACGATTTTCGATTGGTAATGACTTATGACTACCAGGGTGGCAAGCTTGCTTAAAGTGGCATTTTTTTTACTGGCAGCAGTAGTTATTAGTCATTAGCCATCAGTGATTAGTTATGAATTATAGTTAAGACTTAGCAAGCTAAAATCTCAAAGCTAAAATCTAAAAGCGTCATGACTTTATCCGTTGTTAAACGTTATTTAATTGCTTTCGACCAATACAAGTGGGTGGGACTGGCTACTCTCGCGGTGACTGTGGGTGTGTCCGGAGTAGTGGCTTTGCAGCCAACTCCGCCGCCGGTTTACGTTGCAGCAGGTATGCTGGCATACCGCCGGCTACCGGTAATTTTTTCATCGACTACTACTAAAATTCAACAGGAAGGACAAGAAATAACTAAAGATATGCTGCTGGATAGAAGGGTGGTTGAAGCAGCAGCGAAAAAAGTAAAGGTTTCTGCTAAAAAGCTGGCAGCCAACATGCAGGTAAAGATGCCGGCTAAGAATAATGACGCCAGCGGTTTGATTCAAGTATTGTACAAAAATGCCGATCGCAAAAAAGCAGAAGCGGTACTAGAGGCGCTGATGAAGGAAATGGTGGCTCGCAGCCACACTATTAATACTTCTAGACTGCGAGAAACGATCGCCCAAATTAACCAGCGCTTGCCGAAAGTAACTCAGGAACTCAGAGACACGGAAGCAAAACTTGAAGCCTACGAAAAACGAGAAGCAACTTCAATTTTAGCAGCTCAGAGTGGTGTACTGCCGCAAGCGATTACCAACAGCCAACAGCAGCAGCGGCAACTCCGCGTGCAGTTGGGAGGAATTGAAGCTCAAATTAACAGTTTGCAGGAGCGCTTGGGATTGAATGTGGAGCAAGCTTACGTCGCTCAAGCACTCTCTGCCGATCCAATTATTGCGCAACTGCGAGTGCAATTGTTTTCGCTCGAATCTCAGCTCAAAATTCTCCGCAGCGACTTGCAGGAGGAACACCCAAAGATTGTAGAATTGGTCAAACAAAAACTTGTTTTTGAGCAGCAGTTGCAGGAGCGACAGTCTGAGGTGCTCGGCGGTAACGGGGTGGCGGCTCCGCTCAGAAGTGCCGCTCGAATTCGGGTAGACTCTTCTTTAGACCCGGCCAGACAGCAGTTAGCTCAAAGTTTGATTGCTTTGCAAACCCAGCGGGATACTGTGCAACAGCAACTCCAAGGAATCGAGAAAACTGAACAAGAATTGCGCCGGGAACACGCGACAATCCCCAACAAGCAGTTAGAACAAGCGCGGTTGGCCCAGCAAGTGGCGCTGAAAAAAGCTCTCTACGATAAGATGCAGTCGGCTTTGGTAGATGCTGAGGCGGGGGTAGCTGAGACAACGGGAAGTTTGGCAATCGCCCAACTTCCCAAAACAAATGACGTTGAGTCAAACAAGAGAGGTTTACCCGTGATGCTGGCGGTGGGGGGATTTGTGGGATTGCTGCTGGGCGGCGGGTTGATATTTTTGTTGGGGATGCTCAACGGCAAGTTTTACAGTTGGGAAGAAGTGCGGGCGGCTTTGGTGGAAAAAGAGGTGCCAATACTGGGAGTTTTGCCTCAAGTGACGGTGTTTGATTCCTACGGGAATCAAATGCCGCTCGTCCTGGAGGCAAATTCTCCCTATTTGGAATTTTACGAGCGGTTGCGCACTAATTTGCGCCGGATCGGGGATAAACCGGTGAAGGTGGTGCTGCTGACTTCGGCGACTGGTTTGGAGGGGAAAACTTTTAGCGCTTACAATTTGGCCATTGCGTCGGCTCGATCGGGTAAGCGGACTTTGTTAATTGAAGCAGATTTGCGATCGGCTTCTAATGTTGAATCTTTGAAAATCGCCGCTGATCCTCTGGCGGCGGTGGAACCTTTGCACTATTACGGCAATATCAGCGAGTGCGTCCTTTTGGTTCCAGAGGTAGAGAACCTATACGTCGTGCCGAGTCCGGGCTTTTTACGGCAGGCCTCTGCCGTACTCGAATCGAGCGAAATGCGGAGATTGTTTGAGGATGTTCGCAACCGCTTTGATTTTGTGGTTGTGGATTCTCCGGCGTTGAGCGAGTGCAACGACGCGCTGACGCTGGAACCGTACACGGACGGTATGGTTTTGGTGGCGCGGCCTGGTTACACTTTGGCTAGTATGTTGTCTGAGGCTGCCGATCAGTTGCTGGAATCTGACGAGGAGGAGTCGCATAAATCTGGGCTGCAGTTGTTGGGAGCGATTATTAACGGTGCTGATATTGCGGTGAAGTTCCGCAACCATATTGATGAATTGGAGTTGCCTTTGAGTGCGATAGGCAATCGGGCGATCGAAGTGAGATCGAGGCAATTACCGCAGCAGTCAAAGCCTAAAAACAAGGCTATTAATAGTAAATTGAGCTAATTTATGTGGCTTGATTCTTCTAAAGCAATCCTCAACCAAATGTGAATATTTTGTAGGTGCAACCTAAGCAGCTTAAGCCGAAAGCACCGTTAACAGCCAGTCGATTTTAGATTTTAGATTTTAGATTTTAGATTTTAGAATTGAATAATCGACTCCACAGATGAATCGGGGAGGCTGAACTTTAATCTAACATTTTGCCATCGGGGCGGCTCCTGTCTTCAAGCAAGTATCAGTTTTTGAGCGAGTTCAACACTCAACAGCCCGTCGATTTTAGATTTTAGATTTTAGATTTAAAAATTGACTCCACAGATGAATCTGGGAGCTGGAAATTAGGTGTAAAATTTTTCGCTTGTCAACAGTCAACAGTCAACAGCCAACAGTCAACAGTCAGTCGATTTTAGATTTTAGATTTTAGATTTTAGATTTAAAAATTGACTCCACAGATGAATCTGGGAGCTGCAAATTAGGTGTAAAATTTTTCGCTTGTCAACAGTCAACAGTCAACAGTCAACAGTCAATAGTCAACAGTCAACAGTCAACAGTCAACAGTCAACAGTTAACAGTCATTACTTGAAAATGTGTCATCGCCCTATTGATTGGATTCCGGGCGTTTCTGGTGTTTGTTCTGGAGAAACTGTTCCAAATCGGCGATCGCATCTTCAAAATCCGACAAATTAATTTTCGCAGGTCTAGCCTTCTTCGGCGGACTCGAAGACTGACTCGAAGACTTAGCTTGAGGGGACCGAGACTGAGGTTCTACCGCTTGACTACTGTTCGATTCTATATAATCAAACAATTCATCCAGGGACTGAAAAAATGATTGCGCCGAAGCCCGGCGTAAATCTTTCTGGTCATCGTCATCTGTCATAAGCCACTCCATAGACTCTAAAAGTTGCCAACAAACTCTGCCCGCCTCCGGCGCGTGCAGACATGAAAACCCGACTAAAACAAGCAGGCGGACACAATTTAACCGGACGGTGGAATGCCTGCTGCTGAACTTGCTGCCCCAAGAGAAAATTCACAGGGAGCATTGTCAGCCTTCAAACTATATTTAACTTTACACCCGCCTACTGAGTGATTTGAGACTTGGTGCACACCCAGCTCAAAATCATTGACTCTGAAAAAATCTTAGTTACGGCTCTTTCGTTGTCTAATTAACCCTAGTCTAGTCGAGAATAAGGAGACAGGACTTGCGCAACTATTACCGCTGTTCAAGGGTTGCGATGGGAACGCGCCAGCTCGAAAGGACGGACATACGGTGTTTTTTGCTTGAGTCCTAAGATTTCACAGGCATTAGGAGATTTTAAGGTGACTCAGGGATTTGATTACGATTTAGCAATTATCGGCGCTGGGGTGGGCGGACACGGGGCGGCCATACACGCGGTTAGCTGCGGGCTGAAAGTGGCAATTATCGAAGCGGGCGACATGGGGGGGACTTGCGTCAACCGCGGCTGCATTCCTTCCAAGGCGCTCTTGGCGGCTTCCGGGCGAGTGCGAGATTTGCGGAATGCCCACCACCTCAAGACTTTGGGAATTCAATTGGGGAGTGTGGATTTTGATCGCGGGGCGATCGCCAATCACGCTAACACTATTGTTAGCAAACTTCGCGGCGACTTGACCAACAGCCTAAAACGTCTGAGCGTCGATACTATCCAAGGTTGGGGCAAAATCGCCGGTTCTCAAAAAATTACGATCGAAACCGATAAAGGCGAGAAAACTATTACTGCCAAGGATATTATTCTCGCTCCCGGTTCGGTTCCCTTTGTCCCCCCCGGGATAGAAATTGACGGCAAAACTGTATTTACCAGCGACGATGCTGTCAGGTTGGAATCACTGCCGAAGTGGATCGCAATTATTGGCAGTGGCTATATCGGTTTGGAGTTTTCGGATATTTACACGGCCCTGGGCTGCGAAATTACGATGATTGAAGCTCTAGACCAATTGATGCCGACTTTTGACCCGGATATTGCTAAGTTGGCAGAACGAGTGTTAATTGCACCCCGCGATATTGAAACAAAAGTCGGTGTGTTGGCTAAAAAGATTACTCCCGGTTCGCCGGTAATTATTGAATTAGCTGATTTCAAAACTAAGGAAATTGTCGAAGTTTTGGAAGTTGATGCTTGTTTGGTAGCAACTGGTCGGGTTCCGGTGAGCAAGAATTTGGGGTTAGAAACTGTTGGCGTGGAAACGATGCGCGGTTATATCCCAGTTAACGATAAAATGCAGGTTTTGGCGGCGGGAGAACCGGTGCAAAATTTGTGGGCGATCGGCGATGTTAATGGCAAGATGATGTTAGCGCATTCTGCGTCTGCTCAGGGAATTGCTGCGGTGGAAAATATTTGTGGCCGTCCCCGCGAAGTTGACTATTTGAGTATCCCAGCGGCGGCGTTTACTCACCCGGAAATTAGCTATGTGGGGATGACGGAACCTGCGGCGAAGGAGTTGGGGAAAGCTGAAGGGTTTGAGGTCGGTTCTGTCAAGACTTATTTTAAGGGAAATTCTAAGGCTATTGCTGAAGGGGAAACCGACGGTACGGCTAAGGTGATTTTCCGGAAAGATACTGGGGAGTTGTTGGGAGTTCACATTTTCGGTTTGCACGCTTCGGATTTGATTCAGGAGGCGGCAAATGCGATCGCCCAGCGCGATTCTGTTAACAATTTAGCATTCCGAGTGCACACTCACCCGACGCTTTCGGAAGTGTTGGATGAGGCTTTTAAACGGGCGGCTGGAGCTGGTAGTCATTAATCTGTAGGGGCGGTGCTCTTGTTTTACAGTCCTGGACGCACTCGACGCAAAGAAACCGGGTTTTTTACCTAATCTGTGGGTGGGAACGAAATATTTTCGTAAAAAAACCCGGTTTCTCGCCCCCGCGTAAGTGCTATTTTTAGATACCCGACTTTTTCAAGAAGTCGGGTATCTGGGTATTCTATTTTAGGGCGGCGGTAGAGTGCCGATAGCATTTTGGGCTAATTCTAGAAATTGCTCGCCGCAGTTAATTTGCTCCGCAGCTTGCTCGACAGTGACAGTATCAAGTCCCCCGTAATCCCCACTATTTCGCAAGTCTTGAGCATCGATTAAGAATCGGTGAAACTCAGCAGGAACTCTTCCTATCCGGGCAAATTCTCGGCCGAAAGCTCCAATTACTGCAGCATGGCTGGAAAATGACATTCCTTCGCCCTCTAAAAATGCCTCAGCAATGTAAAACATGGCGTAATAAGCGCGAGATGCTGCATAGTCTGGGAAACCATTATTTAGTAATAGCTTTGCCGCCGATAGACTTTGACGAGCTTTCAGGAGTAAGTCTAATTGTTCTGGTTTCATAAAGCTATTCCCTCTTTACGAATGTTCCTCAATAAAGGCCCGTTGTAATGTATAAACCGCTGTTCGTCCATAAACAGACAGCTAATCACTTCATCATTTTGAAGCGACAAATCGGCTCGAATGTGGCTGGTTCTTTTAATTTCTTCGCCTGGGTTTACTTGCCCTTTGAGGACGACTAAAATATCAATGTCAGAGTCTGGGCGTGCATCGCCTCTGGCTTGGGAACCGTAGAGCACCATTTGGGTGAGGCGATCGCCGTAGAGTTGCTCGAAGTGCGATCGAAGTTGCATCAGTATGTTCTTAAGTTTATCGTTAATGCTCATATTTGTTATAAATGATTGGAGGGCGATCGGGATTCTTTCGTTATACCAAATATCCCACTTCGATTTTCTCCTACTCACTATAGTTTGTCTTATGAATGGTTGTCAAAGCGGTAAAAATTCCCTAGGGTGTTGGAGAAACAGAATTAGTGATACTCAAAAAAAAGAGCGATCGCGCTTCAGTGAGGGAAGGGCGATCACTCTTTCAGCAGCTAAGTCAATTCTCAGAAATACCCGAGGAACATAGCCTGTGTCTAGCATTTTCAGCTCAAGGATTTAAAAGACTATTGGAGTTGAGCTGCTTCAACTATAGCCTTGACCATATTAATAGCTTCCTTAATAGGTATTTGACCACTTTCGACAGCCCTCATTAAATCCTGAGCCTCTTTAGGGCTAATTAAATTAAGCCTAACTGGTTCTTTCAAGGAAACAATAAATTTTGTCTTGTCATTCTCTCCAAGCTTAGATGCCCTTTCTTTTGTTTCAACCTCTCTTAGCTGTTCTTTTAGCTGTTGGAGCATTTCTGCTTTTTTCCCTTCGTTGAAAGTGCCATCAAAAAAGATCCTCTTTGCTCCAACGAGGGCTGCTGCACCTAATGCTGCACCGCCAACAACCAATCCTACTGGGGGTGCAACCGCTATTAGCCCAAACAATACGGATGTACCGCCGAAAGCCACAACAGCCGCACCAGCAGCACCAGCACCTACCACACCAATCCCAATATCAGCTAAAATTCCTAGCTTATCATGAGGATTTTTTTCCAATTGCTCGATCGCTTTAAGGATTTGCTCCTTAGTTAGGTTTTTTTTTCCTGACATATTAAGCCTCCTGATGTTTTCAAATTTTCTTATTTAAGCAGTGATAACGTTGCGAAAAACTGCATTAAAAACATCAATCAGTAGTTGAAAAAACAATTGGGCGATTTGAATAAAGTCTTGTGTTACTCCAACTATGCCATCTACTTGACGGTAGCCTTGATCTAGTCTATGTCCAGCGATCGCACCAACCGTTATACCTAGCACTGCTGCCAATGGCGCTAACACCGGGCCTATAATTGGTACTGAACTTGCCAATAACCCTACAGCAGCTCCTAGAGCAATGCCCGTAGCTAAATTAGGATGTGCCTTGACAAACTCGATAATTTTGATCAGAACAATTTTCCCTACAGCCAAAACTTTGTTACCAGCTTTTTTCGTGTAGCTAGCCAACTCGTGCAATCTGATGGTGACTTCGTGGGGCAAGCCGCAATCATTTAACCAGACATACAACTCGCTACTACTCATTGAATCGGCATCTACTTGCCAGAGAGCCATTTTTAAGTTTGCTTGGGGGAGGGATAATGCTTGTGCAGTCATTTTTTTCCTATGGGAAAGCTATAATAGTGCCTCTTAAATATGATTGTGACTATAAAATCTCAGTCTTGTCGAGTCGGATAAAGTCGGATAAAGTAGGCACTTTTAGATCATTTGCCATTTACCCACGCCAGAAAAAGCTGGACAAACTCGATCGGGTCGGAAAAAGTCGGATCGAGTAGGATATAATAGGCAAAACCCCAGCATTAACCCGACCTATGGACGTTCAAGAAGTCTTAAAACTTGCCGACGACCTAGTTTTTATCAATACGGGAAAACACTTAGACAATCTGCAAGAGGTGATACTGCGGGGAACTTTACAAGGTCAGAAATACTCAAAAATAGCAGATGAATCTCACTGTAGTGAAGGTCACATTAAAGATATTGCCTCTGCATTATGGAAGCTACTATCAGAAGTATTAGGCGAAGAAGTCAATAAATCAAATTTTAGAGTCAGATTGGAGCAAGTAAAATTATCAAATCTCTGGAACTTCAATAATAAAGATTGTGTACACATTGGTAACGTCAACGTCTGTGAAAATAGTTCACAGTCCCCAAAATTACCCAAGTCACCAATTGATGAAGAACCTCTAAACAAAGGCAACACTGAACCAAAATTGCGTCAATTCTTAGCTGAAATGCCTAAGTCTGGCATTTTCTACGATCGCACCACCTCTCTCACCACCCTCAAACAGTGGATTGTCCACGAAAACACCCGGCTACTCGCCATACACGGCATAGTCGGCATTGGCAAAACCGCACTCGCCGCACAACTTGTCGAACAAATCAAACATGAATTTGATTTCGTCATCTGGCGAAGTCTCGCCACACCTCCACCCCTGCCAATACTTCAAACAAGTATAATTCAATGTTTCAGTAGGGGCGGTGTCCCCGCGCCCGCTCCAGAGGAAGGGACAACCACAGGGGGATTGCCCCTACTGAACTACTTGCAAAAATACCGCTGTCTGCTGATACTCGATGACGTACAAATGGTAAATAGCAGCGGACAACTCGCTGGTAATTACCAACCTGGATATGAAGATTACGGCACACTCTTCAGACAGGTAGGAGAATTATCTCACAACAGTTGCTTAGTGTTGCTCAGTTCGGAAAAGCCTAGAGAAATCGCCGCATTAGAAGGCAAAAATCAGCCAGTTAGATCGTTACCACTCAATGGTTTAGGTGCTGAAGCGGGGGAAATCCTTAGAGGAAAAGGTTTAGCTGAACATGAAAAATGGTCAGAACTAATTGAACTATACAGAGGCAATCCCTTGTGGTTAAAAATAGTTGCTACAATGATTCAAGATTTGTTTAACGGCAGCCTATCGGAATTTTTGTCGGATGATACACTATTTTTAGGTGATTTAGAATCTTTACTGCATCAGCCCTTGAATCGCTTATCCGAGTCATAAAAACAGGTAATGTCATGGCTAGCGAGTGCAACCGCGCCAGTTTCCATCTCAAAAGTGCCAGAGAATCTGCAATTATCTCGATCGCACTTTTTGAAAGTGATGCAATCCTTAGGACGGCGTTCATTAGTTGAAAAAATCCCGGAGGGCGATCGCACATTTTTCACCCTTGCACCCGTACTAAAAGAGTATGTCAAAACTAACTATTCCCGCCCAAACATAGAAAAATAAGCCCGATCGCCCCTACAATAATCCTTAGTATCAATCAGTAACAATGCTTCAAATCCGCCGCCGTCCCCCCAGCACATCAGTCTCCGTCCTTTACCTCAGCTACCAAATCGCCGTACCCGACGCCGAACCCCAGCACATCCTCGAAGAAATCGTCTGGGAAAAAGAAGCTGAAGTGGCCCAAAAGCGCGATCGCACCCCGTTAGCCGATCTTCACAAAAAACTCCCGTTTGCACCGCCCATCCGCGACTTCCTTGGCGCCCTCAAAAACGGTAAAACCACACCCGCTATCATCGCCGAAGTTAAAAAAGCTTCCCCCAGCAAAGGCGTAATTCGCGAAGATTTCGACCCAGTGGCGATCGCCCTAGCTTACCAACAAAACGGCGCCAGTTGCATCTCCGTACTCACCGATGAAAAGTTCTTTCAAGGCAGTTTCGACAACCTAGCTAAAATCCGTGCCGCCGTCGATTTACCCTTACTTTGCAAAGAGTTTATTATCTATCCCTACCAAATCTATCTCGCCCGCATTCACGGCGCCGATGCTGTATTGTTAATCGCAGCTATTCTATCGGACAAAGATTTACAATACTTTGTAAAAATTGTCAAGACGTTGGGCATGACAGCTTTAATAGAAGTTCACACTCTCGAAGAACTCGATCGAGTATTAACCCTAGAAGGCGTTAACCTGATCGGCATCAACAACCGCAACCTAGAAGACTTTTCCGTCAGCCTAGAAACTACCGGTCAACTATTAGCCGATCGACAAACCGAAATCCAAGCAAAAGGCATCCTCATCGTCAGCGAGTCAGGAATCCACACTCCCGACGACCTAACTCAAGTTGCCAGCGCCGGCGCCGAAGCCGTCCTCATCGGCGAATCTCTGGTCAAACAGCCGGATCCAGGCGCCGCTTTAGCCTCCCTTGTCGAAGCGCATCCGGGCCTGTGAAAGGCGAGACCGCTTGACAAACCACCCTTAATTCTGATAAAAAATGATTAAGTAGGTAAATAATGAGAATTTCTAGCCTGCATCGACTCAAGCGCTACTGTAAAAAAAAATAGCACTCACAGCTATATTGCATAGAAATATTTTGCCAGAAAGCAATTAAATCTATTCTGTAAGCCTGTCGATCGCCAAATTTAGCGTGTCCAACGCACCCAGCCCCGAATATTCGATCGGCAAAGCAGGGGTTATTGTAGGGTTAGAAAACAAATAAAAAATCGGGCATCTAATGTTCACCTGTGATGCCTCATGCAATTGCAATGGGGTGTCGGTTCGCTGAGGTATATTAGCTTTCATGGAGCCAATCCCCCTTCCTTCGTACATTCATTATGAATTGCTACTTCAATTGTTAGAACGCAAAACGATGTTTGCTGTCAGTCCCCAATCGCCGCAGCAGCAACAAGTTCACCAACTTATTATTACATTGCGCAAAGCCCTTGCCATTCAAAAGCAATTAGAACAAAGCTGCGAGCGATCGAACTTAGCGATAGAACACCGCTGGTCTCTGAATGAAATTAACCAGAAGGGAGTTAAAAGTTAAAAAACTTAGAGTAGCGACGTGACGTATCGTATTTGATTTATTCTATATAACTCCCACAAAAAAACTTAGGACAATATCATGGACAACAAATTAATGCTGATGATTCCCGGTCCGACGCCGGTGCCTGAAGCGGCCTTGTTAGCGATGGCAAAACACCCGATGGGCCACCGCAGCAAGGAATTTGACGGGATTTTTGCAGAATGTACCGAAAATCTCAAATGGTTGCACCAAACCAGCAGCGACGTGCTGAGTTTAACCGTTTCCGGTACCGGCGCGATGGAAGCTGGGATAATTAATTTCCTGAGTGCGGGCGATCGAGTTTTAGTGGGTACTAACGGCAAATTTGGCGAACGCTGGGCGGAAGTCGCCGAAGCTTACGGTTTAAACGCCGAAATTATTAAAGCCGAGTGGGGCCAACCTTTAGACCCCGAAAACTTCCGCGAAAAACTCGAAGCAGATACAGAGAAGCAAATCAAAGCTGTCATCATCACGCACTCGGAAACCTCGACCGGCGTCCTCAACGACCTCGAAACCATCAACCGCCACGTTAAAGCACACGGCGAAGCTTTAATTATGGTCGATGCTGTCACCAGTTTAGGTGCTGTCAGCGTGCCGATGGACGCTTGGGGAATCGATGTCATTGCTTCGGGTTCTCAGAAAGCTTACATGATTCCCCCAGGTTTGGGTTTTGTGGCCGTCAGTCCCAAAGCTTGGGAAGCTTACAAAACTGCGAAACTGCCCCGCTATTATTTAGATTTGGGCAAATACCGCAAAGAAGCTGCCAAAAATACGACTCCTTTTACTCCACCGGTCAATATGTTTTTTGGGCTGCAAGTAACATTGCAGATGATGAAAGCCGAAGGACTAGAAAACGTTTTCGCGCGGCACAAACGGTTGATGACAACTACTCGCGCTGCTGTAAAAGCTTTAGGTTTGCCTTTGTTTGCTACTGACGATGCCGCCAGCCCTGCGATTACCTCGGTTATGCCACCAGAATCCGTAGATGCTCAAAAAGTGCGGACTTTGATGAGAAAAAGATTTGACATTGCTCTCGCCGACGGACAAGACCATTTGAAAGGTAAAATCTTCCGAATCGGCCATTTGGGCTTTGTGTCCGATCGCGATATCCTAGCAGCAATTTCCTCTTTAGAAGCGGTGTTGCGAGAATTGGGTCATGAAGGCTATACTCCTGGTGCCGGCGTTGCTGCTGCTGCCAAATTCTTGGCTGAATCCTAATCTCAGTTGTTAAAGGATTTTAGATTTTGGATTTTCTCTAAAATCTAAAATCCTTTTAATATGCTTCGGATAACCAATCAAAGATTTTATCCAACTGTTCGAGGGTGACTAAACCGTATTGCCACAGAACCATCGGCAAGGAATCCGGGTCTTTATCGCGCTGGCGCTGTTTGTCACCGCCACGACGTTCGGCGACAGCAATTGACGCGGGAGAAATTGCCAAATCTTCTTGTAAAAATCGAATTAATCGAGTGTATGTAGCCGGTGCCATCTGATTTCACCTCTAAGTATAGGACACCATTTTCTAATGGAACCTGATGTTTTTTGATTAGTAATAAGCCAGTTTTAAATCTGTCTTGTAACCAGTCGATAACTGTTTTAACAGTATTGGCGGTTGAAAGTGCCAAACGTAATTCTCAGTGCGACTGTAAAGCCAACCTTCCCAAAAAGCGAAAGGTTTTGCAATTTTGCTGCTGCCAGCCTGATAGACTTGCGAGCGCGATCGAATCTAAACTGAATACCTCGGCATCTTTGCAGCGCGAATCGAAATAAATTCTGCTACCTAAAACTAATAAACCAGGTTCAGAGTTTAACTTCATCTGCCAAAATGCAGAATCCGCAAATCTACTTCAAAATTGGTTAGATATTTCGATCAAACCCCTACCTGCTACCAGAAGTTAACTTGGCCAATTAACTTGGCTCGTAGAATTTTACTTCAAATAGGTTTAGTAGATTTAGCTCGAACTTCAGAAGTTGCAGAGAATTTCTTTTCGTGCTGCTACCTCTTGAGGCTGAGTATCGTCTCTCAGGATTGGAAACGAGTCGCTGACTCGTCTCATACCCGGGACCAACAATCCACAGCTTCCGCAAACAAGCTCAAGTCTAGACTCAGTAAGATCGACATCGTAGCAAATCTTTTGGTGTCTGTACTGAATCTTACATTAATAATTTAACAAATATAATCAATTTTTGTAAAGTTTCTAAATTTTCTCGGGGATTCCGAAGGCAGGCGGATCTCTGGGCGATGGAAACCGGGGGATTGTGTCTGTGTGCAGGTTTTACTGGAACAACGCTTCGGACATTTTTTGATTGCCAAGCGTAGAATAAGGGTTTCAGACTACAACCTCAAAACTTAGTCCGCTGAGACAGGTTGACCGAAGAAACCCGGTTTCTAGGAAATTTTGGGTTTAGTAATGAGAAATATCGGAAGAAACCAGGTTTCTAGCCCCCATGCGCGAGGCAACTGAAACTGTCGGAAGTTTTACTGGAAAAACTCGATTTCAATACGATCGCCGACTTTGACACCGAGTTCAGCAGCTCGCCCGCCCCGGAGTTCAATAACTCGATCGACAGCAGTATCGGGCCCGTAGGTAGGACAAGGATCGGCAGTACAAGGAGGTGCAGAAAGTTCGATCGCCTCAACCACCCCATCCCGCAGAAAAATCATATCCAGAGAAATCTTGCAATTTTTCATCCAAAAATTGACCGACCGCGCCGATTTAAAATCAAACAGCATTCCTCTGTCATCTGGCAAAGAAGTTCTGTACATTAAACCCATAGCCTGCTGTTCCACTGTTTTGGCGACTTCGAGTTCAATTGGGCGATCGGCTATCCGAGCTCTAGCAGAAATAGGCAGCACTTGACCCGATGTTGTCGCCCTCGGAGACTGCGAGGCCAAAATACCCGTAGCAGCAGCATCCGCAACAGGTAAAGTCGGCGAACATCCCAGCAAAAATAGAATTACCCCAATACTCAAAAAATTAGCTAAATAACTCATAATGATTTTAGATTTTAGATTTTAGATTTTAGATTTTAGATTTTAGATTTTAGATTTTAGATTTTAGATTGGCAATTTGTAATTGGACATAGGAACTAACCAACAGTCAACAGTCAACAGTCAACAGTCAACAGTCAACAGTCAACTGACTGCTTCAAGCTTCGCGCATCACGTAGCCCACACCGCGCACCGTCTGAATCAAGCGCTTTTCGCCCTCATCTTCAATTTTGAGCCGCAGATAGCGGATGTAAACCTCAATCACATTCGACTCGCCCAGAAAGTCGTAACCCCAAACATTTTCCAGAATTTGTTCCCGAGTCAAAACCTCCCGGGGATGTTCCATCAAATACTTTAGCAGCTCAAATTCTTTCATCGTCAGGTCGATCGAATGATTTTAGATTTTAGATTGGCAATTTGTAATTGGACATAGGAACTAACCAACAGTCAACAGTCAACAGTCAACAGTCAACACTCAACACTCAACTGACTGCTTCAAGCTTCGCGCATCACGTAGCCCACACCGCGCACCGTCTGAATCAAGCGCTTTTCGCCCTCATCTTCAATTTTGAGCCGCAGATAGCGGATGTAAACCTCAATTACATTCGACTCGCCCAGAAAGTCGTAACCCCAAACATTTTCCAGAATTTGTTCCCGAGTCAAAACCTCCCGGGGATGTTCCATCAAATACTTTAGCAGCTCAAATTCTTTCATCGTCAGGTCGATCGCCCGTCCATTGCGCAGGGCCCGCCTAGAGGCCAAATCCAAAACTAAATCGCCAAACCTCAATTGTTCGTTGCTGGTGTTATCCGGCTGCAAATACAAGCGCACCAACTGCAAAAACTCCTCAGTGCGGTAAGGTTTGAGAAAATAATCATCCGCGCCAGCTTCTAGACAAGCTACGCGATCGTCCACTGTATCACGACCGATCAATAGCAGCACCGGCACCCGATTGCCAGTACTTCTGAGGTGAGAACAGAGTGAGAGCCCCGACTCAGGCCCAAGTATCCGGTCAATTACAATCAAAGCTGGCTGCAATTCACCGGCTAAATGTTGGCCGGTGGCGATATTAGAAGCCACTACCGGTTCGTAGCCGGAGGATTTTAAGTCTAGACTCAAGTGTCCGGCGAGAACTTCGTCTGTTTCAACTAGCAGGACACAGGGATTGCGATCGAGAGTAATTGCAGCCATTGAATTGACCGGTGAAGACCATAACTGTTCTAGCACGTTTGATGGCCGTTGGTTGTTGGCTGTTGACTGTTGGCTGTTGACTGTTGTTATTTGTTGCTATTAGACTTCTCCTAAAAAGCAGATTTTGAACAGGCATCCTGCCTGTTCCACGATAATTATGGGAGATGTCTATTCGTTATGGGTTATTTGCGAGTTGCTACCCATTACTAATTCCCAATTCTATAATGCCCCATGCCCCATGCCCCATGCCCAATTCCCAATTTAAATTATGAGCATCATCGTATTCGGCAGTATCAACATCGACCTAGCAGCAAAAACTCCCCGGTTGCCACAACCGGGGGAAACTATCATCGGTAGCAATTTTTTCACGGCCGGCGGCGGCAAAGGAGCCAATCAAGCCGTCGCGGCCGCCCGTCTCGGCACTTCTACCAACATCATCGGCCGCGTCGGCAACGATAAGTTTGCTGAAGAATTATTGACTAATTTACAATCTTATGGTTTAAGTACAGACAATGTATTAATAGACCAAAACACTCATTCAGGAGTGGCAATTATCGCGGTAGACGAGACGGGTCAAAATAATATTATTGTGATTCCGGGCGCGAATAACAATGTGGGTGAAGCAGATATAGAACGTCTCAAAAAACTCTTAACAGCAGCTACATCTTTGCTGTTACAGTTAGAAATTCCCCTGGAAGTTGTCCAAAAAGCTGCGGAAGCTGCTTGTCAAGCGGGGGTGCGAGTTATTCTCGATCCAGCACCGGCTAGGGCGGATTTGCCGATCGAACTTTATCCGCTAATTGACATTATGACGCCGAATGAAGTGGAAGCGGGCCAGTTAGTCGGTTTTCGGGTGAATGACACGGAAACAGCGATTGTAGGTGCCAAACACTTGCAGCAGCGCGGTGTCAAGAATGTTATTGTCAAATTGGGCGATCGGGGCGCTGTTGCTGTTACTGCAGATGAAACCTTTTTTGTACCCGCTTTTTCTGTGGAGGCGATCGACACTGTGGCTGCTGGCGATGCTTTTAACGGCGGTTTGGCCTCTGCATTAGATGCCGGTCTGTCCTTGTCAGAGGCGGTGCGGTGGGGCGCAGCAGCGGGCGCTCTGTGCACAACTAAAGTGGGTGCTCAAGGTGCTATGCCCGATCGGGCAACTTTTGATAAATTTTTGCAGAATTTAATTTGAATTTGTCAGGTGCGCGTTAGTTGAATTTGTCAGGTGCGGAAGGCGCACCCTACTTTGACTTGTAAAGCGCGGATTAGTTGAATTGGTAATTTGTCAGGTGCGGAAGGCGCACCCTACTTTAAGTATTTTTATTTAATTGTCGTCTTTGAATTCTTTGGCTAGGCGATCGAGTCTGTCGTTCGTTTCTTTTGTAAACTTGAGTAACCCAACGCTGACAATATTTGATGTTAATCCGCCAGCGGTGGCAAGTTTGCCTTCTAGGACTTTTCCAGAAAACAACAGTCCGATGCCTAAAATACTGATAGAGGCACTTACTATTGTTAACCCAAGAGTCACGTTAAAACTGAATTTAGCTTGACGCAAACGTTCTTGCATGACATCTCGCTCCATTTCTGGGTAATCATCAGAAGGGAATGGTTGGTTGGAATGGAATTTTTGGTTAAGCATTTCTCTAAATTGAACTCTATAATCCTATTTAAAATCAAGCAAGGTTGAGTTCAGAGTCGAGCGAGAAGGTTGAGCGAGTTGACTTGTTGGTTGACTTGTAGTTGAGATTAAATCTATAATTCGGATGAGTAATTTTCTCTAGAGGCATCATGGGGCGATCGCTCAAAGTTTCTCCAGGGTGTATCGAACAAGTCAAATCGGCATTAGGACGCAACGGCTTTTCGAGTCAGAAAGCTTTGGCTGAAGAATTAGAAATTTCCCTATCCACCGTCAAGAAATTTCTGGCGGGTAAACCTGTTGATTGTATAAATTTTGAGGAAATTAGCGGCAGATTGGGGTATGAGTGGAGAAATATCGTACATATAGACGAAACTATCCCTAAGCCTATCTTCGAGGAAACCTCAGCTTTCATCACTGGAACTCCCATCACCCATCCGCGCTACTTTTTTGGGCGACAGAAGGAACTAAAACGCCTATTCGACTTACTGAAACGCCGTCCCCTGCAAAATGCTGCCATTATCGGCAAGAGGCGCAGTGGCAAGACTTCTTTGCTGCAATACTTGAAAAATATTACCACCACCCCAACAGAAGAGTTGCGCCCCGGTCAAAAATCTGACTGGTTGCCCTCTCCAGAAAACTATCGTTGGATTTTCGTAGATTTTCAAGATTCGCGACGGCAGAGTCGGGAAGGGCTGCTGCGCTACATTTTAGAATCCCTAAAAATGTCAGTTCCCAGCCCTTGCGACTTAGATAGATTTATGGATGTGGTTAGCAGTAATTTACGTCAGCCTACAGTCATCCTATTAGATGAAATTGGTGTAGGTTTACAGCGCTGTCCCGAATTAGATGATGGGTTTTGGGAGAGTTTACGCTCTTTGGCGACTAACCAAACCAATGGGAATTTAGGGTTTGTCTTGGCAACTCCAGAATCGCCGATCGACTTAGCGACTAGCACGGGACATAGTTCACCTTTTTTCAATATCTTTGGATATACCACAACTCTGGGTGCTTTGACTGAAACTGAAGCGCGCGAGTTGATAGTCAGTTCGCCCATGCCTTTTCCGGCTGAGGATGTCGAGTGGATTTTGAATCAAAGTAAATGCTGGCCTCTGCTGCTGCAAATTCTTTGTCGAGAACGATTATTTAGTCTGGAAGATGGGGAAATGGGGGAGGATTGGCGTGAAGTTGGGTTAGAGCAACTAAAACCCTTTGCTGGTTTACAATCTATATAAAATGAAACTAACATTTTTAAAGCGAGACTATGACAACTAATTTACCGATAAGGTTGGAGCGTTTACCCAAAACTTTGCCAAGAGAAGGAGCTGTTAGGGTGGAGTTAGCACAAGGAGTGCTGGTATTTCGCGCTTCTAGGTTTTTCCTGGAGCGAATTGGAATATTAACGGCTAAAAGAAATGTAGCTGAACTCACTTCCGAAGAATTACAAGAATTGCAGGATTATGAAGAATTAAATAATTATCTTAGTTGGGTTAATCAGACAATTATCCATACTTTGCATTATCCCTTGCAAGGGACGGTCGATCGCTACGATGACCCCTTTGAACCTGCTTTACCTCTGGAAGAATGGGAAGCGCTGCAATGATAATACTGGATACCCATATCTGGGTTTGGTGGGCGGACAACAATCCGCGACTAACCCAGCAGCATCGAGAGTGGATACAACAATACCAATCTCAAGGTTTAGGAGTGAGTATGATTTCTTGTTGGGAAGTTGCTAAGTTGGTAGAGAATAACAGACTCGCTCTGTCACTGGCAGTTGATGAGTGGTTGACTGCGGCCTTGGCTTATCCAGGAGTGCAGCTACTGAACCTGACAATTCCTATCATTGTTGAGTCAACCAAGTTAACAGGTTTTCACCGAGACCCGGCTGACCAACTAATTGTAGCAACTGCAAGAATTTATGGATGTCCGTTATTAACGGCTGACTCGAAAATTTTGGCTTATCCAGATGTTCAAACTCTGAAATGATAGAAAACAAATAACTCTGATACTCTACTGATAAAACTGATAAAAATTCCTAATCTAAATGACATCGCCAAATGCGCCCCGCAACGCCTACACCGATTCACCAGAAAAGCACCCCAACCTAATTCTGGGTAGCCTGCAACTGCTATTCTGGTTGTTCTTCCATCCCTCAGCTTGGCGAAACCATCTCAAGCGGATTGGCCCTGCTCTACGAATCAAATCTGAGGGCAAAAGACGTTTAAGATGGCAAAACCCAGATTTGTGGGAGCTACTAATACAAGCATTCCTGGTCTTGCCTGGTCTAGCTAATTCAATTGTTGTTCTCTTATTACTTTGGCTATTAGATATGCCATTACAAAAGATTGCATCAGGTGTGGCGTCGGGCTTGGTGTGGGGTGTAACGTCAGGCGTAGCGTTGGACCTACCGTCAGATGTGGTGTGGGGCGTGGCATCGGGCGTGGCGTGGGTCGTGGTGGCATCGGGCGTGGTGGGGTTAGGCGTGACAGGCTATGCCTGGTTCAGGTTGGACAAGATTTCGGGCGAGGCATCAAACGAGGCGTTGGAGGAGGAGTTGGACGAGGAGTCGGACGAGGAGTGGGATGATGAGTCGGACGAGGCGTTCGACAACTTGTTGGACTGGGTAAAGTGGAACTTGAACCTGGCGTGGAACGCGGGGTTGAGCGTGGTTTTGAGCGTGGTGTTTCTGGGGTTGCTTGTGGGGTTCCTCGTGGGATCGTTGGCGACAATAACTATCAACTTATGCCTGCTAGTAGTGCTGTATCCCTTCTTAACGGGATGGAATATTTGGCTGTATCAACTAGATAAACTACGTACCACCAGTAAACCTAGTCTCTTACGTTGCCATTCCGCTTTTTGGTATGAGTGGCAGCGCCTTCCCATGCAAGGTTTAGACCAGCACGTTCTCTTAGTAATGGAGCGTAACCCAGAAGAGGGCAAAGCCGCACTCAATTATTTAAGCACAAGCTTTCAGCGTCGGGCTGCACAAGCTGTACAAATTGAACTTGATGCACGGGAATTAGAACGTTGTGAAGATGTAGCTGCTATCGGTAACACTTACCGCAATCTAGCCCTTGGAGAACTGAATAGTCCAGTTAGTTCCCTCCTAAGTAGCTTTAGTAGCATCAGCGAGGATGTAGCAGCAGCCCTCAACCAAAATAGTGCTTACAACCAGCGTTTAGCCCTCAGTGCTGTAGCAGAAAGATTAAATGGTTTAATTCGAGAATTGACCCGCAGTGGTGACAAATATGCAGTACGTTTTAACCCTATGGCAAATAGTTGGTATGAAATTGTCACCAACTATATGCAAGAACAGGCGAAAGCAGTTGAACTACGACAAGAAATCGACAACCCTTATATCATCGGCGTACCCCTGACAGAACAACAGGAAATCTTCACCGGACGTGCTGACATGGGTACGCGCATCGAGCAATTACTGCTAGACCGCCGCCGCCCTCCTTTGTTACTCTACGGTCAGCGGCGCATGGGCAAAACATCTCTCCTCAACAACCTGGGACGCTTGCTACCCAGCACTATCATTCCCATGTTTGTAGACTTACAAGGGCCAGTTTCATCAGCGAGTGATTATGCTGGTTTTCTCTACAATATCGCCCGGAGTATGGCAAACTCCTCCCAGCGCCAAAGTGCGTTCACTCTCCCATCTCTTAAGCGCGAAACACTGCAAGATGACCCTTTCACCCGCTTTGATGAATGGCTGGATCAAGTAGAACAAGCGCTACAACCAAATATTGCCCTGCTTGCCTTGGATGAATTCGAGGCGCTAGATAATGCCATCACAAAAGGACGCTTTGATGAGGAGGATGTTCTGGGAATGTTGCGTCACCTGATTCAACATCGTCCCCGCTTCAAAGTGCTGCTAGCTGGTTCCCATACAATAGAAGAATTTCAGCGTTGGGCTAGCTATTTAATCAATGTCCAAGTCGTTCATATCAGCTACCTGAAACAACCCGAAGCGCGTCAACTAATTGAGCAACCAGTCAAAGATTTTACCCTGCGTTACGAACCCAATGCGGTTGAGCGAGTTTTGCAACTCACCCGCTGTCACCCTTTCCTAATCCAACTCCTCTGCGCTGAAATTATCGCACTAAAAAACGAGCAAGATCCGTCTATCCGCCGACTGGCAACTTTAGCGGATGTAGAAGCAGCAATTCCAGAGGCTTTAAGTGTTGGCAGTTTCTTTTTTGCCGATATTCAAAGCAATCAAGCAGATGCAGCAGGATTAGCTATTTTGCAGTTTTTGGCAGCACAAGGAGAAAGGGCAATAGTCAGCCGATTAACTATTTTGCAACACTTTCCCGATAAATCCGATGCTCTCAATTTACTTCTGCAACGCGAATTGATTGAGGAAGTTAGTGAGGGCTACCGTTTCCAAGTAGAATTAATTCGCTGCTGGTTTGCGTCATCCTAATTTTTTTGATTAACCGCAGAGAACGCAGAGGACACAGAGTTTTTACTCTTAGAGATTTTGTCAGGTGCGCTGGGCGCACCCTACTTTAACTTGAAAAATCAACCCTTTGGCCGCTGAATAATTGTTTCAACTACCCGCCGCTTGACTTTTGGATCGATACCAATCAGCCGCACGTATTCGCCGCCGTGTTCCGCCAAACAAGTTTCTAAAGATGCAACCACATCTTTTTCCTGTGCAGTTTGAATCGTCGCGCAACTTTGCCAAGAACCAGTTTTAAATCGGCGATTATCTGCATATTCCATGCCAATTTTGCAGCCTCTTGCTAATAACTGCTTTACTTGTTCCAATACCTCGGAACTCAGCCGCGCCGCATGACCGTTACCACCTTCAGAACTTGGCTCGACGTAAGCCTTATAATATTTGGATGACGGGTCGTTTAATTGACTTTGCGTTGGCGCAGCAGTAGTAGCATTGGGGGTTCCTTGAACGTTAAACAGCCGCGATTGGTTGTATTCATCTACTAAGCGCATTTCCTGAATCCGCTTTTGTTGGCCCACCATCAAACTGCCCATTTCTATTAAATGAGCGAGGCTGAAATTAGGGTTGGGAAAATCGGGCGCTGCTTCCAAAGTATTTACCAAACGCTTGGAAACTCGCTCGATTCCTACTTTGTGAATGAATTCGCGGATTTGTTCGTCGTAAATGCGCGATCGCAAAGCGCTAAAAAAGTCGATCGCCTGATCGGGAAATTTATCAACTAACCCCACAATCTCAGTTTTTGACAATTTGTCAGACTCAAAAATTCCCCCAACAATCCCAATTTTATCATCCCGGCTCGGTTCCCAATAATACTTTTCCATCCGCCCGTCGCGAATCAGCGGCGCGTACAGCGTAGAAAAATCATTTCCCGTGACAATAATTGGCACTCGGTGCAGCGGCGTGCTGTCATAACTTCCCGGTAACTGCACATTAGTTGGATTATCAGCAATATTCATCAGAGTGGCATTCACCATCTGAGTATTGACAGTATATTGAGTAGTAGTATCGAACCTGCCAGCACCGGCATCCAAATCGTTAATAAAGATAGCGCACATCTCGCCGCGCACGCGAATTTGCTCCGCAGCTTCCCGGTAGCGCAAGCGAATTAAACGCGCCGGATCTCCTGCATCCGGGCTTTCTAATTCCCCGCCAGATATCATCACCGGTTCAAAGCCCATCCGCCGAAAAACCAGTTCGGTTTGAAAAGTTTTGCCTTCTCCTTTGCGGCCGTGAATTCCTAAAATTAGGGGGACTCTTACTCCGGGCAAATTTAAAAAGTTTTTAGTGACGTGCACCGCAACGCGATCGAGAAAGTCAGGAGAAATGTAATAACTCATCAGTAGATTTGTCAGGGATATTGCTGTTACTGTTATGATTTTATGACAAAACTAACAGCCTGCACCGCTAACCAGGATTTTTACCGTACAATCTAGGTCTACATATTATGTGTTAAGGAGCGATTCGTGAGTCCAGAAACCTTACTAAAAGAACCAAGCGTGCAAGCCGAAGCCAGTTTGTTCAGTTCTGAGGCCTTCGACAGCTATGTAATGACAACTTACGGGCGTTTTGCGATCGCCCTAGAACGGGGCCTCGGCTGCCGCGTTTGGGATACCGAGGGCCGCGAATATCTCGATTTTGTGGCCGGTATTGCTACCTGCACTCTGGGACACGCCCACCCGGCAATGATTGCAGCGGTAACTAAGCAAATTCAGACCCTGCACCACGTTTCTAACCTTTATTATATCCCCGTACAGGGCGAGCTGGCGAAGTGGCTTGTAGACCATTCTTGCGCGGACAGAGCCTTCTTTTGTAACTCCGGGGCGGAAGCTAATGAAGCGGCAATTAAACTCGCCCGCAAGTACGCCCACGAAAAATTAAATATCTCGAATCCGACAATCATTACCGCCGTTGCCAGTTTCCACGGCCGGACTTTGGCGACAATTACGGCCACGGGGCAGCCTAAATACCAGAAGGGTTTTAGCCCCTTGGTGCCGGGATTTCACTATGTGCCATACAACGATATTAGTGCGATCGAAAGTGCGATCGAGCAACTCGACAAAGACGAACGCCAAGTAGCTGCAATTATGCTGGAAGCGCTGCAAGGCGAAGGCGGAGTTCGCCCGGGAGATATCGCCTACTTCCAGCGCATTCGGGAAATTTGCGACGAAAAAGGCATTTTGCTCATTCTCGACGAAGTGCAAGTCGGAATGGGACGCAGCGGCAAATACTGGGGCTACGAAAACCTCGGCATTGAACCCGATATCTTTACCTCTGCCAAAGGATTGGGCGGCGGTATCCCGATCGGCGCTATGCTGTGCAAATCTTCCTGCGATGTATTTGAACCGGGAAGTCACGCCAGCACATTCGGCGGCAATCCTTTTGCTTGCGCTGTAGCTTTGTGCGTTTGCCAAACTTTAGAACGGGAAAACCTTCTGGAAAACGTGCAGCAGCGCGGAGAACAGTTGAAAGCAGGGCTCAACAAGTTGGCGGCCGCATATCCGCATTTAATTGCTGAGGTGCGCGGCTGGGGTTTGATTGTCGGGATGGAATTGCAAGCTGATATCGAACTTACATCGGCAGATATCGTCCAGTCTGCCATCGCCGCAGGAGTTTTGTTGGTTCCTGCAGGGCCGAAAGTGCTGAGGTTTGTCCCGCCACTGATTGTCACCTCCGCTGAAGTCGATCGAGCTCTGCTGGCAGTGGAGTCAGCCTTGGGTTCTCAAGCGGTACAGTAAAATCTACTGACTTGCTTTTTGTTAGCTGTAGCGCTGAAACTCGCGCTATAGCGGTTCTCAAAAAAGTGAGGTATGCCCTATGCCCTATGCCCACGGAGGCCTATGCCCTATGCACGTCGGAACATGTTACTGAGAAAGGCTATATATCCTAGATAACTCACTTAGTCCAAGACACACTCTTCCTCAGAAACCCGGTTTCTTTCGAGATTTCTCCTTACTAAACCCAAGAGTTTCGCAGAAACCGGGTTTCTTAGCGTAAGTCCGATAAGGGTAAAAGTAAACCCGTCCCGTTGCAAGTCTGTCGGGGCGGGTTTGTCAAATTTAGAACTGTCTGTGAAACCTGCCCCGACAGACTGACGGTGCCTTTAACCGGGATTTTACTGAGGATCCACGCGCCAAATAATACTATTAGCGATTGTAGGTGCTAGTTTCGCTATCTGCGTGTCTGTTGGGACTTGTGAATCCTGGTTTAACTATTTCGCGCCCTTCCCACTAAACCTAGTACCCTTATAGTCGCAAGGGCCGGTGACGACGATTGCATCTTTGAGCAATTTTTGGGACAGCTTTCAAGAGAGGAAAGATGGAGTCATCGTTACCAAATTTTTCCGTAAAATTTTGCTCGTCAACTGTATATTGTGAGAGAATAGAAGAACTAAGGAGGTGATGTTGAGTGCTACACAAGGCTATCCAAGTTCGTTTCTATTCAACCCAAAATCAAAAAATACAATTAGCTCTCACTTTTGGTGGTGCAGGTTGGTGGTGGAATTATAATCTAAATAAATTAATTGAAGTTTATAAGAAAACTGGTAAAAAACTTGGCTGCTCCGCCCTCAACACACTTTTACCTGGCCTCAAAAAATCAGATAGAAGTCCATGGCGAGGTGAGTGTCATAGCCATTTTTTGCAATCTAATAGGCTCAAATTAACCACTGCATACACAAAATTTTTTGATAAAAATGCTGGGTTTACTGAGTTAAAATTTCAGCATAAAAAACAGTCGGTTCAGTATTATCAAAACGTTAAAATTGTAGAGGTTAATGTCAAAGTTTTCCGCAAGCGTGGAAGAGCTAAACCAAAAATACATAGATTAATTGAGGGTAAAAGTACGGGGGCAATTATTAGTAATAATTACTCAGTAAAATCTCTGATATATATACTGAGTGAAATTGAGGGCGAGAACCAGACAACAAAAGAAGGTAGGATTTATGGCATTAATTTAGGAGTGAAATACTTTGCTATTGTCACCGAGGGCGAAAAAAAATCTAAATATGATAATGCCAAGCATTTTGCCAAGCACGAGAAGAACTTGAAGCGCCAGCAACAAAAGTTAACGCGCCAGCAGAAAAAAAGTAATTCTAGATACAAAGATAGAAAAGTTATTCCCAAGGTATACGAACGGGTTAAGAATTCGCGGCAAGATTTTTTACATAAACTTAGTTATAAGTTGGGGAGCGATAGCCTCGCGGTCATAGTAGACAACCTTCATGTCTTAGGCATGGTTCGCAAGCAAAATTGGGCGAAAGCCATATCTGATAAGGGTTTGGAAAATTTTTCCAACTTCGGGGTCCAAAAGTGGGAACGCAAAGGCGGGAACTTAGTTGAGGTTGATAGATGGTTTCCCAGCTCCAAACTCTGTTCTAATTGTTTCCATCAAAGGACCGAGATGCCATTAGATATCAGGGAATGGACTTGTCCTCACTGTGGTACAGATCATGATCAGCAGGGGAACGCAGCGATAAATCTGAGAGCAGAAGGTATCAGAATACTAAAGACGGAAGGTTCAGCCGTCTCTGCTTTAGGAGGCGAGGTAAGACCAAAGCTGGGACGAAAGTCTAAGCTTCTGCCCTCGCCTATGAGTAAAGAAGCCCCTACTATATTCGGTACCCCGATTTAGCGGTGGGTAGTTCACTTGGTTGTACGGAAGCAGCGCTCCTATGGTTAATAGTTTGGCGGAATGCACGATGGACGAAAAGCGTCGCAAAACTGATGTTAATATGCTCCAAGCGCTGCTGGAAAATCCTGTGGACTCAGGAATAGATTTGATTTTGAGGACGAACCCAAAGTCGATCGACTTTGGGTTCATGCAAACGCTTTATTTGGAAGAGCCGGCACTGACGCGAGAAAGCTTGCTCAAAGCTGCAAAATTTTTCCAAAAGGCGATCGCACCCTTAGAATCTGCAAAGGGCACTTCTAAATTGCCCGGAACCGGGACAGCATATCTGGCTTTTTTAGCAGAAGTATTGCAGGCAGTTGCACGCAGCGCAGATTCGCAGCACCTGTATCCGTTGCTGAGAAACAATTTAGATAAACTCGATCATAATTTCGCACAACTGCTGCGCGGATGGGCAACTTTGGTGTTTTCTGTTGCCAAAGAATCGGAAACTAGGCGCGTTGCAGCCCTGATTGGCAATCTGAGCAACAAAATTGGGCGGTTTCCCCTCGGCAGCAAGGCTAATAACTTGGAAATCGAAATTGCTGGGTACGAAACAGTTGCTAAGGTGTTTACCCGCAAAGACTTTCCCCAAGAATGGGCGATGATGCAAAACAATCTGGGCAACGCTTACAGCGATCGTCCTAAAGGTGATAAGGCTCAAAATATGGAACAGGCGATCGCTTGCTTTCAAAATGCCCTGCAAGTGCGCACTCCCCAAAAGTACCCGGAACAGTGGGCGACGCTGCAAAATAATCTGGGCAACGCTTACAGCGAGCGCCTCAAAGGAGATCCGGCAGACAATCTAGAACAGGCGATCGCGTGCTATCAAAACGCGCTGCGAGTTCGCACACGCGAAACTTTCGGGGAAGAGTGGGCGAGCACTCAAAACAATCTCGGCCGTGCTTACAGCCGCCGGCTGCGGGGCGACAAAGCCCAAAATCTGGAACTGGCAGTCGGTTGCTACCACAATGCTTTGCAAGTTTACAACCGCAAGCGGTTTCCCCGGCGCTGGGCCACGACTCAAAATAATTTGGCAAATGCTTACTGCGAGTTCCTGCGGGGAAACCGAGCCGAAAATCTCGAATACGCGGTCAACTGCTATCAGAGAGCTTTGCAAGTGCGGACTCGGGAAGCTTTTCCGCTACAGTGGGCGACGACTCAAAGGAATTTGGGGCGGGTGTTTATCGATCGCATCAAAGGCGATCCGGTGGAAAATGTCGAAATGGCGATCACCTGCTATCAAAATGCTTTACAAGTCTATACCCGCATCAAATTTCCCGAAGTTTGGGCTTCGATCCAAACTTACCTCGGTAGGATATACAGTCGGCGGGTGAAAGGGGAAAAAGCTGAAAATATCGAAATGGCCCTCGCCTGCTATCAAAATGCTTTGCTCTTTTGCAACCGCCAAAAATCTCCCGAACGCTGGGCAATGCTGTGTGCGTATCTCGGCCGCGCTTTCTGCGAACACCTGAAAGGGGAAAAAAACCGCAACCTCAAAAGCGCGATCGCCTGCTATCAAAATGCGACCCAAGTCTACAGCAGGGAGGGATCTCCCAACCGCTGGGCAATGCTGCAAATTTATCTCGGTAGGGCTTATTCCCAACTGACAGAGACGGAAAACTTGTCCCACATGGAAAGCGCGATCCGCTGCTATCACAGCGCCTGCCAAGTCTACACTCGCGAAACCCATCCCCACCGCTGGGCTGAAATTTTATTTTATTTGGGTCAAGCTTACCGAGTTCGAGGCGAGTTGCTTCGCGCCTACGGGGTTTTTACTGCTGCTGTCGATACTGTGGAATTCTTGCGCTCCGAACCCGAGGTTGATACAGTCGATTGGGGCGATCAGACGAGTACCCCAAAAGTCAAATTAACCCGTACCTGGGCTGCACTCTATAAATGCCTGGTGCAAGTTTGCCTGGAACTCGGCGCCAGCCAACCCGAATATTGCGCTAAGGCTCTGGAATACGCCGAACGCCACAAAAATCGGAATTTAGTAGAACTGCTGGTTAAATGCCAACTGACTCCGAAAGCCGAAATTTCTGCAGCGGTGCGAAGCGAGTTGGAGTTGCTGCAACAGGAAATAGCGGGGGAACAGCGGCACCAAGAACAGCGAGAACCCGAGCCCAACACTACCTTGATTCCTGAGGGCGATACCCAAGGTTTGAACAGCGGTTATCTGCTGCCGAACTCGGGCTTGATGCACTTAAATCAATTGTGGCGGCAGTTTGATGGGTTGATTGCTCGGGAGGTGCAGGCAAACGACCCTTTCTTCAGCCTAGCTCGCAAAGTTCAACCCATCACTTTCGAGCAAATTCGCCAATTGTTGCCTGATGCCAATTGCGCTGCTGTGGTGTGGGCGAGTTTGGGGGAGTTGCTGGTCGCTTTTGTGGTGGTCAAGGGTGCACTATATCCCGCCGTTCACCTGTGTTCGTCGCAAAATGCTTTGGCTGCCGAAAGTTGGGCCCAGGAGTACCTCAGCGCTTATTCTGAACAAAAAGGTCGCTGGATCAATCATCTCCCGTCTCGCCTCAAACGCTTGGCCTCGCTGCTGGAAATTGATCGAGTGGTGGCGCTGATTCCGGAGAATTGCGATCGGCTGATTTTTGTGCCACACCGATTTTTGCACGCTTTGCCGCTCCACGCTTTGCCTCTGGGGGTGAGAGACGGATTTGATGACGGCAGGGGAATTTGGAGGACTGGGTGGAGCGATCGCAGCGGTTTTGATGGGGAGGGGTACACTGGTTCGGATTTTTCTCAAGGTTCGGCATTTGGCGACCTTCCAGCGCCTGCTAATTATTTGATCGATCGATTTGCTGGAGGAATTCGCTATGCTCCTAGCTGTCAGCTATTGCTGTTTAGACAAAGTGCGCGCGCTGCAGCTCTTGGTCGGTACAGACCCCGTTTGGAGCACCTTTTGGCAGTTCCAACTTTCACCAGAGATTCGTTTTACAGCAACATGGAAATCGCCAATATTTCCCAGTATTTTCCTAGTGCAGAACTTGTGCGCCAGAAGACAGCAATTAAAGAGGCTTTTTCCCGAGGAATGTCTGCTAATAAGGGGGATTTACCCCAGCAAATAGGGCAGTTGCAGCAGAAAAAATGCGCTCACTTTGCTTGTCTGAGTTTGCTTAATTTGGGTTGGCCGCTGAAATCCGCAGTGTTTTTGAGAAATGATGTTCTGAGTTTGGAGGAAATTTTTAATCTTGATTTGCGGCAATATTTTTTAGTTACTTTATCGGCTTGCGAAATTGCCCCCGGCCTAGTTAGCGGTGCTGGAGGAGATTTTGTCGGTTTGTCGGCGGGTTTGTTGTATGCTGGCACGTCTACTGTGGTCAGCAGTCTTTGGAAGGTGAACGATGTTTCTACGCTGCTGCTGACGAGCAAGTTTTATGAAAATCTCGCACGGTTTCCTCGGTTGCAGGTGGGAGATGTGGCCCTCGCGCTGGCCGATGCTCAAAGGTGGCTGCGGAATTTGACTGGCGAGGAATTGGAGGTGTTGCTGGCGGATTTTCAACCTCAAATTTCGCATATGTTCGATCGGCTTTCTCACAGTTCTCGCGTTATTGCTGAGGCTTCTTTGCAGCAAATTCGCAACCGCAAACCCTATCCTTTTGCTAATCCCTATCACTGGGCGGCTTTTACTGCGGCTGGGGTTTAGTGATTAGTTATTAGTCATTAGTCATTTGTCATTTGTCATTTGTCATTAGTTATTAGTTATTAGTCATTAGTCATATCAACTGCGCTAGCATCGTCGGGCGTAAAATCGAATCAACAGTCAATACTCAACTACCCCGTCAGTTTTTCGACCCCTCCTTCAACAGTTAACAGTCAACAGTCAACAGTCAACAATAATTCCGGTGCAACCGGAATTGATATCATTAGTCATTTAAAAACCCGACACTGACAACTTATTTAAAATTGTCAGTGTCGGGTACAAATTCAACAAATTACCAGCAAAAGTTTAGGACTTTTTGCCGAAAATCTGTTCTTTCAAGCCTTGAATTTCTTGACCTAATTGTTGCCGATTGGACGATCGCAGCAAATAGCGGTAGACAAACCACACGGTGTATCCGATACCAATTAGCTCGAATGTGGGTGCTAGCAGGGGGATGTCGTTGAGTTCGTCTATTACGCCCAAAAGCACTTTCAAAGAGATAATCGAGGCTAAAATTACACCTACAACAGTCAGGGGACTTTTGTACTGCTCGTAAAAGCTGCCGATGTAAGCGGGAAACTCGGACAAAATTGAGATAATTTGTTCTTTGATCTGCTGGGTCTGACTTGGCGGTTCGTCGGTAATTAAGACTTGTGTGGTACCGCTTGAACTGTCTGTTTCATTTCCGGCAGGAATTTCGGTGATGATAACGGTTGTTTCTGGTTCGTTTGATGAAGTCATTTCTCCACTCGCAATAGTTTTTTGCTGGTTGGCTGCAGGTATTTCAACTGCTGCTGCGGCTGTTTCAGCAGTTGAAATATCGACTGCTGAAACTTCGGTTCCGATTGTTTCCACAGGCGATCTTTCTACTGCTGAAACCTCGGTTCCGGGTGTTTCCACAGGCAATCTTTCTACTGCTGAAACCTCGGTTCCGACTGTTTCGGTAGCCGAAATGTCGACTGTTTCCACAGGCGATATTTCGAATGCTGTCACCTCGGGCGCTGCTGTTTCAACAGTCGGTGTTTGGACGGCTGGCTGTTCTTTAGCAGAAGTTTCGGCGACTGTTTCTGCGTTTGGTTGTTTTGGGGTAGGAGTTTCGGCCGCGACACCAACAGCAGGCAAATTCAAGTTGCTAATGGCATCCAGCAAGCGGGTTTTAGCCGTCCCCCGCTGGTGAAGGATTACCCAAGATTCTATCAGGTCGGGGCCGTGCATTGCACCTGTCAGAGCGGCTCTGAGCGATCGCATAATTAGCCCTTTGTTAAGATTTTTCTCTTTACTGAGCTTTTTAGTGATTTTCTGAGCTTCCGCTGAGGTCAGGGAGGAATGAGTTTCCATCGCTTCTACAACTGCTTGTAAAGCCTGTGCAGCCCCTGGTTGCTGCAACTGTGCGAGTGCTTCTTCTTCGTATTCCACCGTGGTGGAGAAGAACAACTTGCACATATCCACAGCATCGGTTAAGCGAACGAGACTCGGGCCGATTAAAGCAGCTATTTGTTCGAGCCAGGGGCGGTCTGCCTCCGAGTCAAACTCATAACCGCCTTTGGACCACCAATAAGGTATCAGCAAATCTGTCAATTGCGGCACTGGCATTTTGTGCAGATATTGACTGTTAAGCCAATTGAGTTTATCCCAATCAAATTTGGCACCGGCTTTGTTGACTCGATCGAATGTAAATACTGCTGCAGCTTCCGACAGTGTAAATATTTCTTGCGTTGAGTCCGGGGGAGTCCAGCCCAGCAAAGTCATGTAATTAACTAAAGCTTCCGGGACGAAACCCATATCTTTGAAGTCAGAAATCGAGGTTACGCCGTCGCGTTTAGAAAGCTTTTGCCCTTGCGAGTTTAAAATCAGTGGCGTGTGGGCAAATTCTGGGATTGTCGCGCCCAAAGCTTCGTACAGCAATATTTGTTTCGGAGTATTGCCGATGTGATCTTCGCCGCGGATGACGTGGGTGATCCCCATGTCGATGTCATCGACAACTACTGCGAGGTTATAGAGGGGTTGGCCGATGACGCCGCCGCTGGATGCACGGGCAATAACCATATCGCCGCCGAGGTCGCTACCTTTCCAAGTTACGGTGCCGCGTACCGTGTCGTTCCAAGAGATGGTGCGATCGTCCTCGATGATAAAGCGAATCACGGCTTGCCGCCCTTCGGCTTCAAAAGCTTCTCGCTGTTCGGGAGTGAGGTTGCGGTGGCGGTTGTCGTAGCGGGGGGCCTGTTTGTTGGCTTTTTGTGCTTCCCGCATTTTGTCGAGTTCTTGGGCCGTGGTGTAGCAGCGGTAGGCGAGTCCTTTGTCTAGCAGGGTTTGGACTGATTGGCGGTATATTTCCAGACGCTGCGACTGAAAACTCGGGCCTTCGTCCCAGTTCATACCCAGCCAGGTGAGTCCTTCGAGGATGTTATCGGTGTATTCGCTTTTAGAACGTTCTACATCTGTGTCTTCTACCCGCAAGATGAATTGGCCGCCTTGGTTGCGGGCAAACAGCCAGTTGAATACGGCGGTTCTGGCGGTACCGATGTGTAGGTTTCCGGTGGGACTGGGGGCTAGACGGACTCTGACATTCATGTAAATTTTTGCTTTGAGATTGAGGGCGATTTGCTGGTTGGGCGAATAGCTGATGTTTAAGACTTCAAATTTTATTATATTTTGTTGCCGACTTAATAGTTGTGCTTGGCAGGTGCTTTGCCTCGAATTGCTTGATAATAGACGATCCTATTCGAGGGCTTTCCGAAGGATCGCGAAAGCGGGCGGGCGATCGGGCGAAAGTCTCCGGCAAGGCACGAGAAGGCATCTTGATGATATTAGCATTGCGGGCGGCCAAGACTGGATTCACCTTTGGGACTATTTTTCACAGCACAAATAACTGCTTTAGGACTACCCAAGGCGCACCTGATAACTATTTATCCTTGTAAAATGTTTGTGTGCGATCGACGACATTAAAATATATTTCCCTATGTCTGCTGCTAAAACTGAGTTTTCCGAATCTGTTGCGCCCTCACCCGAGTCTGTTGCGGCTGCTTGGCAGATTGAGTTGCTGTACGACGGTGAATGTCCTCTGTGCGTGCGGGAGGTTAATTTCTTGAAAAAACGCGACGCGGGGCGAGGTTTAGTGTCGTTTGTGGATATCGCGGATGATGCCTACAACCCGGAGGCCCACGGCGGAATCGACTACGAAACGGCGATGGGTCGGATTCACGCGATATTACCCGACGGTACGACGGTTAAAAATGTAGAGGTTTTTCGCCGCACCTACGAGATTTTAGGTATGGGATGGATTTATGCAGTTACTAAGTTACCAATGATCGGGGCGATCGCCAATTGGCTGTACGGAATTTGGGCAAACTGGCGGCTGAAGCTGACGGGAAGGCCGGATTTAGCAACGATTATGAGCGATCGAACTCAGCGGATCGAGTGCGAAAGTCAGGGCCGCTGCCAACCCAACTCAAAATGAGCCATATTTAATTAAGTGCGATCGGCCTATCAGAAGATGTCAGCAGAAACAGACTGCTACTAACCTTAAAGATGGACTACTATTAAAGGTCAAAAAAAATGCAAGATGTAGGCTATACAGTCTTCATGGGCTTCGGCGGTCTCTGGGTACTCATGGGAATTGCCGCTGTGATTTTCCTCTTCAAATCGGACGGTCAAAAACTTAGGTTTGGCAAATGGGGATTGCTAGTTGCTATTCCGATTCTCGTGCCCATCGTCCTGGTTTTGACATATCAGATAGCCCGACCGTTTATTATCCAACACCTTTGAGCGCTGCTGGAAGTCGATCTTCCAATCAATAGAAACTCAATTAATCTCAACCCTCAGGCTGAACATCGAGCCACAATCGGGAATATTCTTCTCGCACAGAGCGATCGAGTTCCTGTGCTAATTCCGCAGGCAAACTCAGAGCTTTAATCAATTCTTGTACATCCGCCAAATCTTTCAACCTACCGCGAGCGCTCAAACCTGATGACAACTTCAGTTCAATCAGTGTAACCAATCGAACGACTTTAATGCCGTCTTTTTCAACAGCTACGGCTGCCGGGTTAGGGAAACTAACTGATTTAGGTTTCCCATCTCCAGGGAACTCTCCGGTTGTGATAATCTCAACAGATACTCCTGTCTTCACATCCTTAAACATTTTGGTAGCTCCAGCAAAGGCAGGCACAAATCCACGACCGAGCAAAATCGATCGAAAGGAGTCCAACCCTTGTGGTGTCAGTAACAAATCTACGTCTTGAGTAGTTCTGATATAGCCGTGAATCACAAGAGCCATGCCACCAATTACTGCATAGTCTATGCCTGCTCTCGACAAACTTTGAGTAATGTTTTGGAGTGCTTCATACACCTTACCTTGCTGCATAAAAAAAAGTTCAACTTCCTGTAAAATAACGCTTGTGTCTAACATTTAGCAGATTCCTCAATTAAGATTAGTTAAATTAATTTAAATATTATTGCTCGTTATCGGGCGATCGCAACTGCTGCCTGACCCATACTCGCAAAGCGTCAATTATAGTCGTATCATCCTCCGTCTCGGCCATCTGCAAAAATTGATTGATTATTCCTGAAGAAACAATCGGAAAAGCGCCACTGTATTCACAGCTTGCATATTCTCCGTTCTGAAGTTGAAAAAATTGTACAGTTTGTCCGACATATCTCCAAATTTCTGGAACTCCTAAGTTTTTGTAGATACTAAAGCGATTAGTAGATGGACTGGTGAGATCGACTTCGATGATTAAATCAGGTGGCGGGTCGATTGACAAGTTAATTTTTCGGCCACGAATGCGATCGACATTTTGGATATAAAAACAGGAATCCGGTTCTGCACCTTGTTTTAAATCTTCACGGTTGAGAGTCGTCGAACCAAATCCCTTGCGTTTCAATTTTAATTCGTCACTTAAAGTAGTCACAAACTGTTTCAACAAACAATTAACAGTTTCATGCAAGTCTGATGGCATGATAATTTCTAAGACTCCTTGAGAATATAAAAATCGCGAGGATCTCTTGTCTCCCGCTTCTGCTAATAAGCTTTCGTAAGTCTGCCAACTGATATTAGATAATACTACCCGTTGTGTAGTTTTTTCCGGTGAGGGGTTAATGGTTGTAACGGTCATATTTTCCCGCTCCTTAATCATGTCCTGCTATTTAAATATCATAAGAGTCGCAGTCAGGACTTTAGTCCTTTTTTATACGAACGAGGACTGAAGTCCTGACTACAAACGAACTCAATTTAGAAATAGATTTATGAAAGGTTTAAACTTTCTATTTACGAGAGAACGGGACAGACGGGGCTCGAACCCGCAACTTCCGCCGTGACAGGGCGGTGCTCTAACCAATTGAACTACTGTCCCTCGTTTTGCCGTTTTTTCAGGCACAATTTCTATTATGCCTATAACTTCACCTTTTGTCAAGAGGTTTTTTGAACTTTTATTTGAAAGCCCAAAATTTGAGTCTCTTGCAGGGGACTGAAGTTGTTGTCGCTCACCAAAATCAGACCTCTGCTAGCATCCGCCAGGGCGGGGCCAAATGTCAACCCCTCAATGTTGTCCAGGGGAATTTTCAGGGTTTCCAAATCCAGCAGCAGGCGTTTTTGAGCGGGAGAAACCTCGCTGATACGGCTTTGGAGGCTTTCGAGTGCTTCAATACGATCGCTCTTTTCCAGAGAAATCTCAAATAGTTTAACAGTAACGCCGGTTTCCAGGGAGAAAGCACGCTCTAAACTCAGCAAGCGGTTATCGTCGATCGCCAACAAATCCACTAAACCGTTGCTAGTTAATTTTCCCACAGGATTGGCACCAGCGGGTAGCGGTTCGGTGAAGTAGAGAAACGATGCTTCTGGATTGCCATTCACCGCATCGTAGCGCAAAATCCGGCACGGACTCCCGGTTTCCAGGGAAGGTACAGAGCCATCTTGAACTATAGCGTTTTCGGTAGCGGTGAATAGATATTTGCGATCGGGCGTTAAAGTTAAACTTTCAAAAGCGAGATTGTTGCGGATGCCTTTAGTGCCCTTGTCATCCGGCAAAAATAGTTCAGGAATTGCCAGCGTTTTCAGCAGTTTACCATCGAGGGAGAACTCTTTGATAAAAGGATTTATTTGGCGATCGACATCTCCCTCAGAAGAAACAAACACGCTATTGCCAGTAAAAGCTATCCCTTCGGGATCTAAACTTAATTCAGGAAAACCTTTGCCATTTTCATCTAATAAAGTAGTGACACCAATAAAAGTAATTTGCTCTTTTTCCAGTTTACCAGATTGCCAGTTAATTTTGAGAGTATAGAAGCGCGCCGGAGCCTTGCTGCTGCGGTCATCAGAAATGGCATAATAAACTTGTTTCTCGGCATCATAAGTAATGCCCGAAAGTCCGCCAATTTCCGTCCCCTGAAACGGAGAACCTGTAGGAAATATTGATCTGCCGAGAAAATCTATTTTCGTAACAGCGAAAGATTGGGCTGATTGGTTTACCCAAATAGCAACAGTTGCTGCCATCAAAAAACAGACAATAAATATAGTTGCTTTTTTTAACTTTCGCATTTTACCAATAAATACATTACTACCTATCTTCCTCTTCCCTTTCTTCCTTCGCGCCCTTCGCGCCTTCGCGGTTCATTAAATCTAAAAATCACGGTTCATGATTCAGCAAAAAATTGGTCAACCAATTTTTAACCACATAAGTAGCACGACAGTCATCCTCATTGTACCGGACGATCGCCTCCAAGAGCGATCGATCGCCAGTTTTGAGCCAATCGTCGTACCAGCAGACGCACTGAGCACCATTAGCCTTAGCATCTCGCCAGTCAAAACCCAGCCAGCGGGCAATTGGCTTGAGTGCGTAACTTTCCACCGGCATAATCGCCTTTTGCGTCACTTGTTTGTGAATATCTACAAACCGTTTCAGCACAGGTTTCCACAAATAAGCTGGAGTATTGTAAAGTTTAGCCAGTCGCTTAAAAGTCTTGACTTCATAGTCGCAAAAATGGAAAATCGGAGCAATGGGGTAAGCCCACATTAATTCTAAAAATTGCTCCCAGATTGCACCTTCCTCTGCGGCTGATTCTGCTAAAAAACCGTGGAATTTTTCCGTATTTTTGTACCTGTCAACAACTAAAACTCCGTGGAGGTAATCTAAGTTTAACTCTGGTTCCGCTTCAATATCAAAGTAGAGTTCGATTGGGGCGACCGGCAAAAAGACCGATTGGGAATACGGAATTGGTTTCTTGCGGAGAATTGGCGCAGGTCTAGAAGATGTGGCAGGTTTATTTTCTCTAATTTTTACTTCCTCAACTGCGATGTCATTCAAGATATTGTCTACAATATCTGGTACTATTTCAGATAAGTTAAGTTCTTCTAAATTCTCACTTCTAGGTTCTTCTCGATCGTTAATCCGTGTATCCGTGTCAAAATCCGTGTCGTGCCTTCCTTCTTCCTTCTTCCCTCTTCCGACTTCCATCGGACTGACATCCGTTACATCCGTTACAGAATCCGTTGCCGAACTTCCTTCTTCCTTCTTCCTTCTTCCTTCTTCCCGCAACAGCGGTTGATTTAGCAAGTGCGATTGAGCTTGCTGCACCACATCAAAAGCAACTCTGTCCGGGAATTCGGGATACTCAGCAAGCAGTGCAGAACTAGCATTAGCGAGAGCTTCAACATCAGTAATTTCGAGAGTTTTTAGTCTAGCATAGCGGCTAGCAGTAACTCCCGGCAATAACGAAAGATGTTTAATAGATTCGGCTTCGGCGTGACAGATAGTATACCAACCGCAAAGATTGCACTTTTGCCGGGAAATGAACACCTCTGGTTTATCCCGATTTTCTATCATCTGAATGCAATCATCTAAAATCTCGAACATCTGAGGAGTTCGCTGACCGAGATTCACCGACCACAGCCCTTTTTTTCGCAGCATCAGCCACGCAGTCTCGGGCATTGTTTCCTGCACTGAAGCTAAAACTTTGGCGTGAAAAGCTGCGATAATTTGATACTCTTGTTTTGGTCGCTTGCTAAGCCAAATATCCGCAGTAATATAACTCCAATCGCCAAATTGTGATTTTCCAGGCTGTTTGATTAATAAATGGGGGCGGCTGATCAGGGTAATGTTTGAAGAGGGAAGATTGGAGGATGAAAGATGAACGGGAGTTTCGGGGATTTCGCCAAATTCTGGGAAATATTGACCGTCAATTCCTACCAGAGAAGTTGTTGCGCCGTTGGTTTTGCCGAATTCGCCCTGGATCATAACTCCTCGGTAAATGCGATCGACCCCTTGCTGCATTAAACTCAATGTAGCGGCCGCGCCGGCTTCCCAATCCCCTCTAGGATAATATGGTTGTTGGTAAGTCTCGTGTTCCAAAGCTTGCTGCTGGTATGCCGCGCTGTCGCGCATCAGTTTCAGCAGAAAGTCGCTGGGGGGGTCTTGTTGTTTCCAGTCTCCGCAGCTGTCTAAAAATGCTCGGAGATGGCACCGCTGATAGGAAAGTAGTAGTTTGTCAGTTATTAACATTTAGTATTCGCAAAGCATAGAATAATTAGAAGGAAAGCACGACAGGGATTTTGACAGGGATACAGGGATTGATTATTTAGCTTGAGGCAAAAGTCAAAGGATACAAAGCTCACACCATCAGTTATTCAATATTAACGCTATGAATAATTCCCCAGAAAAAATGACAAAGGACAATCACCGGCAACAATTCCCAGCTTTGGCCAATAAAGCTTATTTTAACTACGGCGGACAAGGGCCGCTGCCTGAGCCTGCTTTAGACGCGATTTATCAGGGTTTCAAAGGGGTGCAGCTTGGGGGGCCGTTTTCGGCCCAGGTGCTGACTTGGATGGTTCAGGAGGCGATGCTGACGCGAGGTGCGATCGCATCTGAGTTGACGGTACCTCCTGAAACCATTGCCCTAACTGAAGATGTCACCGTCGGTTGCAATATTGCGCTGTGGGGCATTGAGTGGAAAGCAGGCGACCATTTGCTGATTTCTGACTGCGAACACCCCGGCGTTGTAGCTAGTGTAATGGAACTTCAGCGCCGTTTCAACATTGAGGTTTCGATTTGTCCGTTGGCGGCTACTTTGAATGAAGGTGATCCGGTGGCGGTGATTGCTGATAATTTGCGGCCAAATACTCGGTTGTTGGTTATCAGTCACATTTTGTGGAATACTGGCCAAGTTTTGCCTCTGGCTGAGATTGTGAAAGTGTGTCATGAACCCCCCCTAACCCCCCCTTGCCAAGGGGGGGGACAAGAGGATTTGTCCCTGAATCAAGGGGATAGGCAAGAGGATTTGTCCCTGAATCAAGGGGATAGGCAAGAGGATTTGTCCCTGAATCAAGGGGGGGGACAAGAGGAATTGCCTGCAAAAAATTACAAAGTTAGAGTGTTAGTTGATGCGGCTCAATCTGTGGGGGTTTTGCCTTTAAATTTGATTGAATCGGGGGTTGACTTTTATGCTTTTACTGGTCATAAATGGTGGTGCGGCCCGGAAGGTTTGGGGGGGCTTTATGTGAGTGCGGAAGCTTTGGCAGATTTGCATCCGGTGTTTATCGGGTGGCGGGGAATTGCGGCGGGTACTAATGGTAAACTTTTTGGCTGGAAGCCGGGATCGCAGCGCTATGAAATTGCGACTTCGGCTTATCCTTTGTATGCGGGTTTGCGGAGTGCGATCGCCCTGCAACATGAATGGGGTACGATCGAGGAAAGGTATGCAGAAATTTGCCGTTTGAGTAAGTATCTCTGGGAACGTTTGTCGGAACTTCCCGATGTGGAATGTTTGCGGACTTCGGCACCGGAAGCGGGTTTAGTTTCGTTTCGATTGATGAATAAGATGCCACACAAGGAGTTAGTTGCTTTGTGGGAAAAACAGGGGATTATGGTAAGGACTATTCCTTCTCTTGACTGTGTGCGGGCTTGTGTTCACTATTTTACAACTGAGGCGGAGATTGATAAGTTGGTAGGGGCGATCGCAAATCAATTAGTATAGTCGGGGCGGGTTTATTTATAGTCCTGGACGCACGGGTAGTCAGAAACCGGGTTTTTGTCCAGAAGAGGCGTTACAGCCGCAGAAACGCCCAAAAACCCGGTTTCGAGGAGTCGGAGTGCGTAAATCCTGTCCTATTATTTTAAGCTGGGATTTACTAGCCGTTATTTTTTCGTTGGGTTTACCTTAGGAGATAGTAAGGAGGTTACACTATGCAGATTACAAATAAAAAATTTAGGTGGCGAAGCGGTGCCAACTGGACATCGTTTGAGAAGTTTCGTTTGCAGGGCGCAGAAGCACTCAGTTCGATCGGCAATGGTGTGATTGCTACCCTCCAAACAAAAACAGGACAGTACCGCATTATTGAGGAACGTGACTTTCAAGAAATGTATGGACTAGCTCGTGATGTCGATCGGCTAAGGGGAGGATTGCGTTTCGTCATCTTGGCTGTGCGTGCGGCACAAAAACACCCTGATCCAGAAAATCTTCATCTACTTGCTGAAGCAGTTGCTATGCTGGGAGACTTGCCTGAGCTTCCTATCCGCAATCGCTTCGATCAATTAGTTCCAGAGAATTTCGACTTGGATGAAGATGATGAAGTGATGCTTGACCCTGATGAAATTGAGCGTCCTCTGCAATCTGAGAATGCGATCGACAATAGGATAGATTGATTGTGATGGCTGTAGCAAATAATGAGCCTAACAATCTGGAAACTCTTGAAAATCAGCTACGCGCACTTTCTCACGACGATACAGTTCTCACAATTATTCAGGACTTTGCCGATCGACTTGGTAAGACAAAAGACCGTCAGAAAGTTTTCGGAGCAGAGGGAGCGCTGGTGCGTCAGCCAATTGAATATCAGGATATGTTAGCAAAAGGTCTGATTCGCGACGATGAAGATGCCTTCGCCCTTTTGCAGGGAGATATTGTTAGTAGTGATGCTGGCTACTTCTTGGGAGAGCGCATTACTAACATGAAATTTGCTATCGCAAGCTCAACCTGTGACCTTGTTCAGGGCAGCCGCGATTATGCCTCACTGCTGCGATTGCAACCAATTTTTTCTGACGCTCCTGATGCAAAGCAACTCCTCAGTGAAATGCTAAAGTTCAAATCCACTAAGCGAATGTATCTTCCACCATTACCAGGGGACTCTAGCAATGTAGTGGGCAATGCTGTAGTATTTGATGGGGTTATACAGATACGCCTTGATGATTTGCTGTTAGCGACACGGCACGCCAGCCTAAGTCTTGTCGGGTGGAGAATATTTGGTTCTCTTGTTCGGACAATTATGGTGCGAGCAGGTGCTAGTGAAACAGAAATGAGATCGAAAGCCTAACGGCAAAGTGGAACCATCGCCGATCAATGCTACTGCTCATTCTAGACATTAGCAGCTTCGAGAATTTGCTCAGCGGCAATAGAGGCATCTATTTCCTGAGAGTGGGCCGCATAAAAAGCGAAAACATCGTTCACTTGAGCTTTACTTAAACCATACTCAGTGGCAATTTGGTTTGGCGAAAAACCCCATTTCTGGGCTGCAACTACTACTGTTTGCACCCGCAACCGAGTCCCGCGCAAAACGGGTACGAGTTCGCCGCTAGCGCCCCGCACATAGGTAATTTCAGGAAAAGTGCGATCGTCATTCCGCTGCTTGAGAGTAGCGACTTTTTCGGCTACAGCCCAGAGAATAAACTGATCGAAGGAAATGCCTTGGAGTGTCGCCAATTTTTCAGCTTCTTGCTGTAGCTGGACGGATAAGTTTAAGGCGTAGGATGTCCTTGATATTATATTAGTTGGTTAATAGGATTCTAGATTGCGCTGCAGTAGAATGTAACGCTATGTTTTGGGGACGATCGCAACTCAATTAGTATAGCCGGGGCGGGTTTATCTAGATTGTTTGTGAGGCTCAAATATTATCTGTAAAACCCGCCCCTACAGGCCTGTAGGGGCGGGTTTTACCAACCATCTATGTGGGAAACCAAGAATATAATAAACCCGCCCCCACCCAACGACTCAATTAGTGACTGTGCCCGTGCCCGCCATGAGAATGGCCGTGATCACCATGAGAATGGCCGTGCCCGCCATGAGAATGACCGTGATCCCCATGAGAATGCCCGTGCCCTTCATGAGAATGACTGTGCTCGCGCTGCGCCGAAGCCAAACTCGGATTAACAGCAACCGCAGTTTCACTCAACAACGCTTCAATCTGCGGATTTGCCCACTCGGCCGCCATTTTCAGAAACTCTGGATGGTCGTTAACGCAAGGCAATTTGCGGTAAGTAACTCCTTGACGCTGTTTCTGCAAAGACTCAATAATGTGGTCTACATCTAACAAAGTTTCGTGATTTTCTGTCGCAAATCCGATCGGCATAAAGACGATCGCAGTTGCACCCAAATCAATCAAATTCTTCGCAGCCAACGTCGCATCCGGTTGTGTCCACTCAATCAGCGGCGTGTCGTGGTTCAGCCAACCCACCGAAATCAAAGGATAGCGATACATCAAACGTTCCCGCACGCGATCGTACAAAGCTTGACTTTCCACAATTCCGGAAGTAAAGCCCTTCGCCTTGTGCGGACAACCGTGATTCATCAGCACAATCCCAATCTGAGAAGGCAAATGCGCTACAGCTAAATCGTTCTTAATTTCCTCTTCAACCAAATCCGCCATTAGCTGGATGTAAGCAGGTTCATCGTAAAAAGAAGGAATGTAGCGCTGTCCTTTTACCCAATGTTCCTTACCATCAAAGGTTTGTGCTAAAGCTTTATTCACCTGTTCGACAGCAATGCCGCTGGTGAAAACAGAATCAACTACCAACAGCGGATAAATCAGAATTTTGTCAAATCCTTCTGCTTGAATTTGAGGAATTACTTGTTCCGGCAAAAACGGCGCGCAAAAGTTAAAAGCTTTGAACACTTTTACTTTATCGCCCCATTTCTCCTGTAAATTCTTTTCAATCCCAGCGCGCTGCTGTTCAAAAATTGCATTGTGCGGCGAAACGAATTGACCGTGTTGGTGACTCCACTCGTGCAAGTCAAAGATTGCTAAAATCTTCGCCAGCGGCGGATAAATCCAAAGCGGTACTGGCGCAAACTTTGCCGTAAGCAAATTTAAAGCTTGTTCGTTGTAGTTGGCAAAGTCGTCGTAGCTTTCGACTTCGCCGTAACCCATCAGCAATACAGCAACGCGATCGTTACTTGCGGGTGCTGCAGATGTTTTGTACTCGATTTTTTCTGGAGAAGCAACCACTTTGTATTCCTCAATTTTATTTATTCTAAGAGATCCAGGCAGGATGAAGGGTAAATCGGAGATTTTTCATTTTTTGCAATCGCACGACGGTTGCGCGCGGGGCTGATTCCCGGTTTCTGCGCCCATACTTCCCAGTCAAACCTCTTATTTATCCTAGAAAGCGGATTGATGAGTATCAGCCCTAAATCGGTTTTTTGACCCTGACCCGAAATTCGTAGGGCAACTAAGCTGGCAGGCCTCTAATTTTCACAATCCTGTTTCTTTAAGCTTTTGTGGGGTCAGCTTCGACGCCACCGGAAAAGTTAAATCTAAATACAGAATAGCTTAAAACTAGAATCAGCCTTTGCTAAGCTTGACAGGGGATGGGGCGGGGGGGGATAAGTTTCATGTTTTCTTAAGACTCCCTCACCTTGCCTCAGATTAATGCGGTTTGGAGCGTTCCCAGCTTTTAACTTGGGGGGATACTCTTCAAACTTGACTCTATTATAAGTTTAACACCCTATCCCCTGGGGTAGTATATGATATAGTAGCTATATGATAAAGTTATGTTGCGAACTATATTAACTTTCTTGACGAACTATGAGACTGGTAATTTGCCCCGGAGTCCACGAACCAAAGCTAACCGACTGTTTCCTAACGGGACTTTCGGGGCTTTGGGGACTGGCAGCCGATCGCCCAAACCAGCAAATAGTCGAGCCTGTCAAGATTTTTCCCGCTCATAAATATCCGCCTTTTTCAGCTCTTGACATATTGCACTTTTTGTGGAGGGAAGAGTTAGCGGGAGAAAATCTAGTATTTGTCAGCTTTTCGGCAGGAGTAGCCGGGGCGATCGGGGCGGCTTGGATGTGGCAGCAACTCGGCGGCAAAGTCGGGGCTTTTTTTGCCTTAGACGGTTGGGGAGTACCCCTGGGGGGCAATTTTCCCATCCACCGAATCAGCCACGATTGCTTCACGCATTGGAGTTCAGCAACTCTCGGCAGGGGTGGAGAGAGCTTTTATGCAGATCCGGCGATCGAACATTTGGATTTATGGCGAGCTCCCCAAACGGCAAAAGGCTGGCACGTCAGCCAAACCGCCGCCGGCATTGAGACTGTCGCACCCACAACCGCAGCAAAATTTTTAGTCCACCTATTGAAACAATACGGAGTCCAGTCAGTTGTTTAATCTTAATTTAGTATCCTCAGCGATCGCACCTATTGCCACCATCGCCGGCCTCGACAATTCTGTCACTTCAGGCACAACAAACAGCATCAAACAGTGGTTAATATTTAGCGCCTCAGCATTTTTAGTCTCAATTCCAGTCTTCGTGCAAGCACCCTTAGTGCGTTTATATCCAACCATCAGTTTGCTATCAACTATCCCCTGGTTCGTACTTAGTTTAATCCTCATTTTCCGACCCAAAACCCAACTTTGGGGAGATTTATTATTAGGATTTGCCGGATGCTGGCTGGCAGGTTCTATCTATTGGGGCTGGTTTAGATGGGAACCTATTTTACATCTACCTATAGAAGCAATTGGCTTGCCTTTTGCTATTTGGTGCTTGGGCAAATCTTGGGGAAAAGTTGGCGGCTATTTTTATTTAGGTTCTCTATTGGGTACTGCCATTACTGATTTATATTTTTACTTAACTGGGTTGATGCCCTACTGGCGCCAAGTGATGCACGCGGAACCGGAATTAGCTATGCCGATTTTTCAAAGTGCGATCGGTCAAATAGAAACTCCTTGGGGCATAGGTTGCGCTCTCGTTTTAATCGCTGTGTTGCTAACAGTCGGTTTGCTGAGTTTGCGCGGTACGCAACTGCACTGGCGCGCGTTTAGCGGCGCGGTTTTAAGCACGCTTTTGGTAGATGGTTTATTTTGGCTGGCTGCTTCTGCTGCTTAAGATTTATGATTGGTTCCTATGTTGGTAATTTTTAGACCGCAGATGTGGGCGGATTGACGCAGATTAACGCAGATTTTTTGATAGATGTAGTCTTGGGATTCCCGATTTATTAAAGAAGTCGGGAATTTTGGTATTTACTGAACAATTATGAGTTAAAATCTATAATCTAAAATCTCAGAATCCAAAATCAATATCATGTCTTTCATTTCTATTCGCGGTGTAGAACATTATTACGAGTGGATAACGGCAGATAACAGTGCTGGGCACAGTGGCAAACCAGTGATGGTATTTCTGCACGGCTGGGCGGGATCAGCGCGCTACTGGGAGAGCACGGCACGGGCTATTGCTGATGATTTTGATTGTTTGCTTTATGATATGAGAGGTTTTGGCCGATCGCCCTTGCCGAAAGAGCCTCCTGAGTCCAGCTACGAACTCGAAACCTACGCCCGGGACTTAGCTGAACTATTAGAAGCTCTGAATTTAAGCCGCGTATTTCTCAATGCTCACTCCACAGGTGCATCAATTGCTACTTTATTTCTCAACCTTTACCCCGAAAAAGTAGAAAAAGCAATCCTCACTTGCAGCGGGATTTTTGAATACGACGAAAAATCTTTTACAACTTTTCACAAATTCGGTGGCTATGTGGTAAAATTTAGGCCCTCTTGGCTGGCATCGATCCCGTTTGCCGATCGGCTATTTATGGCTAGGTTTTTGCGCCGTTCCCTGCCCAGAGAGGTCAGTCTAGGGTTTCTCAAGGATTTTTTAATGGCAGACGAGGAAGCTGCTATAGGTACAATGGTGACGGCCGTCAGCAAAAGAGCAGCCGAGGAAATGCCCCAAGAATTTGCACGGCTGAGTGTTCCCACACTGCTTGTGGCCGGAGAATTCGATCAAATTATCCCGGCAATGATGGGAGAGCAAGCCGCCTCCCTCAGCAAAAAAGTAGAATTTGTTATAATTCCTAATACGGCTCACTTTCCGATGCTGGAGGATGCCGCAACATACTTGCAGCTAATTCGAGACTTTTTGCCAGCAGCGGCTTAGCTGAGTTATTGTTCATCTAATGTACGATCGGACAAGCAAGCTTTGACCCCGCCCAAAAACGGATACTTGCGAACAACAGGAGTTGGCAGCAGCCCAAAATTTTAGACTCTTGTTCAAACTCCCAGATTCATCTGTGGAGTAAATCTCAAATCGTTCGGCAAGGGCGCTCGACGGCTCGACGCTCGCGCTCGCCGAAGGTCTCGCCGAACGTCTCACGCCCCCGTCTCAAATCTCAAATCGACTGATAACGGCTTTTACTCGGATCTTAATTTTTAATTCCTAATTTCTTAAAGCGAAAGGTGGTACAATGAACGACCTCGACCAATACTATAAAGTGCTGGAACTGTTGCCGGGAGCTTCCAGAGAAGAAATTAGCCAAGCCTA